>Ga0335069_10000405_pt1 | contig 73224 bp, 60 predicted proteins | sample Lox_Sample_11_FD_206714 | JGI IMG/M metagenome (GOLD analysis project Ga0335069, IMG submission 206714) | Soil microbial communities from Loxahatchee National Wildlife Refuge, Florida, United States - Lox_Sample_1.1 | ecosystem: Environmental > Terrestrial > Soil > Wetlands | place: USA...
CGGGGGATAGGGGGGATGCAGGTGCGAGAGGGGGGGTAAAATGGCGTCGTTCCGCGTCGTTCCGCGTCGTTCCGCGTCGTTCCGCTCCGTTTTGCCATCGTTCTGCCGCGATTGCCGGGGTTGGAGTGGGGGAAAAGTGGGTTTTTGAGCGGGGAATGCGGTTTTGGGGTGTTTGGGGTGTTGGAGAATTTCTGGAGAGGGCTGCGAATCGAATTTGCCAATGACGGATGCGTTGCGGGTGGACGGAAGTGATGGCATGCATTTTCCCCTCCCTTTTCTCACGACCGAATTTTAACCTAACTTTTATGGAATGCAAGGGAAATCGTAAGTGTTTACCGCCCCCCCCCGCGAACGACGTAAATTGTCCACAAATGATCACCAATGGCCACAAATAAAAAGAATCGACCGCGAACGTCGCCGCTACGGCGACGGCTAACCGGGGCGGTAAACAGTTACGGGAAATCGGAAACTGGGAATTGGAATTTCGGTACGCGGGGTCAAAGGGGGGGGGGGAGGTTCGCAAATATTTTTTGAAAAATTGAGCGAGATTTTTGGCTTGGAGGGCGCAGGGATGATAAGTTCAGTAGGGGGGAACATTAAGGGCCGGAGGGCGGAGGGAGGGGAGGGCGAGAGATGGGCAGAGCGCACTTTGGGAGAGAGAGATCGCAGCAAGGCCATGGAGCTTCCGCAGTTAGCGGGACTGGCCGGTGCGAGAGCTCGTTTTCGAGGGCGGTTCCATGTTTCGACGTTGCGGGTTGGGAGTGGCGGGGATGGCGTTGGCAGTGGCGGCAGCGGGGGCGGGTCCGGCGTTTGGGGTGAACTATTCGTTCATGACGGTGGACTATCCTGGGGAGGATGTGACCGTGATTAATGGGATTTCGGGTGGGACAATCGTGGGTTTCTTTGAGGATTCAAACGGCACGCAGGGGTTCATGGAGGCTGGCGGGGTGTTTACGCCGATTGATGATCCGCTGCAAAGCCCGAATGGGACATCGGCGAACGGAATCTCGGGGAACACCGTGGTGGGGTGGTACAACGACGCGAACACGGGGGCGGGATTTCATGGGTTCAGTGAGACGGGAGGGAAGTTTACAACGCTCAATGCGACGGGGGCAGTGAATGGGACTTATGCCAACGGAATCTCGGGGGGGACGATCGTGGGTTACTATTACGACGGAGGTTCGGTGCAACACGGGTTCAGCCTGACGGCGGGGACGTATTCGCCGCTGATGGTGCCGGGGTCGACGGCGACGGCGGCGAACGGCATCGATGGGGGGACGATCGTGGGAGGGTTCAGGAATGGCAGCGTTACGCATGGGTTCATGGATATAGCCGGCACAATTACGCAGTTGGATGATCCGCTGGCGAATGGCTATACGTCGGCGAACGGCATATCGGGCAGCACGGTCGTGGGCGTGTTTGGGGACTCGATCAGTCGGCATGGATTTGTCGAAACGGGTGGGGTGTATACGACGCTGGATGATCCGCTGGCGCTGCCGGGGAATACGTATGCAATGGGGATCGATGGGAATACGATCGTGGGGTATTACAACGATAGTGCAGGGTCGCACGGGTTTATTGCGACGCCGGTGCCGGAGGCGGCATCAGCGGGGGCACTTTGCGTCGGCGCATTGGTATTGATTCGTCGTCGTCGAATCGGGTGAGATCACGTGATGGCGGAGCCGAGGATTTTGACGTGGAAGTTGCGGGTGCGGGGGCCGTCGTACTCGCAGAAGTAGATGCCCTGCCAGGTGCCGAGGAGGAGTTTTCCTTTGTCGATGATGATGGTGACGGAGGGGCCGGTGAGGATGGTTTTGAGGTGGGAGTCGGAGTTGCCTTCGGAGTGCTTGTAGTAGGGTTCTTTTTCGGGGATGAGGTGGGAGAGCTTGTGGGAGACGTCGTGCTTGACGTCGGGGTCGGCGTTTTCGTTGATGGAGACGGCGGCGGTGGTGTGGGGGACGAAGACGACGCAGAGGCCGTCCTTGATGCCGGTCCGGGCGACGAGCTCGGCGACGCGTTGGGTGATGTCGAGGAATTCGTTGCGGTGCTTTGTGGGGAGTTTTTCGGTGAACAGCATAAGGACTCCGAATCTGTGAATAAGCGAGTCAGTGAATCAGTGAATTCAGAATAGCGCGGGGCGGCTGGGTGTCAATTGGGTGATTGGCGGGGCGCGAAACATTTTGACTTTGGTGAGGTGTGGGGAATAATTGTGATGTTCCCGAGGGGCGCCTCGGGAGAGGAAGTCCCGGCGGTTGCGGGCTGGGTGACGCTTGTGTGGAACGACGCACGAGACGGCCGAGCTTGAGCGGCGGCGGCTGGGGAATTCGATTGAAAAAGGAGGTGATCCGTGGTGAAAAGTCGTGAGGCTCCGCTGCGCTGAGCAGCGCCTGCGCCTTTCCGGTGCGGGTAACGCGACTGCTTCGCGTTCAGCGAAGCCGTGAAATCTGGAACGCCCGGCGGGCTTTGTTCGCCGGGCGTTCTTTTTTTGTTTTCGTGAGAACGGATGCTGGAAGAACGGTGGGCGTGCGCTGGGCGGGTGGGAGTTTTGCTGAATGGTCTTTTCCACGAACAAGCTCAGGGGCCCTTCCCTGAGCATGGCACACGGTTTGGATTTTGTCGGTGGGATTGGATAGGCTGTGGGGGTCGCGCGAGCGGCGAAGGACTGATCGGGCCGGGACACTGGTTCGGTTGGCGTACATTCTGTGACTTATGGACGGCACCACTTCGGTGGCGAAAGCGTTGCGTTGCAACGCCGCTAAACGGAATTCGGTGTTCAAATTCTTCGCTGCGGTCGCGCGCTATCGCTTTTGAGGTGCGCTGTGAGTGAAGGTTTGGATTCGACGTTGCAGGGTTCGGGTGAAGGGACGCCGCGTGTGGAGCGGGAGTATCCGTTGCTGCCGGCGATGGCAGTGGTGAAGACGCCGCACTTTCATGTGGTGGGGTATTCGGTGGCGGGGGAGGAGTCGGTGGTGCAACTGCCGGAATTGAACGTGAATTTTGATATCGGGAAGTGTCCTCGGCCGGCGCTGACGGCGGATTTTTGTCTGCTGACGCACGGGCATATCGATCACTCGGCGGGGATACCGTATTACCTGTCGCAGCGGTATTTTCAGGGGATGAAGCCGGGGACGATTCTGTGTCCGGCGAAGATTGCCAAGCCTTTGTCGGACATCATTCATTCGTGGGCGGGTCTGGAGGGGAAGGTGACGGAGCATCGGATCGTGCCGATGAACGTCGGCGATGAATTTGAGCTACGCAAGGGCCTGATCGCCCGGGCCTTCGCCACGCGGCACACGGTACCGTCGCTCGGCTACGCCCTGATTGATCGCCGCGAGAAGCTGCGCGCTGATCTGCTGGCACAGAATCTTCCCGGGCACATTCTGCGGAAGATGAAGGAGAACGGCGAGAAGATCACGTACACGCTGGACGTCTCCCTCGCGGCCTACACGGGCGACACCTCCATGGGCGAGACACTTCTGCAGCCCGGCGTGATCGACGCGCAGGTGCTGATCTCCGAATGCACGTTCTTTGAAGGGGACCACACGAAGCGAGCCCGCCACGGGCAGCACATGCATGTGAAGGACTTTCTGGAAGTGCTTCCGCAGCTCAAGAACGAACTGGTCCTGCTGACGCACGTATCGCGGCGGACCCGGCTGAAGCTGGCGAAGAAGATTTTTGCCGAAGCGCTGGCGAAGCTCGAGAACCCGCCGAAGGTCGAGTTTTTGATGGATTACTCGCAGCGTTTGTGGGTGAAGCCGGGGCGGGCCGCGCCGTTTGCGGTGGAGGAGAAGGAACTTCCCGAAAGTGCGGAATGACGGCCGCCTAAAGGCGGAACTCCAACCTAGGCGGACGCCGAGGAAAGCGCCGAGCGCGCCGCCTCGGTGGTGGCGGTCAGCCGCGCAAGCTGTGAGAGCAGTTCCTCGCGCGGCGCGTGCGATTTGGCGAGGCGTTCCAGATTCTTGGCCTCTCGGGTGATGTCCTGGAAGCCATACGATCCTCCGGCCCCGGCGAGCTTATGCGCCGCGGAGGCAAGCTCGTTCAGTTGGTTGGTGTCGAGCTGATGCTGCATGGTGTCGAGCGATGCGGCAATGCCGTCGCAGAATTTACGCGTGAGGCTGAGCAGAACGGGATCATCCAGAAGGGCGAGCGGAACCGGCCGGTGGTTGGCGACAATGCTGCTGGAGAATTTTTCGATCGTGGAGAGCAGTGTCGGGATTTCGACGGGCTTGGCGACGTATTCATCGCAGCCGGCGCGGATGCAGCGCTCGCGATCCTGCTTCATGGCGTTGGCGGTGAGGGCGATGATCGCCCCCTTGTAACCCTCACCGCGAAGGCGCGTCGTCGCCGTATAGCCGTCCATCACCGGCATCTGCATGTCCATCAGGATCACGTCATAGGGCGTGCCGGCGGCGGCGGCGCGCAGCGCTTCCTCGAGTGCGGTCTCACCGTCGTTGACCGTCTTGACGGTGCACCCGGCCCGCTCCAGGTGCAGCGTGATGACCTCTCTGGCTTCGGGCCCGTCCTCGGCGAGCAGGATGCGGGCTGAAATCAAGCGGAATTCTTCCGCCCCTATTTTGCCCGCCGCGAGGATGCTGAGCATTTCCCCCGGATCGAGCATCGCTGAGCCCATGACGACGGACGCCGGCAGCGAGAAGCGGAACGTGCTGCCCCTCGCCGGCTGGCTGTAGCACGTGAGCGTGCCGCCAAGCATTTCGGCAAGCCGGCGGGAAATCGAGAGTCCGAGCCCCGTGCCGCCATAGCGCCGCGTGGTGGTGATGTCGGCCTGTGTGAACGGTTTGAACAGGTCCTTCTGCTGCTCCGGGGCGATGCCGATGCCCGAATCGGTGACGTCAAACACCAGTCGCGGGGGCCCGGGCTCCGGGTCATGGTGAACGGTGATTTTGACGAAGCCCGTATCGGTGAACTTCACGGCGTTGCTGACGAGATTGACGAGCACCTGGCGCAGCCGGGTGGGATCGGTCACCACGCGGTCCGGAACCGTGGAGGCGTAATCCACGGCAAACTCGATTCCCTTGGATTGAGCCCGCGGGCGCATCAGCGAGTCGACGTCGGCAAGCACATCGACGAGGCGGCAGTCGATCAGCTCCACCTCCATCCGGCCCGCCTCGATTTTGGAAAGGTCAAGCACGTCATTGATGATGTTGAGCAGGTGTTCGCCGGAGCGGCGCATGGTTGTCAAATAACGGCGGTGGTCGTTGGAACGGGTGGGGGGGATCATCAGCAGATCGGTATAGCCCAGGATGGCCGTGAGAGGCGTGCGGAGTTCGTGGGAGATGTTGGCCAGAAAAGAGGACTTTGCGACGTTTGCGGCATCCGCGGCCTGGCGAGCGTGCTGGAGTTCGGCCTCGGCCCGGCGGCGCTGCCGCAGATCGCGTGTGATGATCAGGCCCGACGCGGTGATGAGCATCAACGCGAAACCGCCCCCAATGCCGATGATGAAAAAAGCGTGCTGCGCGGTGGAGCGCGTCTTGGCGTCGCGGATATCCAGCAACCGGCGTTCCGTATCCTCCATGTCGAGCGTCACCTGGAACGCGGGCCGGATCACCCCGAGTCGCCAGATCTGCTGCAGCTTCTCTGCCGTCGCGTCGGGCACTGTTTGCGAAGTGAGTTGGTTGAGGAGCAATTCGAGGTGATCGAGAGCCGTGCGTTGAGCGATGTTGTCGCTCACGAGGCGCCGGACCTCGGCGATTTGATCCATGACGTTCCGCCGCTGCGCGTCAAACTCGCGAAATCCGTCCTCCGAGGGGGTCAGAGAAAACGCCCGCGCCTTGTCGGTCATGCGGATGATTTCTGACTGCACGGCGTTGATCTTTTCGAGCACGATGTGCGTGTGCGCCACCTCGTCCCAATCCATCAGCAGGGTCCGGATCGACTGCACCGACACCACAGAGATCACGCAAAGGATCACCAGCGCGCCGGTGAAGGCGATGACGATCTTCCGCTCGGTTGAGAATCGATTCGGCACGGAATCCCCGCACTCAAATAGAAAGGCTCAGTTGATTCTAACAAAGGGGCTGGACCTGCGCATATGACCCATCTATCGGCAGTTCCGAGGGAAGCGTCCAGAAGAATGCGAAAGAAATCCTCCGCGTCGAGGCCCATTTGGCTGTAGAATGCCCGCGGTATGCAGCGACTTTTCGCGGAGACAGGCATGTTGAAGCTTCGGGATATGGACTTTCTGCAGGTAAAGCCGGGGAAAAAACTCAAGCTCAAGGAGATCCCCAGCGATTCCACGAAGCGGCTGCCCGACCGCGACAAGGCCGACGAAGCGACGGAAGAATGCACCCTGAAGATGGGCGAACTGCAGGACCGCCTCTATGCCGAAGGGCGCCGATCGCTGCTCGTGGTGTTGCAGGGAATGGATGCCTCCGGCAAGGACGGCACCGTCCGGAAAGTCTTCGATGACGTCAATCCGACCGGCGTCCAGGTGATCAGCTTCAAGCAGCCGACGTCGGAGGAGCTCCGGCACGATTTCCTGTGGCGCTGTCACGCAAAGACGCCGCCCCGCGGCCACATCGGCGTCTTCAACCGCTCCTATTACGAGGATGTGCTCGTGGTGCGCGTGCATCAGGACCAGCTCCTCGCCCCGGAACTCCGAGGTAAGAATGGAGAATGGAAGCGGCGCTACGGGATGATCTGCGAATTCGAGCGTCTGCTGGGCGATGCCGGCACGCGGGTCGTGAAGTTCTTTCTTCACATCTCAAAGAAGGAACAGCGGGAACGATTCATCGCCCGGCAGAAGGATCCGGTAAAACACTGGAAACTCGCCGCCGGTGATTTCGAAGAACGCAAATTCTGGGACGATTATCAGGCAGCCTACGAAGACATGCTCCCCGCCACCGCCAGGGAGGATTCGCCCTGGTACATCATTCCCGCCGACTACAAGTGGGTCCGGAATTACTGGGTAGCAAACATTATCGCGGCCACGCTGCAGGAGATGGATCCCAGGCCGCCCGTGCTGACGGACAAATCGCTGATCACGAAGCGATTCAAATGAGCGTTCCTGAAAGAATGAAGGTGCTCACCGGTGAAATGTTGCGAAACCACAGGTGAGCCGGCGGGTTTAACCGCGGCGTCAGTGCGCGAAGGAACGGAACACGCACTAACTGCTCAAAAGCTTCATCAACCCATCAATCGCCGGCCGCACATGCTCCAGCAGGAGCGCAGGCGCCGTGCCCAGGACAAAGGCGCTCAGGGCCAGCGAGGCCAGAATCCACTTCTCGGAGGATGTGAGCCCCGCGAAATTCTGGTGCTCGGGTTTTGGGGCGCCCATGTACACCCGCTGCAGCGTCCAGAGCAAATAGGCGGCCGTGAAGATCGTCGCAACGGCGGCCAGGCAGCCGCACCACACGAGCGGAACGTACGCCGCGCCGGAGGTATGCCGCATGAGATAGGAAGCGGGATCAGCCGCGGAGAAAACGCCGAAGAGAATCAGGAGTTGACCGACGAAGCCGCAGAGGGTCGGGAGTCCAAGGATGGAGAAAAAGCCGATCGCCGCCCACCCGCTGTACGCGGGCATTTGCGACCAGAGCCCGCCAAAGCGGCGGATATCCGTGTGCCGTGCGCGGTTGGCAAGAATCGCGGCCAGGAAGACAAAGAGCGCCGCCGAGATCCCCTGCGCGATCATCTGGAAGAGCACGCCCTGCGTCGCAACCGGGTGGACCACGGCGATCCCCAAAAGCACATACCCCATCTGGCTTACGGACGAATAGGCGACGAGCCGCTTGAAATCACGTTGCGCGAGCGAGACCAGTGCGCCGTAAAGCAGTGAGACGACGCCCAGGCCGGCGACATAGAACCACGCATCCGCCGCCTGCTGCGGAAAGAGCGGGTACGCGATGCGGAGCAGCCCATAAGCGCCGGCATTGGCCAGTATCGCCGAGAGCAGGATCGCGATCGGCGTCGGCGCCTCCGCATGCACGTCGGGAAGCCACGAGTGCAGCGGAATCGCGGGAATAAAAGCGGAAAAGCCTGCGAAGATCAGCCAGAAGGCCACCTGCCCGAAGTGCGCACCTCCTGCCCCATAAACAAATCGCGATTTAATCAACGGGTCGGTTGCAAGCCGCAGCAGATCGAACGTCGGAACGCCGTCGGTTCCGAGCGAATGCCCATGAATGCCAATCATTGCCGCGAGAATGGCCCCGGATCCCAGCAGCGCGTACAGCAGAAACTTGATCGCCGCGAACTGCCGCCCCGCCCCGCCCCAGATCGTGATCAGCAGGAATATCAGCAGGATCGTGAGTTCCAGGAAGAGGAAAAACAGGAGCAGGTCGAACGAAATGAACAGCCCGATCAGCGAGGCAATGAGGAACAGCAGCAGCGCGTAATAGGTCTTCACGAAACTGCTGATCGTGTACGATCCCCAGACCACGAGTAATGAAATGGCGATCGTCAGCAGCAGCAGCGGCAGCGAAAGTCCATCAACGCCCACAAAATAATGAAAACCGATGCTCCGAATCAGCGGCACGTTTGCCGCGAATTGAACGGAGACATCCCCATCCACATCGCTCACGACATTCCAGTTGAACCGCCACGCAGCCAGTACCGCGAGCCCGAGCGTGAGGGCTGTCGTCACGATCGCGGTGAGCCGGGCCTGTTTCGCGTGCGCCGGGGGAATCAGGAGGATCGACAAACCGCCAAGGACGGGAAGCAGCAGGGTTGCCGACAGGATGGACGAATTTGAGAGCACCAGGGTCTCCGCTTGAACTGCGATGGGAGTCCGAGCCCACAGACGGGGGAGGGGAGGCTCCGACGAATAATCCGGAAAGCCGTTGAAGATAAGGGCAAGAGGCGGGGATGTCACGGCGCGGAGCCGGCACGGACTCAACGCAGCAGGTAGGCCGCTGCAACGACGAGAAGAACGGCCGCGATCATCAGTGCGATCAAAAGCGGCAGGCGGGGTGACGATTTGGGCCGGCTTGTTGCGGAGGTTTTGGTCGGCGGAGGAGCTGGCGGCGCAGTGGGGGAAGTGGGTGCTCCTTTGCCGCTCCGCGAACGGGAGCTCCTGGCTTTTGGGGAGTGTGCGACGGGGACTGGGCGTGGCAAACCGGACCCCGAGATGCCGCTGAGGGTGTTGCTCCGGGGATCGGAAAGGGTCGATTGGGCGCTCTCAGAAGTGGGACGAAGCGCGGGCTGCTGCGCAGTCGGCGGTCCGGCGGGGCGAACCTTGGCCGCCCCTTCCGTGGCAGACCGCGGCACCTGCAGCAGGGCCCCGCACCCGCAGCGGCAAACGCCCCCTCGGAAACCCTCATCCAGTTCGAGGGTTGCATTGCATCGGCTGCACTGTACTTTGACGGCCATCGGGCGAATCCAGATTAAACGGTCTCTCGAAACGTAAATCGAGGTGGCGCTCAGGGTTCCACGTGGAGAAGGGAGCGGTTCTCTACGACTAAATTGTAGACTTGCGCGAGGTCGTTGTCTGCGAGTTTCAAGCCGGTGGAGCGGTCGTCGGCGGGGTTGCCGGCGCGCGGGCCTGCATCACCGTAGATCCACCCCAGGGAGATGTCGCGCGTGCCGGAGTCGGCGCCATCGAATCCGATCCAGACGCGATCCCCGACGCGGATTTTGCCCGCCGAACGAATGCGGTAAGTGCCTGCAGGGAGGTAATTTCCGACTTCCAATTGGGCAGGGTAACTGCGGACGTACCAGTCGCGGGCAAACAAATCGAGCCGGTGATTGTGCTTGACGAGCCTGAGGCGAAACGGCCCTTCGACAATCTTGACCCCGCTGGCGGGCTTCAGATTTCGGGGGTTAAGCGTCGGATTGATCGTTTGCAGAAAATCGGCGGAGATGGAATAACGTCGGCCAATCTTGAGGAAAGAATCGCCGTAGTGGATATCGATGTAACGTGCTGCGGCATCTTCAGGCAGGATCGCGGATCCCAGGAAAATGCCTTCGTTCAGATCGGTGAGTTGCCGCCGCAGCCGGGCGGGACGAGGGTCGCTGGCGGGCGCGTCTTCGAGGATTGCGAGGGCGGAATTGAGAGCGGTGCGGCCCTCGATGATGCGGCCGTCGTCGAGGTCGGCGATTCCGCGGGCGATGAGCACGTTGGCTTCCGGGTCGGAGTCGATCTCGACGGAGGGGGTGCTGCCGCCGACGGCGCTGCTGCCGTCGCCGACGGTATCATCATCCGGCGTGGCATTGGCCTGCGCGACCTGAATCGGCGGGGCTGGGGCTGCCGGCGAGGGGGAGGCACTCTCGGTTGCGGCGGGGTCGGTGTCCGAATCGGCGGTGTTCTGGGGCACGGATTCCGTGCGGGCCGTCGCGGTTTGCGCGAGGAGCGTGTGGCGGAACTGTGCGAGCTGCCACAGCCCCCAGCCGGCGATCAGGGCGAGGATCGTCCACGTGGAGACGGCGCCCCAACCAGAGTTTTTGTTACGTCCATATCGGGCCATGTGCTGGTGCTCGAACGACAAGGAATTGGGCTAACCGTGGTTGCGTCCGCCGTGGCTGGAGCAGCGGACCACTTCCTTATCGGTGACGACCAAATTCATCGGGATATCGTGCGGCTCGCAGGGAAGCGCATCAATCTGCAATTGCTCATGGAAGCAGAGAGCGGCACGGATGCCCTGGAAATCCTGCTGGGCGAGGAAACGGTCGTAGAATCCGCGGCCGCGGCCGACGCGGTATCCGCGGCGATCGAAGGCGAGGCCCGGGATGACGACCATGTCGATGAGCGCGAGGGGCACGACGGTGCCGGAGACGGGTTCGCGGATGCTTTGAGCGCCGGATGGGGTCTGGTTCCCGAGGACCGGCCTGGTCTGCAGACCGACGTCGAGGCTCTTGATCTCAACGGGTTCCATCTTCTTGGTATTCCAGTCGATGCGCGGCGCGGCAATGCTTTTCCCTTCCTGCCAGGCTTCGACGGCGAGCGTGCTGGTTTCCACTTCGATCGGCATCGAGAGAAAGATCATGATCATCTGGGCCTGCTTGAATTCCCGGGTGGTAATGAGGTTGTGGCAGGCGGCCAGCGAGCGGGCGTGGCGCTCCTCGGGCGTCATGCGGGCAAGAAACTCTTTCATGTTGGCGCGAATGAGGTTTTTGCTCATGGCTTGCTCGTTTCCTCGCTGCCCGGCGGGTACTCTGCCCGGATTTTAGCCAGTTTATCGAGATAGGCCTTAAACACCGCCTCTTTTCCGCGATCGGTGGGGCGGTAGTAATGCTTTTCGACACCCAGGTATTCCTGGGGGGCGTAGCCTTCGGGGTAATCGTGAGCGTACTTATATCCGGTGTGGCCGAGTTCCTTGGCGCCTTGGTAGTGGGCATCTCGCAGGTGTCGTGGCACGGGAATGGTGCGGTTGTTCTCGACATCCGCCAGGGCCTCGCTGATGCCGATGGTGGCGGCGTTGCTCTTGGGGCAGCAGGCCATGTAAGCGACGGCCTGGGCCAGTGTGAGCTGGGCCTCGGGCATACCGATGAGTTCGACGACGTTGATCATGGCGCCTGCCAGAATAAGTGCCGCGGGGTCGGCATTGCCGATGTCTTCGCTGGCGAGAATGGCGATGCGGCGTGCGATGAATCGCGGGTCCTCGCCGGCGTGGAGCATGCGGGCCAGCCAATAGAGAGCGGCGTCGGGATCGCTGCCGCGCATCGACTTGATGAGAGCGCTGGCGGCATCGTAATGCTGATCACCGGTGGCATCATAAACGACGGCCTTCCGCTGAATGGACTCCTGGGCGACTTCGAGATCGATGACAATTCTACCGCCGGCATTGTTTTCCCGTTTGCCGCCGGAGAGAACTGCGATCTCCAGAGCGGTGAGGCCACGGCGGGCGTCGCCGTCGGAAACGGTGACCCAGTGCTCGACGGCCTCGGGTTTCAGGTCGAGCGGCAGATTGCCATATCCTCTTTCCTTATCGGACGATGCGGCCCAAATGATTGAGCGTATTTCCGCTTCTGTGAGGGACTGGAACTGGAAGATCTGGGAGCGGGAAACCAAGGCGGAATTGACGGAAAAGAAAGGATTTTCCGTGGTGGCACCCACGAGAATGATCTGGCCCATTTCGACGTCTGGGAGGAGGATGTCCTGCTGGGCCTTGTTGAAGCGGTGGATTTCATCGAGGAAGAGGACGCTCCGCTGGGCGGTGTCGCCGAGGCGGGCTTTGGCGTCGGCGAGAACTTCGCGGACTTCCTTCACCCCGACGGCGGCGGCGTTCATCTCGACGAAGTGGCATTTGGTGTGAAGGGCGATGAGGTGGGCGAGGGTGGTTTTTCCGGTGCCCGGCGGGCCGTAGAAGATCAGGGAGGTGAGGCGGTCGGCTTCGATCATGCGGCGGAGGAGCTTGCCGGGGCCGAGGATGTGGGTCTGGCCGGCGAATTCGTCGAGCGTGCGCGGCCGCATCCGCGCGGCGAGGGGCATGGTGGCGTCGCGGTTTTTCTTTCGCATGGGCTCGAAGAGATCGGACATGAGGGTCTCGGAAACACGTCGGAACAACTCCAGCAAGTGTATCTTCCCGGACAAGGCGTGTCGTGCGGAGAACGGCACTACTCATACGGGCCGACAACCTGTCTGTGGCGCGCGTTTGCCGACTTAACAGATATTGGCATCAGCCGATGAAACCAGTCTCCCGGCACCATTGCACGTAAAGGCCGATGCCGCGGGATAGCGGGGTTTGGGGCGAATAGGCGAGGAGTTGGCGGGCTTTCGAGACGTCGGCGACGTAGCGGGTGACTTCACCGGTCTGGCTGGCAGAGTAAGTGGCATCGGCGGTCTTGCCGGTGGCGAGTTCGATGAGCGTGACGAGATCGTAGAGGGTTTGGCCCTGCCCGTACGCAAGATTGATCGTCTGGTTGGTGACGCGGCCGGCGCGGAGGGCATCGATGCCGGCGATGACGCCCGAAACGCAGTCGTCGATGTAGGTGAAGTCGAGCATTTTGTCGCGGCCGAAGACGGTGATGGGTTCGCCGCGGGAGATTTTGCGGACGAAGAGGGGGATGACGCGTTCCATGCGGGCGAGATCGTTGTCGTATCGGCCGTAGACGTTGGAGAAGCGGAAGACGAGGGTTTTGATTCCGTAGCAGCGGGCGTAGCTGGAGAAGAAGGCTTCGCCGGCGATTTTGCTGGCGGAATAGGGGGACTCGGCGATGACGAAGTCGGCCATGGATTCGTCGGTGACGTGGCGGAGCACGTCGCCGTAGACCTCGCGCGAGGAGCCAAAGACGATGGGCGCGCCGGTGGCACGGGCAAGTTCGAGCGCCCAGAAACTCATGCTGACGTTTTCGAGGGATTTTTCCGGTTCCTTGACGAGCTGGTGAACCTTGGCCCAGGCGGCGAGGTGGACGATGAGGTCGGGGGCGAAGTTGCGGATGCCCGTGGGCGCGGAAGAGATGGGCTTCGTCAGGTCGTGGATTTCGGTGGGGAATTTCCGGGTCCAGGTGTTGGGGCGTTTGTCGACGCCGAGGACGGAATCGCCGCGCTGCGAAAGCACAAGGGCCAGGTTAGTGCCGATTTGACCTGAGGAGCCGGTGATCAGAATTTTCATGGCGGGAACTTTACCACAAAGGACGAGCGGGGCGACAGGAGTAATACGAAGGAGAACGATGGAAGTTCGCTTTCGCCGCGCACCGTCGCCGCTACAATACCCCGCATGGCAAATTACAACCGCAGCACATGGACGGCGATCCTGTTCGCCGCTCTGCTTGCACCGTTCATTCTCTTTCTGATCATTTCGCTCCGGACGCAGGTGGAAACGCAGGGAGGTGGTGCCGCGGCATCGCAGGCGACGACGGAGGCTTCCACGTCGGCAACGCGGCTGATCCCGCCGCCGGCGAGCGCCCCCGCGACGAACGCACCGAACGGCACCGAAGCGCCTGAGCTGCTCGCCGCCGGGGATGCGAAGAATATTTGGGTGATCTGCCCGCTGGTCGTCGACAACAGTCCGGCGTATCGACTGCTGCAGCGGTCGAGCAATTCGGGGGTGTGGTCTCTTTGTCAGATCGATGGCGTGTCGTATGCCCGAGGTTCCGCCCAGGGGCTGGCGGCGAGCACGCTGGATAATGCGAGTTCTCCCCCGGCCGCATACGTGCTTGCGCCGGGCGCTTTCACGCGATTTACGCTCGACAGCCACGATCCGCGGGCGTGTCTGCCCCGGGATCACACGCTTCTGGCAACGGCGGCCTCGTCGCAGCAGATTTTTACGGTGACGCTTGGCGCACAGCCGTGGGATGCGAAGAAGCCGGGGGATCGGCTGATGCCGGAACCGATGAAGATGCGGTCGCCGTCCACGACATTGCCGGGCGTGGAGAATCCATTCGACAATCCGTATACGCTGAGCACGCGGCCGGCGACTGCGGCCGCGACCGCGCCGTCGGCCGCAACGCAGCCTGTGCCCGGGCCCGTGCTGGTCAATGCGTACGCGTACTGTGCGGGGCATTGGACGGTGCTTCCGCCCCTTGGAGCGCCTTCGAAAATCTCGACCGACGAAGTGCCGGGGGATCGCGCGTTCGTGGCGGCGGGCGTCGTCGGCGGTCGGCTGATTGTCATGTGGGTGGATCCGGCGGCGGCGTCGACGCTGGTGGCGCGCTCGCTGGATGTGACCAAGCCGAATGCGGAGTGGTCGAAGGGGGTCATGTCGCGGCTGGAAGAACCGTTGCCCCCCAGCACGCGGCTGATGACGGCGCTGCTCGATCAGACGCTGTACGTGGTCTGGCCGGTGATTTCGCCGCAGGAAGTGGTGCTGCGGGGCGGGTGGATGATGACGGAACCGACGTCGGCGGCGGATTTGACGCTGCCGCCGCGGAATTTTCTGCCGCCGTTGTCGCTCGGACAGCCGGCGCCGGATGAGTCGCCGGCGAACATCGTGGTGGGGCCGGCGGAGAATTCGCTGGCGGTGATCAGCACGTCGAAGGACCACGCGCTGATGTGCCAGATTTTCGACCAGCGCGGGCGGGCGGTGACGCAGCCGACGCTCGTGGAGGCGCGGACGCCGCAACACCAGGTGGAGATCGTACAGAACATCGCCATGGTGATAATGATTCTGGTGCTGTTCCTGTCATTGTGGCAATGGCGGCAACAGCCGATGACGCCCAAGCTGCCGTCGGACCTGGAGGTGGCGCCGCTGCACATGCGGGCGTTCGGGTTCGGGATTGACCTGGGGATACCGTTGATCGTGGTGAGCGCGGTGATGGGAATGTTCGATACGGGGGCCTTCACCGGCATGTTTGCGACATGGTTTGCGGCGTTGGCGAGTCCGGAGGAACTGCTGAACGCGCCGCTGCTGATGTATGTGCTGGGGGCGTATCTCCTGCACGTGACGATCGGGGAGCTGTTCTTCCGCCGATCGATCGGGAAGGCGATTCTGGGAATGCAGGTGCTGATGATTGATGGGCGATCCCCGACGGTGGCGGCGGTGTTGCTTCGGAACCTGGTGCGGGTGCCGGAGCTGCTGTCCGGGATTCTGATCATTTACATTTTCATGTCGCAGCAGCGGCAGCGGCTGGGGGATTTGTTTGCGCGGACACTGGTGGTGTCGCAGAAGGCCCCGCCGACCCCGCCGGATCCGGATGCAAACGAACAGGAGAACGAAGCCCGCAAGAAGGATGACCGCGAAACGACTGTCCCGCGCAATGAGCGATAATTCAGCCATGCTTGCGTCGCACCATCTCAGGATTGTTCTTGTGGAACCGGAAATTCCGCAGAATACGGGGAACATCGCCCGACTGTGCGCGGCGACGGGGGCGGAGCTGCACCTGGTGCGGCCGCTGGGATTCTTCCTCTCGGACAGGCATTTCAAGCGGGCGGGGATGGATTATCTGCAGCATGTGGCGATGACGGTGCATGATGATCTCGCGGCGCTGATGGGGCGGATCGGGACGGAGCCGATTTGGCTCACGTCCGGGCTGGATGGGCCGGCGCACTGGTCGGCGGGGTTCGAGCCCAACGCGTGGATCTTTTTCGGCAAGGAATCGGCGGGGCTGCCCGCGGAGTTGTTGGAGCGGCATCGGGAGCGGGTGGTGAGGATTCCCATGGCTGAGAATTCTCGCGGGCTCAATGTGTCGACGGCAGCGGGAATTGTGCTTTACGAGGCGCTCCGGCAGGTGGCGAAGCTGTGATGGCGCTCGCTTCACGGCGAAGGGCGCTCTACGATGATGTTGTTCCTTCCGGGGGTGACTATGTTCAAGCGACTGCTGCTTCTGACTTCGCTGATTCTGGCGGGATGCAATGTGTATCATCCCTTGACCGGCGGGGTGGGTTATACGGACGTGCCGATCGGGCCGAATTCCTATGAAGTGACATTCACGGGTGATGCGGACATGCCGGTGGGAGAAGCGCGGTGGTATTGCCTGGTGCGGTCGGCGGAGCTGGCGGTGCTGCGGAATGATCCGTACTTCGAGATTCTGGACCAGCAAGTGTATCTGGATTACGGGAGCTACTATTATCCTGGGAATTACGGGGCAGTGTATTACGGACGTGGGCGGCATGCGTATTGGGGATATGGGTACGATCCGGGGTATGTGCAGCCTTATGCGCTTCCAGAGGTGACGATTCGTGTCGGGATTTCACGGGAGCCGGGGCCGGAGACGATTCCCGCGGGATATCTGATTTCAGAAGCGGCGAAGCGGAAGGTGCCGTTGACGCCGGGCGTGTCGGAGCGTGCCGCGACGATGCCGTCGCAACCCGTGCCGCTGCCCCCGCCGCCTCCACCGATGTTCAAATCCGGTGGAGTGCCGGTGCCTCCGCCAGGGCCGGCGCCGGCGACGCAATCAGAATAATCCGAGTTCCAGACGAGCCGCTTCCGTAAGCCGATCGCGCGTCCAGGGGGGATCCCAGACCAGTTCGACATCGACCTTCGGCACCTCGGGAATCGCTTCAACCTTGCGTTTCACTTCGGCAAGAATGGAACCCGCCACCGGGCAGCCGGGGGCGGTGAGCGTCATTTGCACCTTGACGGCGTTGGCCGGATCGATGGCGAGTTTGTAGATCAGGCCGAGGTCGTAAATGTTGAGCGGAATTTCCGGGTCGAACACGGTTTGCAGAGCGGCGACAATCTTGTCGTGAAGCGCCCGCTGATCCGGAGCGGAGATGCCTTCAGCAATGGGCGTTGAAGGCGCGGGGGCCTTGGCCAGTTCGCGCACATCGCCAATTTTCTCCCGCATGATGCGGGCGGCGTGGTCTTCGGCGGTCTGGGCCTGGTGCAGCGAGAGCTTCCTGGAAGAGTCGGTCATCGGTTGTTTGCCGCAGTTATTTGCCGTCGGCGATTTCCTTTGCGCGCTCACGGATTCTTGCAACCATGCCGGCCAGGCCGTTGCGTCGCTGCGACGTAATGAAGCCGTCGAGTCCGATGCGGTTGAAGAATTCCTCGATGTTGAAGCCGAGGATGTCCTTGGCGTGCTGGCCGGAGTAGATGCGTTGCAGCACGGCAATCAGGCCGCGGACGATGTCGGCATCGGCGTCGGCGACGAATTCAACAATGTCGGTGGAGCCCGGCTGTCTGCGGGCCAGCAGATGCACCTGGCTCATGCACCCCTGCACGCGCGGCGTGACTTTTTTGAGCAGGTCGAAGGTGTGCGGAAGGCGATCCGCGAGGTCCAGGACGTATTCATTACGCGCGTCGCGTTCGCCAAGGAGCTCGAAGTCTTCGGCGAGTTTTGCGGCCGCAGCACGGGGCGATGGCGCCGTGGCTTTCGGATATTCAACCGTGGCGGGGGCGGCGTGCGGAGCGAAGTCCCGCGTAGCCGATTTGGAGCCTGCTATCTTGTGCAGGGCGGCCACGAGCGCGTCGATCTCCTCTCGCGTGTTGTAGAACGCAAATGAGGCCCGCGCCGTGGACCCAATCTGGAACCGCTCCATCACCGGCTGGCAGCAATGGTGGCCGGTGCGCACGCAGATGCCTTCCTGATCGAGCTTCATTCCAATGTCGAGCGTCGAATGTCCTTCCATGATGAAGGAAACAACTGCGGCCTTCTTCGCGGCGGTGCCGATGATCTTCAGCCCGGGTACGCCACTTAACTTCTCAGTGGCGTACGTGAGAAGCGCGTGCTCATAGCTCCCGATCTGATCAAGCCCGAGCGCGTTGATGTAATCGATGGCCGCGCCCAGACCGACGACACCCGCAATATCCGGCGTGCCTGCTTCGAATTTGTTCGGAAGCGCAGCGTACTCCGTCCTGGGGAAAGTGACCGACGCAATCATGTCGCCGCCGCCCTGGTAGGGCGGCATCGCATCGAGCAGTTCGCGCTTCCCGTAAAGAACGCCAATGCCGGTTGGCCCGATCAGCTTGTGCCCGCTGAAGACGTAAAAGTCCGCGTCCAGGGCCTGCACGTCGGTTTTCCCGTGCGCGACCCACTGCGCGCCATCGATCAGAACGCGGGCCCCCGCAGCGTGCGCCATGCGGGAGATCTCGCCAACAGGATTGATCGTCCCCAGAGAATTGCTCACATGATTCACCGCGATGATCTTCACATGCCCGCCCGCAAGAAAGCGCTGAAGCTCCTCCAGAACGAGTTCCCCCCTGTCATTAATCGGAATGACCTTCAGCGTCGCGCCCGTCGCCTCGCAGACCATCTGCCACGGAACAATGTCCGAGTGATGCTCAAGGTGGCTGACGACCACCTCATCTCCTGCCCGGAGGTTCGTGCGGCCCCAACTGCTCGCGACAAGGTTGATCCCCTCCGTCGTCCCGCGAGTAAAAATGATCTCGGCACTCTCACGGGCGTTCACGAACGACCGCACTTTCTCGCGCACGCCCTCATAGGCGGATGTCGCCGTCTGACTGAGCTGGTAAACCCCGCGGTGGATGTTCGCGTTCTGAGATTCGTAATACCGGACGATCGCATCGATGACCGCACGCGGTTTCTGCGTCGTCGCCGCATTGTCCAGGTACACCAGCGGCCTGGGCGTGTGTGTGGGGGGGGGGGAGGGACGTGAAACGGTGGTCGAGAGGATGGGGAAGTCGGCGCGAATGCGATCCACATCCCAGTGGAGTTTCACCGGGGACGAGGTGCCCATGCGGTTTTCAGCCTGCAGCGTCATGATCATGATTGTAGCCTTCCGCGACGCTTGCGACTAATCCGCCTTCCGATGACGGGTCTCCCGCAAGCGGCGTTCGCCCCGGCCAACGCCCAACGCCCGGTAATATTGAAACGCTTGGCCGCCGCGCGATCGCCGGTATACTTAGCGGTCCGTACACATCCCTATTTCAGTTTCCCCTGAGAGGTTTTGACGTATGACACGGCCTGCACCCGCGCCACTCCCGCCTCCGACGTTCAATTCCCAGGCACTCATCGATCTTTACCGCGCCGGCCGCACCGAGGAAATGTGCGAGCAGATGCTCAACGTGCTGCAGTATTTTCGAATCCAGACGATGCAGCAGCTCGACGGCCCGGGCCGCTACTTCATCAACTCCTTCCTGAAGAACTTCCTCTTCATCTTCACGCAGCCGGACTTCCGCGTCCCGGAACGCTTCATCGTCCACTTCGTCGACATGAACCGCACCATCTGCAACCTCGTCTCCATCTCCTCCTTCAAGAACACCGACCCCTGGCTCGAAATCCTGCGCGATCAGACCGCCAATTTCGTCCAGGTGCTCACGCTCTACAACGCCCGCAACACCGTGAAGTTCGACCGCAAGGCCCTCTTCGACCTCGCCCCCGAAATCGCCTCCCGCTGGTACCTCCAGTACGCCAGCATCTTCTACAGCGCCACCCTCAATGAGCTCGAATGGAACAACCTCAAGGAGCACTTCGAGTTCAGCCACCCCAACCTCTTCATCCCGCAGGATGTGCAGGAAGTCTTCTTCGGCGCCACCTACATCGACGGCAAAGTCGACACGAAAATCAAGACCCACGTGAACGCCTCGATCCAGCGCTATGAGAAGATGCTGCCGCGCATCGTCAGCCGGCCGAACCCAAAAAAGATCGCCGTCCTCTGCGCGAACTGGAAATCCGGACATTCCGTCTACCGCAACTATTATCACTACCTCAAGGCGCTCAAGGAAAAATACCACCTCACGTTCTTCGAGCTCGGCCAGTACGCCCCGCAGGAAACCAGCCTCTTCGACGAAACCTACGTCGTCAACACGCTCCCCACCGGCCAGCCCAACATGTCCAAGCTCGGCGACAACGACTACCAGGTCGTCATCTACCCCGACGTCGGCATGTGCATGGAAAGCATCCTCCTCGCCAATCGCCGCATCGCCCCCATCCAGCTCTGCTGGCCCGGCCACTCCGTCAGCACCTGGGGCGCCGACATGGATTACTACGTCAGCGGCAAAGACGTCGAACTCCCCGAAAACCCCGAAGTCAACTACTCCGAACGCCTCGTCCTCATCCCCGGCATGGGCGTCATTCACAACAAACCGACCTACAAAGCCATCGGCGGCAAACCCAAGGACGACGGACGCATCATCATCAACTGCTCCTGGAACACCCAGAAGGTCAACTACCCCTTCGTCCTCACGCTCAAGAAGCTCATCGAACGCTCGAAACGCCCCATCGTCTTCCGCCTCTTCATCGGCTACTCCACCGCCCGCGCAAACGACCACATCCCCTTCGTCCGCGACCTCCGGGCACAGCTCGGCGAAAAGCATGTCGAAGTCCTCCCACAGCTCGATTACGAACGCTATATGAACCTCATGGAGGAAGGCCACTTCTCCATGGACTCCTTCCACTTCGGCGGCTGCAACACCATCTCCGACTCCCTCTGGCTCCGGCTGCCCACCATCTCCTGGGAAGGCACCAAGTGGTACAACCGCATCGGCCCGGAAATGCTCCGCCTCGTCGGCATGAAGGAATGCACCGCCACCACTGAAGACGAATACCTCAACCTCGCCGACCGCATGATCCACGACGACGCCTACCGCGCCGAAATCCACAACCGCCTCCTCCCCGTCGATCTCGATGCCACCATCTACAGCACCGAACCCGCCAAATACTTCCTCCAAACCATCGACTACCTCATCGCCAACCACGACCAGCTAAAAAAAGAAGGCAAACGCGACCCCATCTATATCGGGTAACGTGGCATTGTGGCATGGGCGTCCCGCCCATGAAGGCCCGCAGGCCGTACCGCAAAAAAAACAAAAGGGGCGATCAGGCACCTGATCGCCCCTTTCCAATTCCAAATCTCTGTGCGTCTCTGTGTCCTCTGTGACTCTGTGGTGACTTACCGCGCACCCATCATGTGCGCTCGATCACAGCAGCGCCACATCATGCCGCGCCTCATCCGCAATCCGCAGATCCAGCGGCAACCCATGCTGCGCCGCCATGAAATCCTCAATCCGCGCCCGCACCGGCCCCACCCGAATACGCCGCGTGATATCCGCCGCAAACGCATACGTCATCAGATGCCGCGCCTGCGCCAAACTCAACCCGCGCGAAATCAAATAAAACACCGCATTCTCATCCACCGGCCCAATCGTCGAACCGTGCGTGCACTTCACGTCATCCGCATAAATCTCCAGCGCCGGCTGCGAATTCATGAACGCCGTATCCGTCAGAAGCAGCGACTTGCTCGTCTGCTTCGAGTCCGTCTTCTGCGCGTCCTTCTGCACAAAAATCTTCCCCTTGAACACCCCCGTCGCATTATCCCCGAGCACGTGCTTGTACAGCTCATGGCTCGGACAATGTGCCTTCTCGTGGTGCAGCAGCGTGTGGTTGTCGATATGCTGTTCGCCCTTCGCCAGCACAAGGCCATTCAGCGTGGCTTCCGCACGTTCGCCGCCAAGGAACACATGCAGATCATTCCGCGTCAGCTTGCTCCCAATGCTCGTTGAGTGACTCACAAACAGGCTGGAAGTCGCCAGATTCACCTGCATCAGCGCAATGTGATACGCGTCGCTCCCCTCCTGCTGCAGCTTGTTGTGATCGATGCGGGCATTCTTCTCCTGCACGATTTCCGTGACCGCATTCGTCAGATAAATCGCCCCGTTCGTGCCCGCATACGTCTCCACGATCGACGAATCGCTGTTCTCCTCTGCAATCACCAGCACGCGCGGATGACTCGCGATCGTCTGCCCCGTCGCCACCGTCAAAAACAGCAGGTGAATCGGCTTCTCGCATGTGGCCCCGCGCGCGACGTGTACAAACGCCCCTTCACGCACAAACCCCGTATTCAGCGCGGCAAACGGATGCTCCGAAATCTTCGCATGCTTCCCCAAATGCTTTTCGAGGATCACGGCATCAGATTGGAACGCCTGTTCAAGGCTCTGCACCCGAATCCCTCTTGGAAGCGCGCTGACCGTGCTCAGATGGGCATCAAAGTGGCCGTTGATGAACACGAGCTCGGCGGCGGCCTCCTTGCCGAAGGTGTACTGGTTGAACAGATTAATGGTCGTCTGGCCGGTCACCACCGGCGCGGGCGCGAACGTCGTATTCGCCACGGTGGCAACGTTCGTGTCGCGCCATTCTTCCTGCTTCGTCGTCGGAAACCCAAGCCGGCGGAACGCGTCGATGCCGCTCTCGCGCAGCTCGTTCACCCACGGACGCGAGTGCCCCGGTGTGGTTTCGAAGCTCTTCACAAAACTATTCGTTTGTTCAAGCAAACTGGTCATCCTGAATAACCCCGTCTGGTCTTTCCGGTTTAGCCCCGGCCTTTGGGCCGGGGAAGCATGCGCCTACATCAGGCCTTCGAGGCCACTTCATCTTCAATCCAATCGTACCCGCGCGTTTCCAACTCCAGCGCCAGTTCCTTGCCGCCGCTCTTCACGATCCGCCCATCCATCATCACGTGCACCTTGTCCGGCACGATGTAGTTCAGCAGCCGCTGGTAGTGCGTGACGAGCAGAATCGCCTTGTTCTTGTCCGACTGATGGATCTTGTTGACCCCGTTGGCGACCGTCTTGAGCGCGTCGATATCCAGACCCGAGTCCGTTTCGTCGAGCAGGCCCAGCAGCGGACTCACCACCGCCATCTGGAACACCTCATTTCGCTTCTTCTCACCGCCGGAGAACCCTTCGTTGATGGCCCGGTTCATGAACGTGGAGTCCATTTCCAGCAGGCTCATCTTTTCCTTGATCAAATGGAGAAACTCCGCGGCATTGAGTTCTGGCTGGCCATGGTGCTTGCGGGTCTCGTTGACCGCAGCCTTGAGGAAGTAACTCGTGGAGACGCCCGGAATTTCAACGGGGTACTGGAATCCGAGAAACATTCCCTCGCGCGCCCGTTCTTCCGGAGCCATTTCCAGCAGATCCTTCCCATGAAAAAGAACCTGACCCTCCGTCACTTCATACACCTCCCGCCCCGCCAGCACCTGGCAAAGCGTCGATTTCCCCGACCCGTTCTTCCCCATGATCGCGTGAATTTCCCCGGTATCGATCGTCAGATCGACCCCCTTCAAAATCTTCCGCCCGCCGCCGGCGACTTCCGCATGCAAATTCCGAATCTCAAGCAGTGACATGCCGAACCTTTCGTACTGGAGTGAGATGATTAAGTTCGTACGTAAAGCCAGTTGGCCCCGGAAACATGAACCCGTGGGCCGGAGGCAACTCGCGACCTTCCTCTTGTTCCGTCTCGATGAGCAATTCGAGGACCTCTCGCGCGTTCTTCGCCGCCTCCTCGTACGTTGCGCCGTGCGTGTGGCATCCGCCCCATTCCGGAAGCGTCGCCACAAACGCCTCATCTTCCTCAGACCACTGGATGATGACGCTGTATTTGTTCGCTTTCTCGACCGCTTTCTTACTCACCGGACGTCTCCTGGATCGCGCGTGCGACATCCTTTTCCTGGTACTTCTTTGCGTCACTTCCATCTTTTCCGGAGAGGATCAACCGCCTCGCAACTCGCGGATGCATCCACTTCGTATGGCTCCCCTTCCCCCCTTCAATAAGAATCCAACCTGCGTTCCTGAGCATGCTTTTCAATTCCCGTATCTTCTTTGGCATCACTTAACCCACGGAGCCTTCGAGTGACACCCCCAATAACTTCTGCGCCTCCACCGCAAACTCCATCGGCAACTCCCGGAACACTTCCTTGCAGAACCCCGACACAATCATATTGATCGCATCTTCCAGCGCAATCCCGCGCGTCTTGCAGTAGAACAACTGATCTTCGCCAATCTTCGACGTCGAAGCCTCATGCTCCACACGCGACGACTTATTCTTCACCTCAATGTACGGCGAAGTATGCGCCCCGCACTTGTCCCCCAGCAGCAAAGAATCGCACTGCGTGTAATTCCGCGCATTCTCCGCCTTCGGCATGATCTTCACCAATCCACGGTAAGTATTCTGCCCAAAGCCCGCCGAGATGCCCTTCGAAACGATCGTGCTCTTCGTGTTCTTCCCGATGTGAATCATCTTCGTGCCGGTATCCGCCTGCTGATAATGATTCGTCAGCGCCACCGAATAGAACTCCCCAACCGAATTATCCCCCTGCAGAATGCAGCTCGGGTATTTCCACGTGATCGCGCTCCCGGTTTCCACCTGCGTCCACGTGATCTTCGAATTCTCAAACGCCTTCCCGCGCTTCGTCACAAAATTATAAATCCCGCCCTTCCCGCTCTTCGGATCGCCCGGATACCAGTTCTGCACCGTGGAATACTTGATCGTCGCGCCCGGAAGCGCCACCAGTTCCACCACCGCCGCATGCAACTGATTCTCATCCCGCTGCGGAGCCGTGCACCCTTCAAGATAACTGACGTAAGCCCCCTCATCTGCAATGATCAGCGTCCGCTCAAACTGCCCCGTGTTCCGCGCATTGATGCGGAAGTACGTCGACAGTTCCATCGGGCAGCGCACGCCCTTCGGAATGTACGCAAACGACCCGTCCGTAAACACCGCCGAGTTCAACGTCGCAAAGAAATTGTCCGAGTACGGCACCACCGTTCCCAGATACTTCTTCACCAGCTCCGGATGCTTCTGCACCGCCTCCCCGAATCCGCAGAAGATGATCCCCAGTTCCCCGAGCTTTTTCTGAAAAGTCGTCGTCACCGACACGGAATCAAACACCGCATCGACGGCAACCTTCGGCTCCTCGATTCCCAACAACGCTTCCCGCTCGTGAAGGGGGATCCCGAGTTTCTCATAGACGGCAAGCAGTTCCGGATCGACCTCATCGATCGACTTCGGCTTCGCTTTCGGGGCCGAGTAATACTTCGTCGCCTGGTAATCGATCGGCGGATACTCCGCCTTTGCCCAGTTCGGCTCCTTCATCGTCAGCCAGTGCCGATACGCCTTCAGGCGCCAATCCAGCATCCACTGCGGTTCTTTCTTCTTTGCCGAAATGAACCGCACGATCTCTTCATTCAGCCCCGGCGGCGCTTCGTCCGCTTCCACGTTGGCGCTCCAGCCCCATTTGTATTCCTGGCTGGCCAGCTCTTCGATTGTTTCGGTTGAAGTAGGCATTGCTTTACTCCCAGCGCTGTCCGGCGAGGACCCGCGATCTTCTTCCTGGTGCCGCTATAATCCGGCAATCCGCCTCCCCGATGCCCCGGCTTCCGCCGAAGCCACCCAGAGACCACATTCTAGGGGAACTGGGGCAAAAAACCCAGCGTGTTGAGACTCAATTTCAATACCAAACCGCTCCCTTCGCACAAATCCCTATCCTCCCATCCCCGCTCGCGCCTCCACTCACAGCCATCTACGCTGATGCGATTATTTTTATTCAATCCCTACAATTCCTATCGGAGTTGGGGGGAGACCGCCATTGACACACGCACCTTGGCGGTCTGGGTCTTGGCGGTCTGGGTGCCGCCAATTCCCCTCGATGTTTTCCCGGAAAAGCGCTTCTTGCCTTGATGGCGGACCGCCGACTATAGTGATTGGCAACGATTTACGTTCTACTGAACTCAGGAGCCCATTCATGGCCATTACACTTTCGGAAGCGGCGGCGAAGGAAATTAGGTCCATCATCAAGGATCAGGGGTTGGCGGAGAGCGTGGCGCTTCGCGTTGGCGTCAAAGGCGGCGGATGCTCGGGGTTCTCCTACGTTCTGGACCTGACGGAATCGGCGCCAGAAAACGATGAAATCATGGAATGCCATGGAATTAAGATCCTCGCGGACCGCAAGTCGTATCTGTACCTCAACGGGACGGAGATCGACTTTAAGGACGAGGTGATGGGCCGCGGGTTCGTGTTCAAGAACCCCAACGCGACGCACACGTGCGGCTGCGGCAGCTCGTTCTCCGCCTGAGTGGGATTGCCCGAATTGATAAAAAACGCCGCGACCGGAGTGGTCGCGGCGTTTTGTTTTTGCATCGATCCCTTTCGCGGGGGGATCGATCCCCGTCGCGGGTGCACTTAATTTGCCGGCTGGGTGGTGGGCGGAGTTTCGTCTTTGGCGTCGACTTTCTTCCAGTTGTCGTCAGGGTCGAAGGTGGTGATTTGGATGGCAAGCTTGGCGGTGTCTTCGCCGAGGTCGCGCTGGTAGACGGTGCCGTCCTGGTTGATGATGAAGGTCATGATGCCGGAGTTGCCGTAGGTGGCGGGGTAGGCGACGACGGCGAATCCGCCGAGCATCTGGCCGTTGACGATGTAATCGCGAGCGCCGCCGGGGGCGGAAGGACCCTGGGCGGTGAGCATGTGGTAGAAGTAGCCGCGGTAGGGTTGGGGTTCGTCGTTTGTGGCATGGGTGTAGCCCTGGCTGGCGGCGGTGGCGACGAGGGGACCGAGGGGGCTGTCGGGCTCGCCTTCCTTTGTCTGCCAGTAGAGTCCGTTCTTTTTGCCGGGGTCGCTCAGGAATTTCTGGGCGTAGGCGGGGACACCGTCGTGGTCGGGATCGGTTTCGGCGTATTCGCGCTGGGCGTCGTTGATGGCGAGCATGGTCTGGATGGTGTCGAGTTCGTTGCGTCCGATGCGGCGGTTGAGGATTTCATCCTTTCCGGCCTCGGTATCGAAGTACCAGGCATTCTTATCGTTTTTGGCGAGCGGGATGGGCATGGGCCATTCGTCGTCGCCGACGGAGAGGGTCACGGTGCCGTCGTCATTGGCGCTGAGTTCGTGTTTCTCGTCGTAGGCGTGGAGGAATTTCTGGAGTCCGGTTTGGACTTCGACGGGATCTCCGGAGAAGAGGAGTTCATCGCCGGCGGGGCCGAGGATGCGGCGGGTCTGATCCTGATCGTTGGTGCGGAAAGAGGAGACCAGGGCATCGACGGCGAGGTCGGGATCGGAGAAGGTTTTCTGCGAAGCGCAGCCAGCGGAAAAACTTGAGAGAAGGAAGACGAAGAGGAGGAGCAAAGGATGCTTCTGGAAGATGGGGAGGCACATGGTCGGTTCCTTTTTTTGAGCTGCCGAAAGACGAAAGTTGGACGAAAGCCGGACAGGCCACGGTTATCTGCGGCCGCCGCCGCCACCACCGCCACCGCGGCCGGCTCCACCGGAAGAAGGCGGGCTGGCACGGCTAGCGCCGGCGGAGTTGGGAGTTGAACTGCGGCTGGTGCTGCCGCGCTGGCTGGCGCTGCGCGTGTCGTTGCCGGCGCCGTCGACGCCGCTAAATCCGGTGTTGGTGGCACGGTTCTGACTGGCGGAGTTTCCGGTGCTATTGGCAGGGCGGTTCTGCGCGGCGCTGCCGGTCGGGGTGGTGTTGGGGCGATTCTGGCCGGGATTGGCGGTCTGTCCAGAGGCTGGGCGGTTCTGGATTCCAGTCTGTGCGGCGTTGGCGCGGTTGGAGGGGGAGGCGGCATTCTGGCCGCGGGATTGATCGGCAGCGCCGCGATTTACATTCTGTTGGCCGGTGTCGGAGCGACCGCGATAGGCTTCGCGGGACTGAATCGCCTGATTGGATGAGGCGCTGTTGAAGCGCTGAGCGGTGGTGTTGTCACGGTAAGCAACGCCCTGGCGATGGGCGGGGTTGTGTTGCCAGTTTCCGTTGTTGTTGACGTTGTTCTGGTACTTGGAACGGTTGATGTTGGTGTTGATATTGGTGTTTCGATTGATGTTGACGTTGACGTTGTTGTTGTTCCAGTTGCAGTTTCCCCAGGCGTAGCCCCAGGCGGCGCCGCAGGCGAATCCGACGCCGAATCCGATGACGGCGGAAGTCGCAACGTAACCGGGGGGACGGTAGTAGTAGGGGGGGTAGGTCGGATAGGGCCATGGGCCGTAGACGACCACCGGGTTGTATGTCGGGACGTAAATGACCTGCGGGGTGGCGGGCTCGATGCGGATGACCTGGACGGTGGTTTGGGGCACCTGCTCGATGATGACTGTTTGCTGCGGGGTGGTCTGGAGATTTCCGGCGGCCTGGGCCTTGGCGCGGAGGCGTTGGACGGCGTCCATCACGGATTTTTGATCGGCGAGGAAGGCGTCGCCGAGCTTGATGGTCGAATCAAGGTGCTCGCTCATCATGGCGAGGACGGTGGGGAAGTTGACGAGGGATTTGACGCTGGGATCCCAGGGCTGGCTTTCGAGTTGGGTGGTGAGGGCATCACCGGTGAGCTTGGGATTGGCCTTGGCGAAGCGGTCGGCCTGGACGATTTCGAGCGGGTAGGTGGAGGCCATGAAGATCTGGGAGAGGAGGGAATCGGGATAGAGTGCGATGGGAGCGACGATTTGATCGAGTTCCTCATTGGAGAGGGGCGGGGCGGAGGGAGGCGCGGCCGGAGGGGCGGAATCGGCGGTTTGCGCGAGAAGCGATGCGGCCTGGGCGTGGATGAAGAGAGCGATGAGGGCGAGTGCTTTGGTTTTTCGGGTGGCCATGGCGTCTCCGATCGAGAGTTGGAGGCATCAGTTCGCTGCGACGCTATACCTGCGGGACAGTGGTTGGCGGCTGCGGCGAGGGTGCGAATCGGGCTTTGGTGAGCAGCACGGTCAAGGCGGCGTGTGCGGCGACGGCGGGCCAGAGCAGGATTCCGGTCCATTGCATGCCGATGCCGAGATACGCCAGGTACACTGCGACGGCGGTGGTATAGATCCATAGTGCGAAGAGGATGGAGCCGGAGCAGCAGCCTACGCCAAGCGCCAAAAGGGCAATTCCCATGACGCGCGCCACGGGGATGGCGACGCCGGCGAGTTCCGTGCCGAAGAGGAGGCGTCCGCAAAGTGGCGGAACGATAAGGAGTGCCAGGCCGGTGGCCATTTCAGCGAGGCCGGCGAGTATGAGCAGTGTCTTCATGTCTTCTCGACTTCACGTGAACGTGGGACTCTAATCCCTGGCTGCAGCGACCCGGGCGGCGATGGCCGGGAGCTGGTCGCGGTCGGCCTGGGTGTATTGCGATGGGCCGAGCTTATAGGTCAGCCTGTTGATTTTGCCGGTGAACCTGAAGGGGCAGTCATAGCGATACTCCAGAAGCGCAAGGGGCGTGTGGGTGTCAGCACCGACGTCGAACGTTTCATCTTCAGGAAACATGACGGGGGTCGAGTGCTCCATGGACTTTCTGTCGACTTCCTTGTCGTCAACGTAGAGCACGCCGGTGCCGCCCTTGCCAAAGCCGGGGCCGTCGTACTTGAAAGTGAAGCGTACGGTGTGGGTGCCGGCCTTTAATTCGGGGCCTTCCCATATCGTGCGCTGAAGATCGAGCAGGTTGTAAAGGAAGACGGGTTTGCCTTTGCCGAGGTCCGCCATACTCGTGGTCACCAGGGCAACCAACCAGAAGGAACCGAGCAGGAGCATTCCGTAACCGATGCGCAGTTTCCAGCGCGACCAGAGCCAACCTTTGCTGGCCCAGGTCAGGAGTACACCAGCGAACAGGAGTGTCATGCCCGTGATGCGGAGCACCGGACTTTCGAGCCAATAGTTGTAGCTGTGGCTAAGGAACAAGCCGTAGCCGCCGAAGCGGCCACCTTCGGTGACGATCATTCCCTGCGCGCCGCCGCGAGGGATCTCGACGAGGGCTTCAATGGTGAAGTCCTTGGCCAGGATATTCGGGGCGCAAGCGGCCGGGACGCCCACAAGTTCGCCGGAATAGGTGAACTCGGTTCGGCCCGCGGTGGAACTGGGGCGGGGCGTCAGGAAGCGGGCGAGGGTGGAGTTGTCGATGGGAAGGACATTGTATTTTTTTGCTTCGGAATAAAAGATGTCCTGGAGTTCCTTCACTTTGTCGGGCATTTGGGCGGCGAGGTCGTTGGACTCGGTAACATCGTCCTTGAGGTTGTAGAGTTCCCACTTGTAGCCGGTGATCACGTCGGGAGGCGGTTTGGTGTTAAGTTCCCAGGGGAGCGTGACCGGCGTTGTCGCGGCGATCCAGCCGTCGTGGTAGATGGCGCGATTGCCGAGCATTTCGAAATATTGAGTGGTGTGGCGGGTGGGCGCATTGGCGTTGGCCTTGTCCCAGGTGTAAGCCATGCTGATGCCTTCGATGGGGCGTTGCTTGATGCCATCGATGGTGTCGGGCGCGGGGATGCCGGTGGCTTCGAGGATGGTGGGGACGATGTCGATGACGTGGTGGAATTGACTGCGGATGGCACCGACGTCGGTGATGTGGCCTGGCCAGGACATGCAGACGCCCTGCGCCGTGCCGCCGCGGTGTGAGGCGACCTGTTTCGTCCATTGGAAGGGCGTATCGAAAGCCCATGCCCAGGATGCGGCGAAGTGCGGAAACGTGCGCTCGGAGCCCCAGAATTCATACCAGAGGAACTGGTCTTTGACCGGGACTGCGACGCCGTTGAAGGTGGTGAATTCGTTGGGGGTTCCGTTGAGCATGCCCTCGGCGCTGGCGCCGTTGTCGCCGCTGATGTAGATGATGAGCGTATCGTCGAGCTTGCCCATGTCCTGGACAGCCTGGATGACGCGGCCGATTTCATGGTCGGTGTAGGCGAGGTAGGCGCCGAAGACGTCGGCCTGCTTGATGAAGAGTTTTTTTTCGTCCCAGGAGAGGGTGTCCCACTGGGGCAGGTCCTTGGGCCAGGGCGTGAGCTTTGCGTCGGCAGGCAGGATGCCGAGGCGTTTCTGGTTCTCGAAGATGGTGTCGCGGAGTTTGTTCCAGCCGTTGTCGAAGAGGTGCATGTCGCTGACCTTGGAGATCCATTGCGGCGTCGGGTGGTGCGGGGAGTGGACGCCGCCGGGGACGTAGTAGACGAAGAAGGGTTTGTCCGGGGCGACCTCGCTCATCTGGTTTATGTAGCCGATGGCGTCATCGGCCATGGCGGTGGTGAGATTCCATTTGGGGTTGCCTTGGAAGGGGTAGATGGCGGTGGTATTGCGGAAGAGGTTGGGCTGCCACTGGCTGGTGTCGCCGCCAAGGAAGCCGTAGAAGTAGTCAAAGCCCATGCCGATGGGCCACTGGTCGAATGGGCCGGCCTGGCTGGCCTGGTAGAAGGGGGTGTTGTGGTCCTTGCCGAACCAGGCGGTGGCGTAGCCGTTGTCCTTGAGGATTCTGCCGATGGTGCCGCATTCTTTGCGGATGACGGAGTCGTATCCGGGGTAGCCAGTGGCGGCCTCGCCGACGACGCCGTATCCGGCGACGTGGTGGTTGCGTCCGGTGATGAGTGCGGCGCGGGTTGGGGAGCAGAGTGCGCAGGAATGGAACTGGGTGTAGCGGAGGCCGGTTTGGGCGATGCGATCGAGTGCCGGGGTGGGGATAACGCCGCCGAAGGTGCCAGGGGCGCCGAAGCCGCAGTCGTCGGTCATGATGAGGAGGATGTTAGGCGCTTTCTTCGGGGGGACGATGCGTGGGGACCACCAGGGTTTGGAGTCGACGGCTTTGGTGCTGATGACGCCGCCGAAGGCGGGATCGGGCGCCGGGAGTTGCTTGCCGGAGATGGTGGTGGTGGCACTGGGTGAACCGGGGTCGGGAGCGACGTTTTGTGCGGGGGAGAAGCGTGAGGTGAGGAAAACGGCCACAGTGAGACTGGTTATGGCGAGGGCCGATCGGTAGGTTTTTCGGGTGAGCATGGCATCTCCTGTGGGTGTTCGAGGATTGGGCCCGTTGCCTCAGAGGAATTTCTGGTTAGCGGCGTCCGCCACCACCGCGTCCACCTCCACCACCGCGGCTGCCACCGCCGCCGCGGCTGGCGCCACTGGAACTGCGGCTGGTGCTGCCGCGCTGGCTGGCGCTGCGGGTGGAGTTGCCGCCGCCGCCGGCGCCGGAGAAGCCGCCGCCGCTGCTGCCGCCACTGGGTCTCTGGGTTGCGGAGTTACCGCGTTGATTGGAGCTGGGGCGGTTCTGGCCGGGGTTGGCCGTCTGACCGTTGGAGGGGCGGTTCTGCGCGCCGCCGGCCTGACCGGCATTGGGGCGGTTCTGATTTCCAGCACCCGCCTGACCGGTGTTGGGGCGGTTGGAGGGGGAGGGTGCATTCTGGCCGCGGTATTGGTTGGCGGCGCCGTTGTTGATTTGTTGGCGGCCGGTGTCGGCGCGGCCGCGATAGGCTTCGCGGGATTGGACGGCGCGGTTGTCGGCGCCGCCGTAGCGTTGGTTGGTGGCGTTGTCGCGGTAGGCGACGCCCTGGCGGTGGGAGGGGTCGTGCTGCCATTTGTTTCCGCCGCCGGCGCCGCCGCGATCGGTTTGACGGGAATCGCGGTTGCCCTGGCGGTCGGTCTGGCGGGTATCGCGATTGCCTTGACGATCGGCCTGGTTGGCCTGGCGGTTCTGCTGGTATTTGGAGCGATCGATGTTGGTGTTGATGTTGGTGTTGCGGTTGTAGTCGATGTCGACGTCGCCGCCGTTCCAGTTGCAGTTGCCCCAGGCGTAGCCCCATGCGGCGCCGACGGCCATTCCCACACCGAAGCCGACGAGTGCGGCGCCGGCGGTGTAACCGGGGGGATAGTAGCTGTAGGGGGGGTAAGCGGGATAGGGCCAGGTGCCGTAGACGACGGTGGGATTGTAAGTGGGGACGTAGATGACCTGGGGGTTGGCGGGTTCGATGGTGATGATCTGAGTGGTGGAGGGGGTGTAGACCGTGGTGGAGGAGGAAGCAGGCGGAGGCGCGGCTTCGACATTGACGACCTGCTGTTCGTTGGTCTTGAGGTTGCCCTCGGCCTGGGCCTTGGCGCGAAGTTTCTGGACGGCGTTCAAGACTCGGGCCTGGTCGTCGAGGAAGGCGTCGCCGAGCTTGATGGTGGAGTCGAGTTTTTCGCTCATCATGGCGAGGACGGTGGGGAAGTTGACGAGGGATTTGACGCTGGCGTCCCAGGGTTGCTTTTCGAGTTCCTTCGTGAGGGCGTCGCCGGTGAGTTTGGGGTTGGCCTTGGCGAAGCGGTCGGCCTGGACGACTTCGAGGGGGTAGGTGGACGCCATGAAAATCTGGGAGAGGAGGGAATCGGGATAGAGAGCGACGGGGGCGACGAGTTGTTCGAGCTCGGCATCGGTGATTGGGGGGGGATTTGGGGCGGCTGCGGGAGCGGTGGCGGGGGGCGTGGATTGGGCGAGGAGAGTTGCGGCCTGGGCGTTCATGAAGAGTGCGATGAGGGCGAATGCCTTGGTTTTGCGGGTGAACATGACCATCTCCGATTGAGGGCGTTTGGGGTCGCGAAGTTGTTGCCGTCTGCGGCGGCGCTATACCAGCGGAATCGTGGATGCTGGCCGCGGCGAAGGTGCGTTTTGGGGCTTGATCAGGAAAACGGTGAGGGCGGCGTGGGCGGCGACGGCGGGCCAGAGCAGGATGCCGGTCCATTCGGTGGCTACGCCGAGATACGCGAGGTAGAGGGCTGCGAGGGTGGTGTAGATCCAGATGGCGAGCCAGACGGAGCCGGAGCAGCAGCCCAGGCCGAGCGAAAGCAAGGCAATGCCTGCCACACGCGCGACCGGGATGGCGACGCCGGTGAGTTCCGCGCCAAGCAGCAGGCGTGCTCCGAGCGACGGGGCGATGAGAAGCAGCATGCCGGCGGCGATTTCTCCAAGGCCTGCAAATATCAGCAGCTTTTTCATATTTCCTCAACCTCACGTGGAACGCAGGGCCCAATCTTTCAATATGGCGATTCGGGCCGCGATGTTGGGAAACTGGCCGCGGTCGGAGTGGGTGTACTGCGATTCGCGGCGCAGGCTGGCTTAATTGAAGGCAGCTCCCGCGCGGGCGCGGGAGCTGCCTTGTTTGCGGGATCAGGGACTGGTCATATTGTTGATGGTCTTGTTGACGTCGTCCAACTTAGAAAGGACGGCCGAGGACTGGTCGATGGCGGCGTTCATGGCGGGGCGGGCGATGGTGGCGCCCTGCGGGGTCATATCGGAGCCCAATGTGGTCCTGACGTCGACGCAACTGGAGTAGTAGGGACGATAGGCGTTCTTGAGCGCCTGGACCTTGTCCTTCAAGTTCGCGAAGGAGGCCTGGATTTCTTTCTGGCGTTCGCGTGCAGATCGAGCGACGTCCTGATCCTGGATCTGGTTGATCTGCTGATCCCATTTCTGGAAGAAGGCATTGATCTTGTCGACGGTAATATCGCGGGAAACCTGCGTGCCGCCGACCTTGGATTCGAGAGTGGCGAGGTTGTCGGTAAAGACGACGAACTGGGGCTGGATATTGGAGCCACGATTGTCGCGGACATCCTTGAGGGCGTTGGTGGTGCTGACAATCGATGCGCGAACGCCATTCAGATCGGACTGGACGCTGCGGAGGCTGTCGGCGAGGTCCTGGGGGACCTTGGTCTGCGAGCAGGCGGGCAGCAACAGACATGCGGCCGTGAGCAAAAGGGCAGGTTTGAGCAAACGCGGCATATACGTCTCCTTTTCGATTGGACCCATGATTCGGACGGACGAGGCAACGCGCCGCGTCGTTGAGATCGCCCCACGATGAGGCGGTGGAGAGCTAACGACTGATGGGGGTGATCTTGGATCCCTGGAGTCCGAGACCGGCCATCAGACCTTTCTGGTTGAAGAAGAAGCAGTAGACATCGTCGCGTGCGGTGGTGGTGGTGAGGGATGCGGCGAGGCCCTGATCGACGACGGTGACGGTGGGGCCGACGCCGATTTCCCATCCGGCGGAATGTTCGAGGTAGTCGAGGGACTTGTCGTTCATGAAGAAGAGGGCATAGGCGTAGCCTTGAGCGCCGGCCTGGAGGCCGTAGGAGCCTCCGGAGGTGTTGTAGAAGTCGACCACTTTGCCCTCGTCGATGAGGGCACCATCGCCGGAGAAAGCGCCGACGATGAAGCCGGCCTTGTAGACGACGGGGAAGACGAGGACGGCTTTGGCGGAGCGGGCGAGAGCTTCGGCGGCTGGAGACTTGCTGCGAAGTTGCGCGAGTGCCGCCTTGCTGTCGTCGGCGAGCGCACCGCCAAGTTCGCCGTGTTCGTGGGTGAAACTGGCGCACCCTGGGGTGAAGACAGCGAGCGTGAGGGCAAGCATCGCGGAAGGGAATCGCTTCATGGGGAATCTCCTTCGAGTGTTGATGCGACGCAGGCCTCCGCTGCGGAACGGGAGTCGCTTTTGATTTCAGTGAATTTGATGACGACGAAGGTGACGTCGTCTTCGATGGCGTGGCCGGAGCAGTACACTTTGACGCGGCCGTAGAGGGCGGTCTGGATGTCGCGGGCAGGGCGGTCGGCGAGTTCGCGGATGGAGCGGCGGCTGGTCTGGTAGTCGAGGGTGATGAGGACGATGGAGACAATGATGACGGGCAGGACCATGAGGGGGGGCATGATCCACTTGATGGAGAGGTTGGAGCGGAGTGGCGATTTCATGGTCGGGTGCTTCAAGCTGCCTTGCAAAGATTGAGATCAATGAGCGCCGGCGGTTGCGACTGGCTGTGCGGGGGCCGCTTTCGGAGCTGCTTCGGCCGGGGTTTTCTTTCGTGTGAGCCAGCGGATAACGGTGTAGAAGACTGGGGTGAAGAAGATGCCGAAGATGGTGACGCCGAGCATTCCGCTGAAGACAGCGACGCCGAGGGTGAAGCGCATCTCCACGCCGGCGCCTTTGGCGAGGACGAGGGGGACGACGCCGAGGATGAAAGCCAGTGAGGTCATGAGGATGGGGCGGAGGCGGAGGCGGCATGCCTCGATGGTGGCTTCGCGGAGTTCCTTGCCCTGGTCTTCGAGCTGCTTGGCGAATTCGACGATGAGGATGGCGTTTTTGGCGGCGAGGCCGATGAGCACGACGAGGCCGATCTGGACGAAGATGTTGTTGTCGAGGTGGGCGATCATCACGCCGACGAAGGCGGCGAGGATGCACATCGGGACAATGAGGATGATGGCGGCGGGGAGGGTCCAGCTTTCGTATTGCGCGGAGAGGACGAGGAAGACGAAGATGACGGCGAGGGGGAAGACGAGTTTCGTGATGAGGTCCTTGGAGGCGAGGATCTGCTGGAGGGTGAGCTCCGTCCACTCGTAGCCCATGGTCGAGGGGAGGTTGGTGTCGGCGAGGTTGTCCATAATGGAGATGGCCTGGCCCGAGCTGACGCCGGGGGCGGTGGCGCCGTTGACTTCGGCGGAGGGGAAGAGGTTGTAGTGGTTGACGATGGCGGGGCCGGAGGTGTCGCGGACTTTGATGAGGGTGCTGAGGGGGACGCGGGTACCGTTGATGTTACGGACCTCAAGGGAGTTGATGTTTTCGATGCGGAGGCGGTAGTTGGGGTCGGCCTGGACGTTGACCTGCCAGTTGCGGTTCTGGAAGGTGAAGTCGTTGACGTAGAAGGAGCCGAGGGACGCCTGGAGAGTTTTGTTGATTTCGTCGAGGGAGACGCCCTGGGCCTTGGCCTTTTCGCGGTCGATGTCGATGAAGAGTTGCGGCTGGTTGACGGAGAAGCTGGAAAACAGGCCGGCGAGTTTGGGGTTCTGGTTGCCTTCGCGGGCGAGGTTCTGCACGGCGCCTTGCAAGGTTCGCAGGCCGGCGGCGCGTTTATCCTGGACCTGAAGCTTGAAGCCGCCGGTGCTGCCGATGCCATCCACGGGCGGGGCGTTGAAGGTGGCGACGCGGGCGTCGAGGACTTCGGCGAATTGTTTGCGGAGGGAGCGGAGGACGGATTGGGCGCTGAGTTCGGGTTTGCCGGCGCGATCTTCGAAGGGTTCGAGGATGATGAACATGCCGCCGGCGTTGGTAAGGTTGGTGCTGAGGAGTGTGGAGTATCCGGGGAGGTCGATGGTGTAGGCGACGCCGGGGGTGTTGCGGGCGATCTGGCTGAGGCGTGCGACGACGGCTTCGGTGCGCGGGACGCTGGCGCCGTCGGGGAGCTGGGCGTTGACGACGAGGTAGCCTTTGTCCTGGTCGGGGATGAAGCCGACGGGAACTACCTTGAAGCCAAGGACCACGAGGACGAGGAAGCCGGCGTAGATGAAGAGCATGATGACGGAAAGTTTGAGAAGGAGGGCGACGGTGCTGCCGTACGCGGCGATGGCGATATCGAAGGCCTTGTTGAAGCCTTTGAAGAGTGCGCCCAGGAGTAAATTTACGAAGTACCCGAGGAAGTAGCCGGCGATTGCGCCGGCAGCGAAGACGCCGATTTTCAGGAGCAGGACGGTGGGGCCGGTGGTGGCGACGACTTCTTCGCCATGTCCGCCAAGGTGAATGCCAAAGAGGGGGGCGACATAGGGGAGGGCGACGACGTAGGCGATGAGGCCGCCGATGATGGCGATGCCGAGTTTGGGAAGGGCCTCGGCGTGACCGTGCTCGCCGTGGCCGTGAGGTTTCAGGAGCAGGGCGCAGAGGGCGGGGCTGAGGGTGAGGGAGTTGAAGGCGGAGATGACGGTGGAGACGGCGATGGTGAGTGCGAACTGCTTGAAGAACTGGCCGGAGATGCCGGCCATGAATGCGGTGGGGACGAAGACGGCGCAGAGGACGAGGGAGATGGCGATGACGGGACCGGTGACTTCGTCCATGGCTTTGCGGGAGGCGTCGCGCGGGTTGAGGCCGGTGGCCATGAGTCGCTCGACGTTTTCGACGACGACGATGGCATCATCGACGACGATGCCGATGGCGAGGACGAGGCCGAAGAGAGAGAGGTTATTGAGGGAGAAGCCGAGGAGGCTCATGACGGCGAAAGTGCCGATGAGGGCGACGGGGACGGCGACCATGGGGATGATGGTGGCGCGCCAGTTCTGGAGGAAGACGAGGACGACGATGAAGACGAGGATGAAGGCCTCGATGAGGGTGTGGTAGACGCTGGTGATGGATTCTTTGACGAAGACGGTGGTGTCGTAGACGATGCGGTAGTCGATGCCGGCGGGGAAGCGGGATTTGAGTTCTTCCATCTTGGCTTTGATGGCGTCGGCAGTCTGGATGGCGTTGGAGCCTGGGAGCTGGAAGACGGCGAGTGTGACGGCGGGGAAGCGTTTGTCCTTACCGTCGCCGAGGTAGCTGGAGACATCGTAGTTTTTGGCGCCGAGTTCGACGCCTCTCTGGATGACGTTGCCGTTGGCATCGTATTTCTTCGCGCGCACGACATCCCGCAAATAGACGTTCTGGCCCTTGGCGCCGGTCTTCACGATGATGTTTTCGAATTGCTCCTCGGAGACAAGGCGGCCCTGGGTGTTGATGGGGAGATCGAACGGAACATTGGCGGTGGGGGGAATGGGTGGCTGGCCGATGCGGCCGGCGGCGACCTGCAGGTTCTGTTCCTGGATGGCCTTGATGACGTCCGAGGTGGTCATCTGGAGGGAGGCGAGGCGGTCGGGATCGACCCAGACGCGCATGGAATAATCGCGCGGGCCGAGGAAGGCGACATCGCCGACGCCCTTGATGCGGGCGAGATCGTCCTTGACGTTGAGGGTGGCGAAATTGGAAAGGTAGAGCTGGTCGTAGCGGTTGTCGGGGGAGATGAGGTTGACGCAGAGGAGGATGGAGGGGGATTTCTTTTTGGTGGTGACGCCGATGCGTTTGACTTCCTCGGGGAGACTGGCGAGTGCGATGGAGACGCGGTTCTGGACGAGGACCTGGGCCATGTCGAGGTTGGTGCCGAGCTCGAAGGTGACGTTGAGGTTAAGCTGGCCGTCATTGGTGGACTGGCTGGTCATGTAGAGCATGCGTTCGACGCCGTTGATCTGGAGTTCGATGGGGGTGGCGACGGTGTCGGCAACGGTCTGGGCGCTGGCGCCGGGGTAGGTCGCGGTGACCTGAACAGTCGGAGGGGCGACATCCGGATACTGGGCGATGGGGAGCGTGGTGAGCGCGACGAAGCCGACGATGAGGAAGACGATGGAGAGCACCGATGCGAAGATCGGCCGGTCAATAAAGAAATGGGAGATCACGAAACACCTCGGGTGTCAGGGGATGTGGGGCGTCACTGACTGGCCATGGTTGTCGCAGGCGGGGCTGACGGCTTGATCGGTTCGACGGGATAATTGATGCGTGCGGATTGGATGCCAAGGACGACGATCCAGTCGTCGGGGGAGAGGTTCTTGCCTTCGGCGTTCGGAAGGACGATTCGCATGCCGTCGTCGAGGAGTTTTCCGGTGGAGATGTCGCGGCGTTGGACGACGTTTTTGTCATCGAGGGCGAGGACGTAGCGTTTGTCCTGGTCGCTGAGAATGGCGGTGTCGGGGACGAGCATTACGGAACGGGAGGCGCTGATGGGGACGCGGATCTTGACGCGGGAACCGGGGACGAAGAGGCCCTGTGGGTTGGGAATCGTGCCGCGGACGTTGATGGTGCCGGTCTGTTGGTCGACCTGGTTGTCGATGAAATCGAGGATGCCTTCGTGGGGGAAGTCTTTTTCGGTTTCGAGCTGGAATTGGAAGGGTAGCTGGGAGGCTTTGAGGGCTCCGGAGCGGGCCTCGCCGGATTGAGTCTTATGCATGTTCATGTAGCGCTGCATGGCGCGTTCGTCGATGGAGAAGTTCACGAAGACGGGATCGATGGAGACGATGGTGGTGAGCACGGGGACGCTGCCGCCGGCGTTGACGAGGTTTCCGACGCTGAGGATGGAGTTGCTGATGCGGCCGGCGAAGGGGGCGGTGATGCGTGCGTATTCCAGATTGAGCTTGGCGCGGTCAATTTCGTGTTTGGCGCCTTCGACCTGGGCTTCGAGAGAGATCCGATCGGCCTCGGCCTTGTCGACCTGGCTCTGGCTGGAGCCGCCCTTGGATTGAAGTTCCTTGAGGCGGGCTTCCTCCTTTTGTGCGGCGGTGACCTGGGCCTCGTAGATGTGGAGTTGATCGGTGGCGCGGGCGACGTCGGCCTCGAAGGGGCGAGGGTCGATCTGGAAGAGGACCTGATCCTTTTTAACGAGTTGGCCATCGGTGAAATTGATGCTTTGCAGATGGCCGCTGACGCGGGCGCGGACGTCGACGGATTGATCGGCGCTGATCCAGCCGTTGTAGTCGTCAGCTTCCACGTAATCGCGGGTTTCCGGATGGGCGACGCTGACCTTGGGCGGCGCGGGGGCGGCCGGCTGGGCGGCCGGTTCGCAGGCGGCGATCGCGAGGGCTGCCGCCGAGATCAGCATCATTGAGATTCGCTTGTGGTATTTCATACAGAGAACTCCTCGGCACCAGGTGCGCGAATTCCTCGTTCAGGAGGGATTGGTTGCGGGCTTGGTGGTCGTCGGCATCAGAAGACCTTCGGGGCCCGTGTGTACGCGCTCGATGGATGGTGCTGTGGTGGGCGGGCCTACGATGCCTTCGGGTTGTAGCCTTGCTTCCCAGCCGCCGCCCAGTGAGCGGTAGAGATTGACGACGCTCAGGACGATGTTGCCTCGTGTCACGGCGAGGGAGTCCTGCTGCTGGGTCAGCGTGGTTTCAAAGATGAAGACGGGGGTGAAATCGATGGCCCCGTGGCGATATTGGTCGTAGGTGATCTGCACGGTGCGCTGGGCGGCGGCGACGCTCAGGGATTCGAGGTCGGCCTGCTCCTTGGATTTGGCGAAGGAAGTGATCGCGTCTTCGGCTTCCTGATTGGCGATGAGGACGGTTTGTTGAAAGCGGAGGATGAATTCGCGGAAGATCGCCTGCTGGGAGGTGACGGCGTTTTCAAGCCGGCCATAGTTGAGAATGTCCCACTGGAAGGAGGGCCCGAATCCGCCGGCCATGCTGCCGGGGGTGTGGAACATTTCGTGGAAGCTGTCGGCATTGACGCCGATGGTGCCGTTGATGAAGAAGTGGGGATAGAGGGCGGCTTCCTGTACGCCGATGAGGGCGCTTTGCGCGGCGGCGAGGCGTTCCGCTTCACGGACATCGGGCCGGCGGCGGAGGAGATCGGCGGGGATGCCGATGGCGACTTCCACGGGAGCGGCGGGTATGCCGGCGTCGCCGAGGCGCGACGAAAGATCCTGGACGGGGATGCCCAGGAGGACACAGATGGCGTTGTTGGCCTGGCGGATGCCCAGCTCGAATTGCGGGATCAAGGCGCGGGTCTGTTCATAGGCCTGCCTGGCTTGTTGCACGTCACGTTCGGTCGTGGCGCCAGCGTTGAAATTGTGCTGCGCGAGTTCGTAGGCCTGGCGCTGAATCTCGACGTTCTGGTGGGCGAGGGCGAGACGTTCCTGGTAGGTGCGGTATTGGACGTAGTTCGTGGCGACATCCGAGAGGAGGATGACCATCACGTTGTCGTAGTCGGCGATGGAGGCGTCGAGGCTGGCGTCGGAGGATTCGAGCGAACGGCGGTAGCGACCCCAGAAATCGATTTCCCAGCCGAAGTTGAGGCCTACGTTGGAATCCTGGAACCACTGGTCCTTGTTGTGGAAGTGGGTGTCCTCGCTGGATTTGTTCCAGGTGTAGGCGCCGGCGGCCTGCTGGGTCTGCGGGAAGAGGTTGCCGATGGCGATGTCCCGGTTGGCGCGGGCGGCGGCGATGCGCTCGCCAGCGGCGCGGAGGGTGAGGCTCTGTGCGTAGGCATCGTGCATGAGGGAGTTGAGGACGGGGTCATTGAAGACCGTCCACCACGTGGCCAGATTTGTAGCCGTGGGCTGGGTTGCGGGCTGCGTGGCGGCCTGAGTTGCCGGCTCGGTGGCGGCCGGAGTCTGGTAGTCAATCCAATTGTTGGCGAGGGGGACGGGCGCCGGGGAGTAGTTGGGCCCGACCTTGAATCCGTTCTTGATCCACTCACATCCCTGGGACAAGACTCCGAAGAGAACTGCAACGGTGAGAGGAACAAAGCGCTTTGACATGGTAACTCCCGAGGGGACGGAGGCCTCATCGCGTGGAACGTAGTCGCATGAGCCGGTTTGAGAAGAGGCATCGTGAGCAGTTCGCCTGGACATGCGCAAGCCAACGACAGGAGATGCAGGACAGCTCCATGTGCTCTTCGCACGGCTGATGCACGTCGTTGACATTCTGCACTTGCAAGCGTGCTGACGCGTGTACGTATACGGGAAGGCGTGACGGGGATGAACTCGTAAGATTACGAGGTTCCAGCGCCGAAAATTACCGGTTAAAGCGGGGATGAAGCGTGATAGGGCAAGGATTTGCGCATGCGGCATTGGGTGACATTTGCAGAATTGAGAAAAGGGGCAAGTTTTGCGCGAGTGGAGAGAGGAGAGAGGTCAGGCCTGCGCGAGTGCTGCGGCGACGATTTCGCTGACGGTTTCATTGGCGTGAATGCCGGTGTGATCTTCCAGACCGGCGCGGCGGAGGGCATCGCGCACCTGGCCGTGGGCTTCGGCGAGGCGGAAGGTGATGTTGCGGGCGTTCAAGGCTTCGGCGAGTTCGAGGAGAAGATCGGCTCCGGCGATATCAACGAACGGGGTTGTGCCGAGGTAGAAAATGGCGAGGCGAATGTTGTCGGTGCGCTCATTGAGTAGTTCAAAGAATCTGTCGCGCACGTAGTCGACGTTGAAATAGAGAAGCGAGCTGTCGACACGGAAGACGAAGATGCCGGGTTCCAGGGTGTTTTCCTGGTGTCGAATGGCATCCGCAAAATATTGGGAGCCGGGCACGCGTCCGAGCTGGGTGGTGTGGGGCCTGGAGCCGCGGCGGAGGAGAATGATGATCGAGAGGACCGCGCCGATGAGGACGCCGCGGAGCAGTCCCGAACAGAGGACACCCGCGAGGGCGGCCATGGCGACGAAGAATTCGGCGCGGTTGAAGTGCCAGAGTCGCTTCAAGCTGGAGATTTTAAAGAGGCCCGTCACGGCGACGAGCACGATGGCGGCGAGGACCGGTTGCGGCAGGTTGCGCAGCAGTCCGGAGAGAAACACCGCGACCAGCAGGACGATGCAGGCCGCGCCGAACCCCGAGAGCGGGGAGCGGCCGCCGGCGCTTTCATTGACCAGCGATTGGGACATGCCGCCGCTTACCGGATAACCGCGCCCGAATCCGGCGGCGATGTTGGCGGCGGCGATGGCCAGCAGTTCCTGATTGATGTCGAGTTTGTAGCGATACTTGAGCGCGAACGTGCGGCCGATGGCGGCGGTTTCGACGGCGGCGAGCATGAAGCAGGCCATGGCCAGGGGGAGCAGGTCGTTCAAATCGTGCAATTCCACCGGCGGCAGTTGGACGTGGGGCAAGCCGTGGGGGATTTCGCCGAGCAGCGACACGCCGCGATCGCTCATCGGCACAATCGAGGCGATGAGAATGCCGGCGATCATCACAAAAAGCGCCACGGGCTTGTTCTTGAGGAACACCTTTCCGGCGACAAGGATGGCCAGCGCGGCGAGGCCGAACGTGAGTGCAAGCGGGTTGGTCTCGTGCAGGTGCGTGAAGAACCAGCCCATGCGCTCCCAGAAATCGCCGTGGCTGCCTTTGAAGCCGAAGAGCTTGGGCAACTGGGTGGAGGTGAGGTGCAGAGCGACGCCGGCTTTGAAACCGATCAACACGGTCTCCGAGATGAAGTTGACGAGCGCGCCGGCGCGAAGGGCCCAGGCGATGAATGCCATGGCGCCTACGATGAGGCAGGTGCAGGAGGCCAGGGCCCAGAAGCGTGTCGGGTCTCCGCCGGCAAGACCGCCGAGGGAAGTCCCGATCAGGAGCGAGATGGCCGAGGTGACAGTGATGGTGGTGTGTTGTGAACTGCAGAAGATCCAGAAGACGAGGCCGGAGAAGAGGCAGGCGTAGAGGCCGGCTTCGGGGGGGAGACCCGCGAGGGTGGCGTCGCCGATGTTGGAGGGGAGAAGGTAGGCGGCCAAGGTGACGGCGGCGATGAGGTCGCTGCGGATTGCCGCGGGTCCGCCTCCGAACGCGGCGTGCAGGCCCGGCGTGATCCGGCTGAGGAAGGATGCCGCACTTGGCTGAGGTTCGGGTTTCGGCGTGTCGGGCAATGCGGGGGGCATCAATACTTCTCCGGAACGAAGCGCCGGCCCCTGAGGGATTTCTGATCGTCGTACTCGCCCTTTTTGGAGCGGTCGGGAAGCTCGATGCGCTCTCTGGGGAGTTTCTTGTAGGGGATCTGCTTGAGCAGATGCGCGAGGCAGTTCAGGCGGGCTCGCTTCTTGTCATCGGATCGGAGTACGTGCCAGGGGGCGTGCTTTGTGTCGGTGGCCTTGAGCATGACGTCGCGGGCGCGGGAATAATCATACCAGCGGCTCAGGGAGGGGAGGTCCATCGGGCTGAGCTTCCACTGCCGGATGGGGTCTTCGATGCGGGCGCGGAAGCGGCGTTCCTGTTCCTTGCTGCTCACTTCGAGCCAGTATTTGATCAGGATGACGCCGTTGGCGGTCAGGTGATGTTCGAATTCGGGGCAGACCTTGAGGAAATGTTTGTACTGATCGTCGGTGCAGAAGCCCATGACGTGTTCGACGCCGGCGCGATTGTACCAACTGCGATCGAAGATGACGATTTCACCGGCGGCCGGGAAATGCTGCATGTAACGCTGGACGTACATCTGGGATTTCTCGCGATCGGAAGGCGCGGGCAGCGCAACGACGCGAAAAACACGTGGGCTGACGCGTTCGGTGATGGCACGAATGGTGCCCCCTTTTCCTGCGCCGTCGCGTCCTTCAAAAACGATGATGACCCGGAGGCCCTTATGCTTCACCCAGGCCTGCAGGTCGCAGAGCTTCCCCTGTAAACGGCGGAGCTCTTTTTCGTACTTCTTCTTTTTGAATTTGCGGTCGGTCGTTTGCGCTTCGGACATGATTGATCCCCTGCGTGAGTCGCCTGACGATTACCTATACTTCGCCGCGTGCTGGTCGTTAACTCGTAAGAATACGAGGTTTGGATAAGGAAAATACCGATGCTGAGAATGTCATATATTGAAATAATTATGCTGACAGGGGCGGGTGGGAGCCGGTAACATATGGGTCATCCTGTCAGAAGGGCTCCCAATGGGAGCGCGTCCGCGATCCGGAGAGTGGGGCACAACGGCGAGAGATGTGTGGGAAAACTCGCGTGCGGATCGGGGACACAGTAGCGGTTGTTTGTTAAAGAACGTTAAAAGTGGCCATCTGGAAAGAGGCCTATGAGCTTCACAGCAGAGATGCCGACAGAGCGCGCTCAAGCGGGCGATTGGTTTGAGTCGCTGATGTGCGAGATGTCCGCGCGGTTCATCAATCTGCCTCCCAATCAGATGGATGCGGCCCTGGAACGGGCGCAGCGTCTGCTCTGTGAGGGGTTCGGGCTGGATCGCTCCACGCTCTGGCAGAAGTCGCCGGGAGCTTCGACCGAAATGATGCTGACCCACGTGTATCAGCCCGCGGAATTCCCCGAGTTCACGGAAACGCCGAGAGAGGAACTGCTCAGCGACGCCCGGTGGATTCTCAACAGCGCTGAGACCCCGCCGGTCTACAGACGAATGGATGGCCGCTCGCTGTTCCCCTGGATTTTCGAGAAGATTCAGAGCGGCCGGACTGTGGTGATCGATCGGCTTGATGATCTTCCCCCGGAGGCGGCTCTGGACCGGGAGATTCTGCGGCAATACCAGACAAAATCGACGGTGGTCGTGCCGCTCTGGACGGGAGAGGATTGGCTCGGGTCGCTTTCCTTTGGGTCGACGCTGGCGGAGCGGTCTTGGTCGCCAGAAACGGTCAAGCGGTTCGAACTCGTCGGCCATCTCTTCACGCATGCCTTGGCGCGGAAGTCGTCGGATATCGCGCTGCAGCACAACGAGGCGCTGCTGGAGGCAATACTGAACACCGCGGCGGAGGGGATCATCACAATCGACCCGCGCGGCGTCATCCAGTCGGCGAATCTGATGGCCGAGCGGATTTTTGGATATGCGCAAGGGGAACTGGAAGGTCGGAACGTCAGCGTGCTCATGCCCGAGCCGTACCGGATGGAGCACGACTGCTATTTGCGGAAATACCTTGAGACGGGGAACGCAAAGATCATCGGCGTGGGACGGGAATTGGTCGGGCAGCACAAGGATGGAACAACGTTTCCGATCGAGTTGTCGATCGGGGAGACGAAGCTGGGGAACAACCGGGTCTTTACCGGATTTGTGCGGGATATTTCGGAGCGCAAGAAGGCCGAGGAATCGCTGCGGGAAAGCGAGACGCGGTTCCGGATCATCGCGGACTCGGCGCCCGTGCTGATCTGGATGACCGATGCGGAGAATAAGCTGTTCTTCGTCAACAAGCGGTGGCTGGATTTCACGGGCCGCAGCATTGAGCAGGAGTCGGGAAAGGGGTGGACATCAGGGATTCACCCGGAGGATCTGCAGGAGTTCATGGAGAATGTGGAGCGGGGATTCGAGCGGCGTCAGCCGTTCGTGGCGCAATGCCGACTGCGGCGGCGCGACGAGGCGTATCGGTGGATGACCAACAGCGGCGTTCCACGTTTTGATGCAAAGAACCTCTTTTGCGGATTCATCGGTTCCTTCGTGGACATGACCGAGCGGATTGAAGCCGAGCGCGCGGCCCAGGATTTGAGCGGCCGGCTCATCCATGCGCAGGAAGAGGAGCGCGCCCGCCTGGCGCGCGAACTGCATGATGATGTGACGCAGCGTCTGGCGAGGCTGGCCATTGATGTTGGCCGCGTGGAACGATCGCCATGCCTGGATACGGCCGCCGGCGACTTGATCCAGGGGGTGCGCGAGGGACTCGCGCGATTGAGCCAAGACGTGCACGCTCTCTCCTACCAACTGCACCCCTCGGCCGTGATCGACCTGGGATTGGTCGATGCGCTCACGGCGGAGTGCGACGAGTTTTCGCGGCGCGAGTCGGTCGTCACTCACGTGAGTCTGCGCCAGCTTCCACTCGCCATTCCGAGCGACATGGCGATCGCGTTGTTCCGCATCGCCCAGGAGTCGCTGCGCAACGCCGCCCGGCATGGTCGGGCTTCGAAGGTGGAGGTCTCCTTGTGGGGCGTGGATGGCGGCGTGCAACTGGTCATCGAAGATAACGGTGTCGGTTTCGATACAACCCTCCGTCGAAATCGGCGAGGTCTCGGCCTTGCGAGCATGCGCGAGCGCTCGCGGCTGCTTGGGGGCACCTGTTCCGTCGACAGCAAACCGGGCGGCGGAACCATGGTTGTGATCTGGGTCCCGTTGACGGAGGGCATCCTATGAGTCGTCCACGCGTATTGCTTGCCGATGATCATCGGATCGTCGTGGAAGGGTTGCGTTCGCTGCTGGCGGAGGAATTCAACCTCGTCAGCGTTGTCGAGGATGGCCGCGCGATGATCGATGCGGCGAAGAAACTGCAGCCGGACATCATTGTGGCGGATATTGCAATGCCGCGGTTGAATGGCATCGATGCGTTCATCCAGTTGCGCAAAGACATGCCGCGGATGAAGGCGGTCTTTCTGACCATGCACCAGGAAATCGCCTACGCGCGGCGGGCGCTGGAGGCGGGGGCGTCCGGTTTCGTTCTCAAGCACGCGGCGCCGTCAGAACTCATCCTTGCCATCCGCACCGCGCTGAGCGGTAACGTGTACATCACCCCGTCATTGACCGGCGAGATTCTCCACGCCATGCGGACCGGGCCGAATGCTTCCGATCAGCCGGCGACGCAGCTTACTTCCCGTCAGAGAGAGATCCTTCAACTGCTGGCGGAGGGGCGTTCTGCGAAGGAAATTGCAACGTCGCTTGAAATCTCGGCGCGGACTGTGGAGTTTCACAAATACCACATGATGGAAGTGCTGGGGTTGCGCAACAATGCGGCGCTCATCATGTTCGCGGTAAAGCATGGGCTCGTTTCGGCATAGCGGCGGCCATGGTGGACGCAGGCCATCCAGTTCTGTATATTACCTGACTCTCTTCACCGGGCCGGGGTCTGAAGCGGCGTCCACGACGCCCCCCTGAGAGCTCCAGTAAAGCGTGCCGTCGGACGGTGCGCTTTGGGTGATTGTTGCAGGAGGCACACGCGTGCCCAAAATGAAAACCCACAAGGGTATCAAAAAGCGGGTCAAGGTGACCGCCCGCGGCAAGGTCAAGTTCCACAAGCACAACAAGGGGCACCTCCAGTCCGGTAAGTCCGGCAACCGCCGCCGCCGTCTGCGTGGCACCACCACCATCACCGGGCCGTTCGCCGAAAAGATGATTCGGCTGCTTGGACCTGGCGCTCGGTAAATAAATCCGGCGATGGCATCGCCGGATTGTGCTCTCGTTCGTATTTGGAACTTTGAACTTTTAACTGAAAACATTCGGAGGTCATCATGCCCCGCGTTCGTATCGGAGCTGCCCGTAAACAGCGCCACAAGAGACTCCTCAAGCGCGCCAAGGGATTCGTCGGCGGCCGTTCAAAACTGTACAAGACAGCGCACGAAACCCTGCTTCGCGCCGGTAATCACCGCTTCCAGGACCGCAAAATCAAAAAACGCGAGTACCGCGGACTCTGGATTACCCGCCTCTCCGCCGCCGCACAGATGCGCGGCCTGCGCTACAGCCAACTGATCAACGGCCTGCTCAAGGCCAAAATCACTCTGAACCGCAAGTCGCTCAGCGAAATCGCCATCGCCGATCCGGCCGCTTTCGACCAGATCGTCGCCAAGGCCAAGGAAGCCCTCGGCGTGAAGTAAAACGCCGGGACCCTGATCGCTTCAACATAAAGGCCCGCGCCTCACGGTGCGGGTCTTTTTATTTGGCCGGAATGCAAGCGGTTCACCGTCACCGCGCCGCGCCTTCGCTGGCTTTCCCCAACCCGTTGGCGGCATCGGAAATATCACCACTACCCTCCCCGTCTTCAGCAGCTCACGGGAAATTAATGCCCGTGGTGGCTTTTGATGGCGGCCAAACGCTTGGCCACGCTCGTCCAACTGATCGCTTTCATGGCCGCTTCAACGTACGCGACCTTGTTGTTGCCAAAATCGTAGAAGTACGCATGACCGTACAGATCGATCGCGACGATCGGAACGGCGTTCCACACGGGCAGGCCATTGTGGGCGCCCCCCTCGTAATTGAACAGATACCGGCCGTCCAGATCGTAGGCAGTCCATGCCCATCCCCGGCCCATTAATGCGGTTTGTTTCAGGTCCACAAGGTACTGCGGCACGCTGTGGAACGAGCTCACGATCTCCTCCGCAAGCGCCCCCTCCGGCTCCTCCCCCTCGTTTCCGAGGATTTCGAAGTAGACCTCGTGGTTCTTGATCGCGCCCAGCGCGAAGGTGATGTCGACCTTGAGGGATTCGCTGTCGGAATCTGCATGTATGTTGCCAACGGACTGGATGCTCCGGAGCTTGGACATCAGCGAGTTGTACTTGGTGACATAACCTTCATAGAGGCGATAGTGTTCCCGGAGCGACCGCTCGCTGAAGCCTTCAAAACCGGCGAGGTTCTCAAATTTGCGGGCGGAGATGGGTTTCATGTGGGATGTTTCCTTGAGGGAGGCGACGGGAGGAAGTCTACGGGACGGCCGGGAGCGGGGTCAACGGGAAGGTATTGCCCATTGTGACGGCCCGCAGGCTGGGGACTCAGACAACCTGCGGCGAGCCCCGCCTGGCGTCGCGCGGAATTGCCGCGGGAATGCGTGGCACGTCACCTTGACCGGCACTCTCGCCCCTACGTAAGATGAGCAGAATGATGGCGTTCCCACTAGTCGCACGCTTCGGCAACCCAGCGGTTTAGCACGCAATCGACTAGCAGTGACTTGCGCGAAAGTTTACTGCACGGTCGTGCATCTCCGGGCTCTGCGGAAGCATAGTTACAACTCGAAAGCAGGTTCTCATGGCCAGGAACAAAAAAGAGCTGACGGACGTCCTTCTGGAAATGGGCGTTTTGAAACCTGACCAGGCGGCGAAGGCGACCCAGGAAGCCAGCCGGACCCGGCGGCCTCTCCATGAAGTCATCCTGGACCTCAAACTTGCCACTGAGGACCAGGTGACCAAAGGCCTCGCCGTTCAATACGGAATGGAGTTCATCGACCTCGACAAGTCCATGATGGCCGCCTCCAATTTCAACCTGATTCCCCCCGACCTGATCAAGAAGCACCAGGTGCTCCCGCTCGATAAGCAGAACGGCGTGCTGCGGATCGTCATCGGTGACCCGACCGACATCGATACGATCGACGCCCTGAAGTTCCGCTTGAACACGAAGCTGGAAACGTGCCTTGGCGTGAAGTCGAAGATCAAATCGCATATCAACCGCATCTTTGCCGACGAGAACGCATCCATCGATAAAGCCGTGCGGAATGCCGCCTCGATCGACCGCGGTTCATCGCTCGACCGCGGTGCATCGATCGACCTGAAAGTGGGCGGAGGCGGGGATGACGATGCCCCGATCATCAAGCTGGTCACGGCGATCATCACGGAGGCGTGCAAGGCGCGGGCGTCGGATATTCACATCGAACCGATGAAGGACCGCGTGCGGGTGCGGTATCGCATCGACGGCGTCTGCGTGGAACGCGATAACATTCCCAAACGCATGCAGGGGCCCGTGTCGGCGCGTATCAAGATCATGTCCGGCATGGACATTGCCGAGAAGCGGTTGCCGCAGGACGGGCGTATCAAAATGTTGATCGACGAGAAGCCCATCGATTTCCGCGTGTCCGCGCTCCCGGGGTATCACGGGGAATCGATCGTCCTCCGTATTTTGCGGCCGGACAATGTGAAGATCGGCGTGCAGTCGATGGGGTTCGAAGAAGACGATTACAACAAGTTCAAAAAGATCATCTCGCGGCCGAACGGGATCTTCCTGGTGACCGGGCCTACAGGGTCGGGCAAAACCACGACGTTGTATGGCGCGTTGCAGGAACTCAACAAGCCGGACAAGAAGATCATTACCGCGGAAGACCCCGTGGAATACAACTTCGCGGGCATCAACCAGTGCCAGGTGAAGGAGCAGATCGGGCTGAGCTTTGCAAAGATCCTCCGCTCGATGCTGCGTCAGGCGCCCAACATCATCCTGGTCGGTGAAATCCGTGACCTCGAAGTGGCGGAAGTGGCGATTCAGGCCGCTCTCACCGGCCACCTGGTCTTCTCCACGCTGCACACGAATGATGCGCCGTCGGCGATCACACGCTTGATCGATATGGGCGTAAAGCCCTTCCTCGTTGCGTCTTCGATCCAGGCGGTCATGGCCCAGCGCCTGATTCGTACCCTCTGCAACGAATGCAAGCAGCCGGACCCGGATCCGGATCGCAAGGCGCTGGCGCTCCTCGGCATCACCGACAAGGAACTCGCGGGGCGGAATGTGATGCGTCCCATGGGATGCCCGGCGTGCAACAACACGGGTTACCGCGGGCGCAAAGGAATCTTTGAAATGATGGTCATGACGAACGAAGTGCGCGAAATGGCCTTCAAGCGTGCGCCCACGAACGTGATCCGCAAGGCCGCCAAGGCCGCCGGCATGAAGTCGCTGCTGGATGACGGGAAGGTCAAAGTGCTCAACGGCATCAGCACCGCGACGGAGATCGCTCGCGTCACCCAGGCGGAAGGTATCGTCATCGACCAGTAACGCCCGACCGCGGTATGTGGATCACGATAAGCACTAACCCTAAAGCGGAAGCAAACAAGAATGTCGACTATTCAAATTGATCGTCTGCTCGAAACGACCATCAAGAAGGGCGCCTCCGATTTGCACATCTCCGTCGGCCGCCCCCCCGTGCTGCGACTGCACGGTGGCTTACGCGACCTGGCGACCAAGGTGCTCGAGCCCGACGATACCGTCGCCCTCATGAAGTCGATCACCCCGGATCGCGCGCAGCAGGAATTGCAGGAAGTCGGTTCGGCCGACTTCGGGTTTGCGTTTGCTTCCGCCGACGGACAGGCCAAGGCCCGCTTCCGCGTGTCCGTGTTCCGCCAGAAGGGGCACATCGGCATCGTCATGCGTAAGATTCCCTACAAGCTGCTGACCTTCGAGCAGATCGGCCTCCCCGGTGCGGTCGAAGAGCTGTGCCGGCGCCCTCGTGGACTCTTCCTCGTCACCGGCCCGACCGGCTCGGGCAAGACCACCACCCTGGCCTCCATGATCAACTACATCAACATCAACTTCGACCGCCACATCATCACCGCGGAAGACCCCCTCGAGTATTACCACGAACACAAAAAGTCCATCATCACCCAGCGCGAAATCGGCGGCGACGTCCCCACGTTCGCCGAAGCGCTGCGCCGTGCGTTGCGTCAGGACCCGGACGTGATTCTCGTCGGTGAAATGCGCGACCTCGAAACAATCGGCGCCGCCATTCAGGCCGCCGAAACGGGCCACTTGGTCTTCGGAACCCTCCACACCACCGGCGCCTCCGGCACGATCAACCGTATCATCGACGCCTTCCCCACCGACCAGCAGGAACAGATCCGCGTGCAGCTCTCCACGACGCTCCTCGCGGTGCTCTCTCAGGCCCTCTGCCCGCGTGTCGACACCGACGGCATGGTGGCGGCGTATGAGTTCATGCTCGTGACGCCCGCCATCGCCAACCTCATCCGTGAAAACAAGACCTTCCGTATCGATTCGGCGATTCAGACCGGCAAAAAGTTCGGCATGCAACTGCTCGATGAACACCTCTTCGACCTGTTCAACGAAGGCAAAATCTCCGCCGAAGAAGCCGTCGACAAGTCGAAGCGTCCCGCGGACCTCGCCGAACGCATGGGCGTGGCGCGAAAGATGAATCGCTTCGATCTCGAAAAGGATGCGTCGCAGCCGGAGAAACCGGGCGGGCGGTAATTTCCATTGTCGTAAAGAGACGAACCAGAGAACTCAAGAGAACCAGCGATCGGTGAACCATGACAGAGCCCTTGAAAACATCCCCGCAGCCCCGTCCCGTAGGTAGTTCAGGAGGCGGCGCTTCCGGTGGCGGCGGCGGTGGCGGTGGAATGAAGATGCCGCCGATCGACCAGCTCAAGGGCCGTCCCCTCGGCCGCGTGCTCATCAAGATGGGCCGGCTCACGCGCGAACAGGTGCACCAGGCCCTCGCGCTCCAGGCGGAGCAGAAAAAGAAGGGGACCAGCACCCCCATCGGCCAGATCCTCGTCGACCTCGGCATGATTTCCGACCGCGATCGGAACCTCGCTCTCGCCGCGCAGCAGGGCCTCGAGATGTACGACCTCACCGATCGTGACATCCCGAAGGACATCATCGACAAAGTGCCGGCCCAAATGGCGACCTCCTACAAGCTCGTCCCCGTGGAGTTTGATCCGCGCGGACAGGGGACCCTCAAGGTCGTCATCGCCTCGCCCGAAAACTTCCGCGCGGTCGACGACCTCCGCACCTTCTTGAACATGAACGTCGTCGCCGCCATGGCCGACGCCGATGCGATCAACAAGCTGCTGGCGAAGCATTACGACGCCAAGCAGGAATCGCTCATGACCCTCATGAACGAAATCACCAGCGATGCCACGGTCAAGGCCCTCGAATCCCGCGGCGAATCGATCGACCTCGAAACCCTCAAAGACCTGGCCGAATCGAATCCCGTCAAGCGCCTCCTCAACATGGTGCTGCTGCAGGCGATCAAGGACAAGGCTTCCGACGTCCACTTTGAGCCGTTCGAAGACGAATTCAAGATGCGCTACCGCATCGACGGCGTGCTCTACGAAATGGTCCCGCCGCCAAAGCACATCGCGATGGCGATCACCTCCCGTATCAAGGTCATGGCCAACCTCGACATCGCCGAACGACGCATGCCGCAGGACGGCCGCATTCCGCTCGTCGTACAGGGCAAGTCGGTCGATTTGCGCGTCGCCGTCCTGCCCACGATCTTCGGCGAATCCGTCGTCATGCGTATTCTCGACCGCTCCAACGTCCAGCTCGACCTCGACAAGATCGGCATGCGCGACGACGATCTCCGCGTCTTCCGTCAGCTCATCAACAAGCCCAACGGCATCGTGCTGGTGACCGGCCCGACCGGCTCCGGCAAAACCACCACGCTCTACGCGGCGCTCAACGAACTCAATAACATCGAAGACAAGCTGATCACCACCGAGGACCCCGTCGAATACGATATCGACGGCATCATCCAGGTGCAGATCAAGACCGAAATCGACCTCACGTTCGCGTCCTGTCTGCGGTCCATTCTGCGTCAGGACCCGGACATCGTGTTGGTCGGCGAAATCCGTGATAAAGAAACTGCGGTGATCTCGATTCAGGCGGCCTTGACCGGCCACCTGGTCTTCTCGACCCTGCACACGAACGATGCGCCATCGTCCGTCGCGCGTATGCTCGACCTCGGCGTCGAGCCCTTCCTTATCACGGCGACCGTCGAAGGCGTCATCGCCCAGCGTCTCGTGCGGCGCGTCTGCGTGAAGTGCAAGGAAGCGTATGATCCGACCGAAGAGCAGTTGATGGAACTCGAACTGCTGCCCGAAGACGTGAAGGGTAAGCAGTTCTACCGCGGCCGCGGCTGCGATTTCTGCAACAACACCGGCTACAAGGGACGTCTGGGCATCTACGAAATCATGATCTTCGACGATGAAATCCGCGACATGATCATGGCCCACGCGTCGACCAATCTGCTGCGCGACGCGGCCAAGAAACGCGGTATGCGCACGCTGCGGCAATCCGGTCTCATGTCGATTTTCGAAGGCCTGACGACAATCGAAGAAGTCGTCAAGCAGACGATTGTTGAGGATTAACGCAGTTTTCCAGCATATGATCGTCAGGAATCGTGCAACGATTCGCACCGCCCCGCGCACAACAGCGCGGGGCGTTTTTTTCCGGAGAGAGCGAAGGGGTGTCATGAACGTTCGCCGCCTGCTTGCAATGATCGGAATCGCTGCGGGGTTGCTGACGCTCGCCTCGTGCGTGGAACGCAAGGAAGTGGGGACCCTGAACGCGGATGGGTCCGGAAAGGCGGTGGTGGATGTGCTGGTGGCGTCCCCCGGGCCCGACGTGGTCGCCTTTGGGCGGACCTATGCAGAGCAGATGATCCAGCACACGCAGGGGGCGGCGGCTTGGAACGATTTCACCATCGAAGCGGCGGCGGACGGGCGGGCCCACATCCGGGCGACTGTTTATTTTGCCGACGTCTCGAAGTTCCGGCTGGATAGGCCCTTCCAGACGATGTGGGATAAAAATGCGGATGGGACTTATACGTTCAAAATGCAGAAAGAACAGGCCGCGAGCCAGCCTGCATCACCACAGATGACCGACGAACAGGTGGCGCAGGCGATTGCCACGGCGCGGGCGAATTACAAGCAGCAGCAGCCGGCGATGCAGTTGCTGCTCAATAACCTGAAGTTGGAGATGACGTTTGAGCTGCCGGGCGAAGTGACGGCGACGAGCATCTTTGAGAAGACGGGTTCGGACCAGGTCACCCTCAAGGTCGATGGGAAGCAGGTGATGGCCGCGATGGACAAGATCATGGGGGATGAGAAACTGCTGGCGGGGGCCATCAAGAATGGCACGACGCCGCGCGAATCAGATGAGCTGCTGATGGAGAATCTGTTCGGGAAGAAGGGGGCGGTGTCGGCGACGGTGGCGGGGCGGGTGGGCACGCTGTTTGATTACAAGAGCGAGGCGGCGGCAGCGAAGGCGGGGCAGGCGGCGGCGTTTGCGAAGGCCGGGATTGGGGCGGCGGCGACGGAGGCGGGCAAGTAGGGGGATTCAGAATTCAGGTTTCACATTGGATGAGGGAGAAGTCCGTCCCCCCAATACCAGACCGCCAAGGTGTGTGTCTCAATGGCGGTCTCCCCCTATCTCCGATAGGAATAGTAGGGATTGGGTGGGTGATGATTCGGGATGTGGGGGGGGGGGAAGTCACGTGTGCGCGCACAAATGCGATCGTGAATGTGGCGGGGGCAGTGGGGAATTGTGTCATCCTTCCCGCGAATTGTCGGTACTATTCGGATGATGAGCCGCTCTTACCATGCCGACGATCGAACCTTCCAGAAGCTGCGAGCAGCGGGGAAGACGTCGTGGGACGAACAATCGGATCCGGACGCGAGCTTCGACAAATTTGTCCTGCGGCCATTCCTGGAGGATGCGCTGGCGGCGATCGCAACGCCGTTGGAAGGACTTGCCGCGCTGGAGATCGGGTGCGGCAGCGGACCAGTGGCGTGCTTTCTGGCGGGCAGAGGATTGGCAGTGCGGGGAATCGATGTCTCTCCGACGGCGCTCGAGATGGCTCAGCAGAATGCGGCAGCGCGCGGATTGAAGGTGCAGTTTGATTCGGCGGACATCTGCAACATGCCGGAACAGGCGGAGCGTTACGATCTGATCGTGGATGGGCATTGCCTGCACTGTCTCGTGTGGGACGAGCATCGCCAGTGCGCGCTGGCGGCCATTCATCGATTGCTGAAGCCGGGCGGGCTTTTCCTGATCGAGACGATGATTTCGCATCCGCGGCTGGTCGTTCAGGGCAACTATCGCATTGATAAGCAGGGCGTGTTGTCGATCAAGGTGAATGATCCGGCTGGCGTCGACAGGCCTTTCAAATCGGACGGCGAGTGGTTCGCGCCGTATCGCAGGCTCTTCACTGCGGAGCAGGTGATCGCGGAGCTTGGGCGTGCGGGTTTTGTGGTTCTGTCGCAACGCGCGATCGAGCAGGGGGATCCGCGCAAGCCGATGTTGATGCAGATTCGTGCCACCTCTCATTGAACCTCGTGAATACCTTTGATTTTCGGGTTGATCGGCAACGGGCTGGGCTCCGTGGCGCAGGTTGTGTATAAACGCTGCGGAAATCACCACCTCGATCTCCCGCAGTGGAAAAGTCAGGAGTTAAAACCGTGCCAGACCTGCCGTGTCAGTCCCATCCGAACGCCTCCGGCCCGTCGTCCGCCCCGCCGGAACCTTCGCTCGAATCCGGGCCCAGGACCCGCATCCGATTCCTCGTTTTCTTCATGATGTTCATCGCGGTCGTGATCAACTACATGGACCGCGCCAACTTCACCGTCTCCGTCCCGCTCATCGAAAAGCAATGCAACTTCGACATCACCCAGATGGGCCGCATCTCTTTCATCTGGGGACTGGCTTACGCGCTATGCAACTTTCCCGGCGGCTGGTTCGCGGACAAACTCGGCATCCGCAAGGCGGCCTCCTTCGCCATCGGATGGTGGTCGATCTTCACCATCCTGACCGCCGTGGCCTACAGCATGGTATCGTGGTGCTTCATCCGCGGTCTCATGGGGGCCGGTGAAGCGCCGATCTGGCCGATCAATGCCAAGGCCACGAGCACCTGGTCGGCGCCCAGCGAGCGCTCCCGCGCGTTCACACTCGCCGGCTCCGGACAATTCGTCGGCTCGATGGTCGGCGTGTGGATCTCGGGTTGGATTGTTTATTGGCTGGGGTGGCAGTGGACCTTCATCATTTTCGGCGCGCTGGGAATCCTGTGGATTCCGATCTGGTACGCGCTGGTGCGCGACATGCCGCAGTCGCATCCCTGGATCAACGAGCGCGAGTTGCGCTTCATCCAGGGTGTCAGCGGCGCGACGGCGACCCGAGTAGAGAAAAAACAGGAGCCACTTAGCGGTGCGGAAATGAAGCAGGCTCTGCGGGTGATGCTGACGAGAAATGGCATCGGGGTGTTTCTCACCTTTCTGACGTTCGGCTACGTCCTCTTCACGTTCCTCAATTGGCTTCCTACGTACATGTACGAAACGTTCAATCTCTCCATCGTGAAGAGTGCCTCGTGGACGAGCCTTACTTATCTTGCGGGTTTCATTGGTTTTCTCATCTCGGGTCCGATCAACGATGGACTGGTGGCGAAATTCGGCCATGCCAAGGGGCGCAAGCTCGGCGCGGGCGTGCCGATGGGCATGATGATCATCATGATGCTCGTGGCATTGAAGACCTCGGAATTGCGGCTCGTTGTCCCGACGGTGGTGCTCATCGGTCTGTCGCTGATGGTCATGAATGCCAGTGTTGGCGCGTGGGGCGTAAATGCGGTGGACCTCGCCCCATCTCCCCGAAGTTCCGCGTTCGTTTACGGCGTGTACAACGGCGTGCTTAACCTGATGGGGGCATACAGTTCGATCCTTGTCACCATGATCGCGCATTCCTTCGGCTTTATCGCGGCTTTTGGCAGTGCTGTCGTCTTTATGGGGATATTTCTCATCGGATTGATCTTTGTGATTGACGAGAAGGGGATTGTGCCGGCGAAGGAGGAAGTGGTGGAGATCGGATAGAACAGTTCCAGTTTTGATGCGGCGAGTGCGGTGCGGGATTGAGTGCACATTGCCCCGCGCCGTCGCAGACGGCGGGCTTTGATGAAACTGCGTGATTTCAGTAGATGCTTTAGGGGGCGTTGATGGTGTCGAGGAGGGATTTGCCATCGGTGTTGGGCATCGGGACATTGAGGAGCGCTGCGACGGTGGGAGCGACGTCGAGATTGGAGATTTCGGGAAGGCGTGCGCCGGGCTTGATGCCGACGCCGCGGGCCATGAAGACGGCGTGGAGGTCGGGGATTTCGGCTTCGTGGCCGTGACTGCCTTTGTGCTCGGGTTTTACCTTTTCGGGAATAGCGCCGTTGGAGGTATCACCGAAGTAGTAGCCTTCTTTGGCGAAGAGGATCATGTCGGGCGCGTGGGGGTCTTGTTGTGGGGTGGCGACGCCGTAGTCGTTGAGGTGGTCGGTGGGGACGATTTTGGAAATGCCGTCGACGGGAGTGAAGGCGTCGGTGACCTGCTGAGCGATGGCGGCATGGTTGGCATCATCGAGGATGTAGAGGAGGACGGAGCCGCCCTGGACGACGGCACGGACTTTTCCGCCGACGACGTGAAGGTTTTTCACTTCCAGCAGGCCGGCCTTCTCGAGAATGTCGGAGGGGTTGATGCGGTGTTCATTGGGGGAGAATCCGTGGTCGGAGACAACGACAAGGGTGGCCTTGCCGGGGAAATCCTTTTCGAGTTCCTGCCAGACGAGCCCGACCTGGGCATCGGCGGCTTTGACGGCGGCGTAGGCTTCGGGGGTGCGTGGGCCGTCGAGATGCTCGATGTGGTCGACGTTGATGAGGTGCAGGAGGGCGAGTTGGGGGCGGTGCTTGTGGACGACCATGTTGAAAACGTCGGTGCACATTTTGTCGGAGACGATGCGGGTGTCGCTGGTTCTATCTTGCGCTTCGCCGTCGGCCCAGATATGATCGGCGGTGGCTTCCTTGAAGAGTTCGGGGGTGGTGTATTTGTGGAGGATGGCGTCGGTGGCGACGTCGGGGATGCACCAGTCGAGGGTTTTGGCGTTGCGTGTGGCGGGCCAGCGGATGCCGGCGGTGCGAAGGCCGGCAGCTTTGGCGAGATCGTAAACGGTGGGGACTTTGACGATCTGGTCTTTGTCGTAGACAGGATCGGAGATGAGAGTGATGCGTTTGTTGGTGGCGCGGTCGTAGTAGTTGTTGCCGACGACGCCGTGTTTTTCGGGATTGACGCCGGTGACGAGGGTGGCGTGGTTGACCCAGGTGACGGTGGGGGTGGAGGCCTTCATGCTGGCGGCGCGAGCGCCATCGGCGATGAGAGCGCGGAGGTTGGGGATATCGGACTTGGGATCGTCGATGTAGTAGGCGGCAAGGCCGTCGATGCTGAGCAGGACCACAATGCGGTCATCCATCGGCGGGAGGGGATCGGCGGCGTGGACGGGCATTGCAAAGCGGAGCGAGGCGAGAAGCAGAATTGCGAGTGCGGTGCGGGGATGAGGGAAGAATGGGTACGGCATGAGAACTCCAGCATGTTGTAACGGCATCATCTCGCCACGAGCCCGGTAGCATAATGGAACCGGGCCCGGAAATTGAGGAGTGAAGTAAAGGAATTATTGGCAACCCAGATGCGACTGATTCTCATTTGCAAAATCTGCGGGGAAAAGGGCTGAAATCACTCAATCCAACGGCTAATAATACCAATAGAGAAAGGGGGGAATATTGCGAATTCAAAGGAGAAAGCCATGGTTGCACTTCATGAAGGTCAGTGTGGATTGTGTGCTCACTTCGGCGAAGAGCATGCGAATCAACCGGACCTGGTGTCGATTCGCGTGAAGCGCAATGCGCCGGAGGTGCTGGTGGATGACTGTGGTCATCCGCGGCATGCATCGCTGCATTTGAAGGTGACGCCGATCAGCGGGTGCGATGGGTTTGAGGCGGCGAAGAATCCGAAGTCGTAAGACGATTTGGAACGTGTCGGGGGGGGGAGGGGGGGCGGGGCTGCGCGCGACGATCGCCGCGACGTCGCAAGCGTTGGTGAGGGCACAATTGTTTGTCGAGAGCACATTGGCCCCGCGCCGCCCGAGGCGGCGAGCGTCGGTGGAGTAGGAGTGGGGGTTCATCGGGTTTTCCGGATTTTGAATCGAAAAAATGCGGGGGTTTGGATAGAGTTGGGGGCGTTCGGGCACCCGGAGAGCCATATGACGACCGCTGCGGAGGCGCAGGATCCAGCGTTGGATTCTCTGCTTCAGTTGATACAGAAGACGTGGGGGTATGGGACGCTACGGCCGCTGCAGGAGCCGGCGATGCGGGCGATGCTGGAGCGGCGGGATTCGGTGGTGGTGTTGCCGACCGGTGGGGGGAAGTCGCTGTGTTATCAGGCGCCGGCGTTGTATTTGTCGCAGAATGGGGGCGGGCCGACGGTGGTGGTGTCGCCGCTGATTGCGTTGATGAAGGATCAGGTGGATTCGTTGCGCGAGCTGGGGGTGGCGGCGGCGCAGATGGATTCGTCGCTGAGTCCCGACGAGCGGCGGCAGGTCGGGAGTGATTTGCGGGCGGGGAATCTGCATCTGCTGTTCATGTCGCCGGAGCGGTTGATCGGTGGGGGGGAGTCGTTGCGAAACATGCTGCGCGAGGCGGGCGTGCGGACCTTTGCGATTGATGAGGCCCACTGCATCAGCCACTGGGGCCACGATTTTCGGCCGGAGTATCGGCAACTGGCGAATCTGAAGCAGATGTTCCCGGAGTGCGCGATTCATGCCTTCACGGCGACGGCGACGGAGCAGGTGCGGAGCGATATTGCCGAACAGTTGGCCCTGGTGGATTCGGAACTGTTGGTGGGTAATTTCGATCGGCCGAATCTGACGTATCGGATTCTGCCGCGGCGGGATTTGTTCGCGCAGATCGGCGAGGTGCTCGACCGGCACAAGAATGAGGCGGGGATTATTTACTGCCTCCGGCGGAAGGATGTCGACGAAATCACGGCGACGCTCAATGCAACGCAATCCCTGGGGCGGAAGGCGATCGGGTATCACGCGGGCATGACGCCGGACCAGCGGCGGAAGGCGCAGGAGGCGTTTATCGAGGAAGAGGCGGACCTGATCGTGGCGACGATCGCGTTCGGCATGGGCATCGACCGGTCGAACATTCGCTTTGTGCTGCACACAGGAATGCCCAAGTCGATCGAGGCATATCAGCAGGAGACGGGGCGTGCCGGGCGCGACGGGCTGGAGGCGGAGTGCGTGCTGCTGCATTCGGGGCAGGATGCGATGACCTGGCGGATGCTGATCGAAAAATCGGCGGCGGAGGCGGAGAACGCGGGAACGCCCGTGGCGGCGGATTTTATTCCTTCAGCGCTGAAGCACATCGACGACATGGATCGGTTCGCTCGCGGCGCGACATGCCGGCATCAGGCACTGGTGGAATATTTCGGCCAGAAATACGAGTGGCCGGGAGGCGAAACGGCCGCGGGATGCGGGGCGTGCGATCATTGCCTCGGCGATACGACAAGCGTGGACGGAGCGGGGGTGATTGCGCAGAAAATTCTCTCCGCCATCGCACGGACGGATCAGCGCTTCGGCGTCGGGCATATTGTCTCGATTCTGCGCGGGGCCAACACCGACCGTATCCGACAACTCGGGCACGACAAGCTTTCGACGTACGGGCTCTTGTCCGGACATTCGGAGACGGAACTGCGCGATTTCATCCACCAGTTGATCGGGCAGGGGGCGCTGACGCAGGAAAATCTGCAGCTCTCGTCCGGGCGCAGCGTGCCGATCGTGAAGTTCTCGCGCGATTCCCTGGCCGTGATGAAGGGGCAGAAGCCCGTGCGGCTGGTGCAGATCGTGCGGAAGTCCGCGACGGAGGCTCGCAAGACGCGCGGCGAGGAGATTTCGTGGCAGGGCGTGGATCACGAGCTGTTCGAGGCATTGCGCGGGTTGCGGAAGCAGATCGCGGGGGAACGCGGGGTGCCGCCGTACGTGATTTTCTCGGATGCAACGCTGCGGGAGATGGCCCGGATGCGTCCGACGACGATGCAGAATTTCCGGCTGGTGTACGGGATCGGGGAAAACAAGCTGAAGGACCTGGGGTCCAGGTTTGTGCCGTTCATTGCGGATCATTGCAAGGCGAAGGGGCTCACGACGGATCAGATGACAGCGCCGCCGAAGGCGCCGGAGCCGGTGCGGCCGATGGGTGGGGGGGGCACAGGCGGGACGCGGGTGAACCCGGAGAAGTCCCGGGCATTTCAGATGTTCCGGCAGGGGGCGACGGTGGAGGAGGTGTCGCAGGCGATTGGGCGGGCGCGCTCGACGACAAACGAGTATTTGGCGGAGTTCATCCTGGCGGAGCGTCCGGCGTCGATCGGGGCATGGGTGCCGCAGGGGACGTACGATCAGGTGCATCAGGTGATGCGGCAGGTGGGGGGGGAGCGGTTGAAGCCGATTTTTTTGGCGTTGAATGAGACGGTGCCCTACGAGCAGATTCGGCTGGTGGTGGCGCATCTGCAGACGCGGTAATCGGTTACGCACTCTAAAGGTCGCAGAGATCGCTGGGGAAAAAGTTGTGTTGTTTTGACTCGCGCGCCAGGTCTGTTACACTTATGTGCAGATTCGGACCTGTCTCGCGACGAAAAAAAACGTAAGTCGCATGGCCCGGACAAGACAAAAGGACTACGCAGCGCCGACGCGAAAAGCGGTCAGGCAGCGCGATCCGACAACTTCAAGGTGTAGCCATTAGCGCTGAAAATTCCCCCAACGGCCCGCAATCGGGCAATCCGTCTATTTCCAATCAATCCAACACTCCATTCCCCGCGCCGGATGCCGGCGGCGAGAGCGGCGGCAACGCGAAGAAACCGCGGCGTCGCGGCACGCGCGGCGGCCGCGGGCGGTCACGTTCGTCCGGAGCGGCGGCGGAAGGCGCTGCGGAAGCGCCCTCAACGCCGGCCACGCCAGCGAAGAAGCCGCGGACACGTGCGGCGAGTTCCCGGCGGAAGCCGGCACCCAAGACTGCGACGATCGAAAACGCCGGCGCCTCAGTGGAGCCGGCGATTGAGCTTCCGCCTGCCGCAGTGCCTTCCGTCGTGGAAGAGCCGCGGCGGGAAGTTCCTCCGTCGGCACCGCCACAGCCGATTGCGGAAGCGCCGCAGGCACCGGAGCCAACGCCGCCGGAGCAAGGTGGTACATCGATGACGAGCGATCCGCATGCAGGTCCGGCGTTTACACCCGGTCCGCCGCGCGTGGGCATGCGTCCGGCATTGATTCGTCCCGCACCCGGCGGGCGGATGAGCTTTTCCAAGGGGGCGACACGTCATCAATTCCGGCCGACGGGGTTCCGTCCGCCGCGCCCGTTCGGAGTGCCCGGAACGCCCGGCTCGCCTGAAACGCAGCCGCCGTCCGAAACAACGCCGGTTGAGCAGATGCCGGCCACGCCCGCAGCCGACGCCCAGCAACCCGACGTGCGTCCTCCGCACCAGCAGCCGCGCCCGCAGCATCCGCATCATCGCGGACCGCAGCAGGGGCACCCCCAGCAGCGGCACAACCAGGGCCAGCAGCATCGGAACGATCAGCGCGGCCAGCAGCAGAATCGCGGCGGCGGTGGGGGCGGGCAACCGCAGCATCAGCAGCATCGGGGCGACAAGCAGCGTCCCGACCAGCGCCACCAGGGCCACACCCAGGGGCAACCTTCGCATCAGGGTCAGCGTCCTCCGCAGCAGCATCGTCACGCCCCGCAACATGCGCCGCAGCATCGCCGCGCCGAGCCGATGGCGGAATTGCCGCCGGTGAACGACGGTGGCGCCGCGCTGGAGCCGGTGCAAAACGATTTGCAGCCGTTGCCGCCGCAGCCGTTTGCCGCGGCCGCGGAAGCGTTGGCGCCGGGCGGTTCGGCGCTGCAGGGGCCTTCCTCCGGCGAAACGACGATCGGGCCGCCGGCGTCATTTGCGGAAGACATCGAAATTGATGAGAGCCTGACGCCGCAACCAAAGCGTCGGGAACTCACCGGCCGCGACATGCTCATCAACGTCGTGGAAGGAGAGGAGATCCGCATCGCGGTGATCCGTCGCGGGCTGTTGGAAGAGCTGTACATGGAACGCTCGTCGACGGAATCGCACATCGGCAACATTTACAAGGGCCGCGTGACCAACGTGGAGCCGTCGATCCAGGCGGCGTTCATTGATTTTGGCATTGGGAAGAACGGTTTCCTGCATATTTCGGATGTGCATCCGCAGTATTTCCCGAAGAAGATGCAGCCGCGCATGCCGCAGCATCAGCAGCATCGGCGCACTGCCACTGCCGGTCCGGCGCAGCAGCGTGTGCCCGCGGGGCCGGTCCCGCCCGCGCCGCAGGGATTCCAGCCGCCGCCCGCAACGCCGGTGCAGAATGGAGCGCCCGCGGGCTCGGCGCCTGTCGAAGAGCATCCGCCGCTCGCCCAGGTCGTGAATGCAGAATCGCCCGGCGTCAGCTATGAAGAACAACCGCAGTCGCAGTCGGAGCAGCCGCAGGAGATCAGCGTGGAAGCGCATGCGGAGTCTCCCGATGCGCCGCCAGCGGAAGTTGCTGCATCCGAAAACGGCACGGCGGTCAGTGATGCGCCGTCGCACGCCCCGGAAGAGCACGCGCATGAGGACGACGGCGAGAACACGGATGTGGGCGATTCGACCGAAGCGGTCAACGCCAAGGAAGCCGCGATCGCCGAGCCGGAAGAGCCTGCCGATTTCGGCTCTGCCTACAACTCGGAGTTCGAGGACGAAGACGAATTCGGCGACGACGAGGCGGATCTCGACGACGGCCACATGAAGCCGATGGAAAAGGTCGGCCGCAAGACGCCGCGCCGCGAACGTCCGCCCATCCAGCAGTGCCTGCGCCGCGGCCAGGAAGTCATCGTCCAGGTGACCAAGGAAGGCATCGGCACCAAGGGCCCGACGCTGACAACCTACGTCTCCTGCCCCGGACGCTATCTCGTTATGATGCCCGGCATGGCGCAGCTCGGCGTCTCGCGCAAAATCGAAGACCTCGATCAACGCCGCGAATTGAAACGCACGCTGCAGGAGCTCAATCCGCCGAAGAATCTCGGCTTCATCATCCGCACCGCCGGAACCGATGTCGCCAAGAAGGAACTGCAGGGCGATCTGAATTACCTCGTGCGCATGTGGAAGGTGATCGCGAACCGCATCCGCACGCACAAGGCGCCCGTCGAACTCTACCAGGAATCCGACCTCGTCATCCGCACGATCCGCGATGTCTTCAGCGATGAAATCGACCGCATCATCGTCGACAATGAGCAGGTGGCCAGCCGCATCCGCGACTTCCTCTCCATCGTCGATCCTCGCGCGGCCGGCATCGTGGAGCTTTACACCGGCACGATGCCGCTGTTCCAGAAATTCGGCGTCGAACGCGAAATCGAAAAGATCAACTCGCGCCGCGTGGAATTGAACAACGGCGGCTCGCTGGTCATCGACTCCACCGAAGCCCTCGTCGCCATCGATGTGAACTCCGGCCGCTACCGCGAACAGCGCGACGCCGAACTCACCGCCTTCAACATGAACAAGGAAGCGCTCAAGGAAGTCGTCCGCCAACTCCGGCTGCGCGACCTTGGCGGCGTGATCGTCATCGACTTCATCGACATGCGCGAAGAACGCCACAAGCGGGAGATCGAGCGGCTGCTGCGGGAAGAACTCGCCAACGATCGCGCGAAAACCAAGGTCCTCCGCATGTCGCAGTTCTGCATGATCGAGCTGACCCGCCAGCGCGTCCGGCCCTCGCTCAAGCGCAGCATCTACATGGATTGCCCGCACTGCCACGGCAGCGCGCTCATCAAAACGCCCGAGTCGCTGAGCCTCGACGTCATGCGGCGCCTCGCCGCCGGCGCGACGCGGCTGGATGTCACGCGCATCGACCTTCGCGCCTATCCCACCGTCGCGACGTTCCTCCTGAACCGCAAGCGCAAGGCGCTCGTCGACCTCGAAGAGAAGTCCAACAAACGCATCACGGTCATTCCGGACGACAAGCTCGCGGGCGATCAGATCGTTCTGGAGCCGTATGATGCGCGGGGCAGCCTGCTGAACGTGGTGCTGTAGCGGATTCGGCCTCCTCCCCTCGGCCTCCTCCTTTTGTTTGGCACATCTCCAATAGCCGGGGAGGGGCCGTGTGCTGCCGCGAGAGGAGCGTCGCGTATTCGACCCTCGCCGGCGCCGCCATCACCGCAACCTGACGGTATTCGGCGCGCACACAGATCAAAAAGCCGGAAGAATCAAAAGACAACCCCCTCGGCGCCGAAAGCGGCGAGGGGGTTGCATCATTCTGTAGCAGGCGACTGGCTTACTTAGCCATGTCCTTGAGGGCCTTCAAGGGGCGAACCTTGACGACGCGACGCGCCGGCTTCGCCTTGAACATCACTTCTTCCTTGGTGAACGGGTTGATGCCCTTGCGAGCCTTGGTCGCGGGCTTGTTGACGACCGTGATCTTCATCAGGCCGGGAACCGCGAAGATGCCGGGGCCCTTCTTGCCGATGTTCTTGCCGATCAGATCGCCAAGCGCATCAAACACCGAAGCAACCTGCTTCCGGGAGAGTTCCGTAGTGGTCGCGATGCTGGTGAGGATTTCGCTCTTGGTGGCGGCCTTTGCAGCCATAGTGTGGTCCTTTCTAAAAATGGTTTCCAGGAATGAGGGACTTGTTAACGATGTTCGGTTTCAACGAATAGCCTTGTTTTACAGGCATTTTCGATTGTTTATTTCGGCATGACTCGCTGTTTCACTGCAATTCTTTGGCAACTTTATAAACCGCCGACGCAAACTCAGCAAGTTTTCTGCGGAAAAATCCGCTCATTTCGTGCATCAAACGCCCGAATCCCTCTCCCAATCGGGGGATTCCCCAGGAATCTTCGATGCGCCCGCCGGCGGAAAACAACGCCAAACTCTGCATTTCAGCCGCTTTTTGACCTCTGCAGCCGCGCCGCGATCCCCCGCAGGTGCTCCTCCTCCCAGGACGACACGCCCCAAGAATGGCCCGATCTTCCTACGGAATCCGCTCCCCGACGGTAGGGCAACTCGAAGCGGGAAGCGTACTCGCCACGTCCGCGATCGCCCGCCGCGATGCAGTCAACGCCAGAGAAGACGCCATGAAATGTACAGGCTCCCGCCCCGCAATCCCATCAATTACGTCCCGTTCAAAACTTCCGCTGCAGCCCGTGCATCACCTGATGGTGCGGCCCAAGGTTCCGGATCGCCCCCTGCATCGCTTCCTCCTTCGACCCGCACTTTGGCGTGCTCGGCCCGTTCTGCTTGCATTCGAGGCATTTCCACGCCCCCCAGAATCCCCCCGCATCCTCCTCAATTTCCAGCTGGTAATTCACGCCTTCCAGTTTGTATGACTCAATGTAGTTCTTGGGAGGCTTCATTCAGCAGATCTCGCACATGAAGGTTGTGTGCATTGCGGCGCTCGACCGGCGGCAACGGTTCCTCGGAATTATAGATACTTGCCGATTTCCCGCAAAACCCCCTTCGAACGCCCATGTTACACGTCAAGCGCCTCTGGATCGAGATCGTGCTTCCGATCTCCTCCCGCCAGCCAATGGCGGTGCCCGCGGGGCGCATATGTCGCAATGCCGGAACTATGTCCCGCTTGGACGCGCGGTGAAAGTGTCGTCGAGTGCACCGGATGCCCTGCATTGCCCGGCCGCAACGACACCGAAGAGGCATGCGAGATCAGCGGGGTAGTCGGCAATATCGCGATCTGTGCGCTGATTTGCGCCGGTACCGACGGCGTGGTCGCGCCAATCACCGAAGTGATCGGCGCCGGAACTCCGGCCGCGGCAAGTCCCGTCGGCACAATAACCCTATCCGGCAGCAACTGGCCGGTACTGTTCGAAGGCGCGATTTCATCACCGGCCTCCGCGCCGACCGGAATCGCAACCGCAGAAGTCAGGATCGTTCCCGGAACTGAACTCGATGAATCAGTAGCCGCTGCGGACAAGTCCGTCGGAACTTCCGTTTCCTGCGAACCAGCAGCCGGCTGCGCAGCGGGGGTCGCGCCGGTCGGATTCGCTATTGATGCGCCAAAGTTGTTCAGAACGTACGACAGGTCCGTCAAATTCACGGTGGCCGTGTAATCAAAGTTCCCGCTGGTCCAGTCAGGCGTCATGGCGCCGAAATGGTTGAGAACCGCGGAGAGATCGGTCAAATCCACATTTCCGCTCACATCCGCATCGCCGGCCAGCTCCGGCCCTATCAAAATCGAATTCGCATCGATCGCCACCCCGCCAAAGGCTGTCAGTGTCGTCATCGCGGCGTCAATCACCGCGATGAGCGTCCCGGCCGGCAGGGCCGTGCTCACAATCCCCGTCGAGTGCGTCATCCCATAGAGTACCTGGTTGCGTATCGTCGCCAGAGTCGCCGCCTTGTTTCCCGCCGTCGTTTCGACAATCAGCTTGTTGTTCGTCAGATCGAATTGCCCCGACCAGTTGTTGGTGCTTCCGGCGAGCAGCAGGTTATTGAGCGCGCAGGTGGCCGCGTTGGTTCCGTCCGGAACGAGCTGCACCGAGCCGTTCACGATCATGTTCCCGAAGAATCCGCTGAGCGTGGCGGTTCCGCCGGGATTCACGGTAAGTTGCCCGATATGCTCAATCGTCGTCGCGTTCAGAACGGTCTGGGTGTTCACCTTGACGTCAAGCAGATTCAAATCATCGCCCGTGGTGAACGCGCCTGTGCCGAGCGTCAAGTTAAGCATATTGCTGTACGTCACCGTACCGCTTCCGTGAACGACCGATCCGGCATGCAGCGTGAAAGCATCCGCTGTGGAAGCCCCGATGATCTGCAGCGTGTTCCCGGCGCTGCTGCCCCCGCCCGTGTAGCTGATGCCGCCGGACGGAACAGGATCGCCGTTGCTGTAATCCACCACGAGCAGATCGTTCCCCGTCGTCGGGCTGACATTGATCGACGAAACGCTCCCCACCGGAAACGTCATCGGCGTGCCCGTTGGAGTGGAGGCATTGTAGATCTGAATGTTCGCGCCGGTGGAGTCCAGCCGGATGTACGTCGTCGCCGTCGCCACCGTCGTGAGCTCCTGAATCTCGAACGCGCCCGGCCCCGAATCGAACGTATCGGTCCCCGAATATCCCGTCAGCAGAATCCGCGATTCCAGTGCTTCGATCAGCCGCTCTTTCCTCTGCTTCCACCCCGACGTGCGCTTTGCTGATCTTCCTGCCATGGTCCACACTCCTTCCTTTGAAGGTTATTCTCTCGACCTGTTACAGCTCTCTCCCTATGACTACCCTCGATTCGGAAAGATATATTAAGAATTTGATATGTACGAATGTATCATCCGTGACGTGCCACTTCGTTCCCTGCCGCCAGTCCACTGCGCGTGTTTTCACGAGAGGAGGATTGTGTTGGAAATCGAGTATGCGGAGTCCACCGCCCAATCCCCGGCTCTCATTGTAGTTGGGCGGCGCCATCCCACCAAACAAATTCCCCTGGCCATCCCCATGCGGCATCCTGTCGCCAAATCGCCAAAAACCATTATGATGCTTCCGATAGGCAGAAATCGCCACCTCGGCGCGCCTATCGTAGTGGGGCGATGTTGCGTTTTGTTTTCAAGGAGCCTGAGAGATCGGTGTTCCATGTCTCCCTAAATGATGTACGAATGTGCTTCGGTACGCGGAAGGTCTTCGACTCCCTTTCCTGCGGATTCCCCAAGGGACGCATCTCCGTCATCCTCGGCGGCAGCGGCTCAGGGAAAAGCACCATCCTCCGCCTCATCGGCGGACTCATCCGTACTCAGCGCGGCAGTATCGTCGTCGACGGCGAGGAAATCACGAGGCTCTCCCAACGCGCTCTCTTCCAGGTCCGTCAAAAGCTCGGCATGGTCTTCCAGGGCGGGGCTCTCCTCGACTCCTACACCGTCTTTGACAACCTCGCCATCCCTCTTCGCGAACGTCGCATCCAGCCTCCCCTCGGCGAATTGCAAATCGCCTCCGAAATCCACGCCGCACTCCAGTCCGTCGGCGTCCAGGATGTCGACCGCCTCCTCCCCGGCCAGCTCTCCGGCGGCATGCTCCGCCGCGTCGCTCTCGCCCGCGCCATCCTCCGACACCCCCTCATTCTCATGTGCGATGAGCCCTTCTCTGGACTCGACCCCGTCTCCATCAAACGCATCGAATCACTCCTCGTCCGTATCAACCGCGAGTCCGGCATGACCCTCATCGTCGTCTCCCACCACATCCCCTCCACCATGCGCATGGCCGACCACATCCTCCTGCTCCTCAAAAATCGCGCCGTCGAAGGCTCGCCCGCCGAACTCCGCCAAAGCAACGATCCCGAAGTCCTCGACTTCCTCGACGAAGCCTCCCTCACCACCTCGCCCGCCGCGGTAGGGGGGGGGAGCCTTTTCGAAGGGGGCCGGTCATGAGAAACAACCCCGTCTCCCAGCTCGGAGCCGCCTCGATCCGCTTCGTCCGCGAACTCGGCCGCCTCGCCATCTTCACCGCTGATGTCGTCCGGACCCTCTTCATCCGCCCGAACCGCTCCTCCGATTTCATCCGCGAACTCTACAAGCTCGGCGTTCTCTCACTCGTCATCGTCTGCGTCAGCGGTGTGGCCGTCGGCATGGTCCTCGGCCTCCAAGGCTACCACACCCTCGTCCGCTTCGGCGCTGAACGCTCCCTCGGCGCCCTCGTCGGCCTCAGCCTCGTTCGCGAGCTCGGCCCCGTCCTCGCCGCTCTCCTCGTCACCGGCCGCGCCGGTTCCGCCACCACCGCCGAGATCGGCACCATGGTCGCCACCGAACAACTCGACGGCCTCCGCATGCTCTCCATCGACCCCATGCACCTCGTCATCAAACCCCGCGCACTCGCCATGTTTTCCTCCATGCCTCTCCTCACCGCGCTCTTCATCGTCTGCGGACTCTTCGGCGGTTATATCGCCGGCGTCGGTCTCATGGGCGGTGACCCCGGCAGCTACATGGCCAGCCTCAAGGACTCCGTCGACTTCCACAACGACATCCTCGGCAGCATCGTCAAGTCCCTCGTCTTCGGCTTCCTCCTCTCCTCCATCGCCACCTTTCGCGGTTACACCTGCAAGCCCACCTCCACCGGCGTGAGCTCCGCCACCACCTCCACCGTCGTCGTCGCCTCCGTCACCGTCCTCTTGTTCGACTATGTCATCACTGCACTTTGGGGAGTCTGAATCCATGGATCGAACTCCAACCCGTGACTTCATGGTCGGCGTCTTCGTCCTCGCCGGCATCCTCGCGCTCGCTTACCTCTCCATCAGCATCGGCGGCATCTCCTGGCCCGGCGGTCGCGAGCTCAAACTCTCCGCCGGCTTCGATGAAATCGGCGGCCTCGCCGTCGGCGCTCCCGTCGTCATCTCCGGCGTTCGCGTCGGTGAAGTCTCCAGAATATCCCTCGACAACGGCTACCGTGCCCGAGTCGATCTCGACCTTCAGGGCGACCTCAAGCTCCCCGACGACACCACCGCTTCCATCGTCACCTCCGGAATGCTCGGCGACCGCTACATCTCCCTCCAACTCGGCGGCGACGACAAACTGCTCAAGTCCGGCGACCGTATCACCATGACTGAGTCGGCGGTCATCCTCGAACGCTTATTAGGTCAACTGGTCTATGGCGTCACCAAGAGCTCTGGCGACTCCTCAAGCACCAGGCCCGCGGCCACCGCCGCCGCTCCGAAACTCCAGTAATCCTTGAGCACAGGAACTCTCATGAAAGTCCTCCGCAACGCCCTTCCCTGTTTCATCGCTGCCTGCCTCTTCACCGCACTTCCCGTCGTCGCAGACCCCGCGTCACCTCCACCTGCCGACGCCGCCAGCTCCCCGCGCGCTCTTATCGACAAGCTCGTCGCCGACGTTCTTACCATCCTCCGCGACCCCAAAACCTCCAAGGATGACCGCCGCCAGAAAATCCAACAGATCGCCTACGACAACATGGACTTCGACACCCTCTGCCGCCTCACACTCGGACGACACTGGCGCGAAATGTCCGACCAGCAGAAAAAGGATTTCAGCGAGGAGTACAAAAAACACCTCACTTCCACCTATGGACACACCGCCGACGATTACACTGATGAAGACGTCAAAGTCATCGGCGACCGCACCGAATCCAACGGCGATGTCACCATCACCACCAGCATCATCGGCTCCGAAAACGGCGGACCTCGCAAGGAAGTCGCCAAGGTCGACTACCGCCTCCGCAACCGCAGCGGGGCCGGGGGGGCGTGGAAAATCATCGACTTCAATATCGACGGCGTCAGCCTCGTCACCAATTTCCGATCCCAGTTCCAGGAGATCATTGCCAATGGTGGCATTGATCACCTCATCAAGCTCCTGCACGACAAGAACGCCGGAGCCGCCAAGTGATGGCCACGCTCAGGAGAGATTCGTTCATGCCCGCCACCCTTCTGCGCCGCGCTCGCTCCGTCGCACTCTGTATCCTCTGCACCGCGCTCGCCGGATGCGCCGATTTCCAGAAGACCGATCCCTGGGAAGGCTACAACCGCTTCATGTACAACGTCGACGACGGCTTCGACAAAATCGCTCTCAAGCCCGCCGCCGACCTTTACACCAAAATCATCCCCAAACCCATCCAGACAGGCCTCTACAACGGCTACACCAACCTCCAGTACGGCGATGTCATCCTCAACGACCTTCTACAAGCCAAATGGAACCAGGGCCTCGGCGACTTCGGCCGCTTTGCCGTCAACAGCACCGTCGGAATCGCCGGCATCTTCGATGTCGCTTCCCAGTGGAACCTCCCCTCCCACCAGAATGACTTCGGCCTCACCCTCGGACGCTGGGGATGCGCGCCCGGGCCCTACATCGTCCTCCCCCTCTTTGGCCCCTATTCTCTCCGCGATGTCCCCGACCTCGGCACCTCCTACGTCACCAATCCCCTCGCCTGGGTCGACATGCCCCTCGCCGCATCGATCCCCGTCAGCGTCACGGGGGCCGTCGTCATGCGCGCCAATTACAACAAGGCCGTCCTCTTCCGCGACCAGGCCGCCATCGACCCCTACATCTTCACGCGCGACGCCTACCTCCAGTACCGCGAGAACCTCCTCCACGAAGGCAAGCCCGTCCCGCCCAAGGAAAACATCTTCGAAGAGGAAGAAAACGAGTCCACCACCGCCCCCACCACCGCCCCTGCAACAGCCCCCACAACAGCCCCCACAACAGCCCCCACAACAGCCCCCACAACAGCCCCCACAACAGCCCCCACAACAGCCCCCACAACAGCC
>Ga0335069_10000406_pt1 | contig 73056 bp, 53 predicted proteins | sample Lox_Sample_11_FD_206714 | JGI IMG/M metagenome (GOLD analysis project Ga0335069, IMG submission 206714) | Soil microbial communities from Loxahatchee National Wildlife Refuge, Florida, United States - Lox_Sample_1.1 | ecosystem: Environmental > Terrestrial > Soil > Wetlands | place: USA...
GGCCTTGCTTCGATAATGTGCTGCTTTTTGGCGAGCAGCGCGCTCGGGCAAAACGCCGGCTCACCCGCTAAGACAGTCGATTGGCCGGTGTACGGGGGACAAGCGGCCGGCGATCACTACTCTCCACTCACGCAAATCAACCGGCAAAACGTAACCCGTTTGCGGACTGCCTGGACCTTCGACGCGGGCGAAGAAGGGGGCCTGGAGACAAGCCCGATAATCGTGGGTCGCGTTCTTTATGCTTACACCGCAACCCAGAAAGTGATTGCCCTGGACGGAGCGACCGGCAAGCTGCTTTGGAAGTTCGACTCTGGAGTTCAGGGCAGGGTTCCGATCAGGGGCTTGACCTATTGGAGCGACGGGAGCGAAGAGAGAATCTTCGCGCCGGTTATGAACTTTCTGTACGCGCTGGACGCGAAGACGGGAAAGCCGATCGCGAGTTTTGGCGAAGAAGGGCGGATCGATCTGCGCAAAGATCTCCGCGGGGATTACCGGCTCCAGTCGGTTGCGATGACCAGTCCGGGTATTGTCTATAAAGACCTGATCATCGTTGGCGGGCGTAACCCCGAAACCCACCCTTCCCCACCGGGCGATATCCGCGCGTTTGATGTACATAGCGGTCAGTTGCGCTGGCGTTTTCACACCATCCCGCACCCCGGCGAACTCGGCTACGAAACCTGGCCGAAGGATGCATGGACCTACTCGGGCGCCGCGAACAATTGGGCGGGCATGGCCCTCGATGAGCAGCGCGGCATCGTTTATGTGCCAACCGGCTCTCCAGTTTTTGATTTTTATGGGGCGGATCGCGTGGGCGATGATCTGTTCGCGAATTCCCTGATCGCGCTCGATGCCTCGACGGGCAAACGCATTTGGCACTTTCAAGGAGTCCATCACGATATTTGGGACCGCGATTTTCCTTCTCCTCCCGCGCTGGTAACTGTGAAGCGCAATGGCAAGCGCGTGGATGCTGTCGCGGAAACCAGCAAACAAGGGTTCCTATTTCTCTTTGATCGAACAAACGGAAAGCCCCTCTTTCCGATCGAAGAGCGGAGTTTTCCGGCCAGCCAGATTCCTGGCGAAGTGACCGCTCGATCCCAACCGGTTCCGGTGATTCCCGAACCATTTGCGCGGCAGCGTCTGACCTCTGACCTGCTGACCGAGCGCACGCCAGCGGCACATGCCTGGGCCGTGAAAGAGTTCGGCACCTACCTGAGCGATGGCCAGTTCATTCCTACAGCGCTCGACAAAGAGACGGTTGTCTTTCCCTGCTTCCTTGGCGGGGCGGAATGGGGTGGACCCGCGGTCGATCCGAAGCGCGGGGTGATTTTCGTCAATTCCAACGAGGCAGCCTGCGTGGTCGCTCTAACCGAGAACAAACCGGCGCGTAGCACGGGCGAAAGGACTTACCACAATCAGTGCAGCGTGTGTCATAACGACGACCGAAAAGGATCGCCGCCAACCTACCCATCCTTAGTTGACGTGGGTAAACGGCTCTCGCCGGCCGAAATTCAAACCACGGTGTTGCAGGGCCGAGGGCGCATGCCGGGCTTCCCCAACCTGCAAGGGGATTACTTGGAAGCGCTCATCCATTACCTTACGAGCGAAGGAGAGCCTGACGATAAGAACCCGGCGGAGAAAGTGATCAATGCCAGCGAGCCTGGTTCCCCGAACGTCACAAAGAGCGCTGCGCACGGTCCCGGAGCTGAAACTTACGCAAACAAATGCGCTGCTTGCCACGGCACGAATCGCGAAGGCAACGGCAAGTCGATCCCGTCGTTAGTCGATGTCTCCAAGCGGCTATCGACCGATCAGATTCAAAGCCGGGTCTTGAATGGAAGCGGCCGTATGCCGGCATTTCCGGAGATTACGGGATCTACACTCGATGCGTTGCTGGCATATCTTGCCGTGAACCCGGATCCGGACCACGATGCGATTTACTCCAGCGATGGCAAAGGCGGTCCCATGCGCTATCGCATCACCGGCTCGCGCGACTTTCTCGATCCGGACGGATACCCAGCGATCGTGCCCCCATGGGGAACGCTCAATGCGATTGATCTCAACACCGGAAAATATCTCTGGAAGGTTCCGCTCGGTGAATATCCGGAACTGGTAGCGAAAGGAATTACAGATACAGGATCGGAAAATTATGGAGGCCCGATCCTGACCGCGAGCGACGTTCTTTTCATTGGCGCTACAATCTTCGACCGGAAAGCCCGCGCTTTCGACAGTCGGACGGGGAAGTTGCTTTGGCAGGCGGTTCTGCCACACGCGGCCGTGGCAACCCCCGCGACTTATATGATCGATGGCAAGCAATATGTTGTGTTCGCAGCCGGAGGCGGCAAGGACCCAAAGGCGTCTTCTGGCAGCGTCTATGTGGCGTTCGATCTGCCTTGAACTGCACGATCCGTGCTCTTCGTGTGTGCGCGAATCGCTTGCCATGAGCGTGCTCTGACGAAATGACGACTGAACCCGCGACCTCCCAACGTCCTACCCGCAGCCGCTTTATCGTGCTGGCCATGATCGTCGCGGCCTACATGATCACTTACATGGACCGCGTGAACCTGGCCTCAGCGGTGCCCGTGATCCAGCGGGAACTTGGGTTTTCGATGATCACGATCGGCTGGATCTTCGCGGCTTTTCGTTGGGGATACGCGCTGTTCCAGATTCCGGGCGGCTGGTTGGGCGACCGCATCGGCGGCCGCAAAGCGTTATCGGCAGTCGTGATTTGGTGGTCGATCTTTACTTCGCTGACTGCCTTCGCATGGAGCGCGGTGTCGATGGGAGTTTGTCGCTTCTTCTTTGGCATGGGAGAGGCTGGGGCGTTTCCTATCGCTACGCGTTCACTCTCCGGTTGGATGCTGCCCACTGAGCGTGGATTCGCGCAAGGCGTGACGCACGCTGCATCCCGTGTCGGTGCAGCCCTGACACCGGCTCTGGTCGTGTTCATCATGCTGCGGTTCGGATGGCGCACTCCATTTTTCCTCTTCGGCCTGATCGGACTTCTTTGGGCCGTAACCTGGTTCTGGTACTACCGCGATACGCCGGCGGAACACCGGCAAACCAACGCGGCTGAGCGGCGTCAGATCGAAGAGGCGGTCGGTATTCGCCATTCGAGCGCGCGCGCAATTCCATGGGGCCAGCTGTTCCGCAGTCCTTCACTTTGGATGCTCTCCCTGATGTACTTCTGCTACGGATACAGCATCGACATTTATCTCGATTGGTTCCCGAAATACCTGAATTCATATCGCGGGTTCAATCTTGCGCAGATGGGAATCTATGCCAGCCTGCCGCTGTTGGCCGGCGCCGCGGGCGACTTGCTGGGCGGATCGGTGTCTGACCGATGGGCCAAGCGCTCCGGCAATCTTAAGGTGGCGCGACGAACGGTTGCGCTCGCCGGTTTTGGTCTCGCCGCGATCTTCATCGTACCCGCCACACTGACATCGAACGCGACCGTCTCAGTCGTCTATTCGTGCGTGGCCGTCTTTGGTTTGGAGGTCACGGTGGGCGTAGCATGGGCAATTCCACTGGATATCGGCGGCGACTACGCAGGCTCGATCGCATCGGTGATGAACACCTTCGGGAACCTGGGGAGTGCAGTTTCGCCGATTCTACTCGCCTATCTGGTGGGAGTTCGCGGCTGGAATCTGCCGTTCTTGTTGTGCGCAGTCTTATGTGTCCTGGGCGGCTTGTTTTGCCTGGGAATTGATGCCGGGAAGCGGATCGTGAAGGAGGTCTTGCCGTCGAATGGTCGGGTAGAGTAGTTATGTTATTATATGACTAACGGCTAGGGGTCAAATCCACCACCATCTGCCATGGTAGGACGATGCGAATCAATCCAGACAAGTGCGTAGCCTGTGGAAACTGCACCTACGTCTGCCCGGTCGGCGCGATTTACGTGGACCCAAGGATCAAACGCGCGACCATCGATCGCGACGAATGTGTCGAATGCTACGCTTGCTACTACGGGTTGAGCACGGAGCATTTGAATCCCGGTATGGTGCGCACCATTCGCAAGTTGCTTCAGTTCGCGCGCTTGCGTTTCGATCCTGAGCCGGATATCTGTCCGACCGCTGCTTTCGAGCCGGATGAGTTACAGTGGCCGCGCGTCGTACGGCGCGCTTTCTCTGATCCGCGCGCCACTCACGAATCGACCGGCGTACAAGGCCGGGGCACGGAAGAAGTCAAGACCAACGACGTAACCCAGCGCGTGAAGCCTGGAGAGGTTGGGTTCACCATCGAATTCGGACGGCCGGGAGTGGGCGTTTGGATGCGCGATATCCAGAAGATGACGCAAGCCATGGCTCAAGCGAACGTACCTTTCGAGAAAAAAAATCCGATGACGCTGCTTATGAGCGACGTGTCGACGGGGACCCTGCGCGAGGATGTCCTGAATGAGAAGGTCCTGTCCGCGATCGTTGAAATCAAGGTACCGGTGGCGCGTACGGAGGAGATTATCCGGCTGGTGCATCAACTTGAAAGCGAGATCGACAGCGTGGTGGCACTCGGGGTCGGCACTCGCTGCGATGCAAATGGCGAAGAGCACCTGGTAGCGCCGATTCTCGAACGCATGGGGTACCAGCTTGAACGGGCCAAAACCAATACCGGGCTCGGCCGAGTCACGAATCCGCAAGCCGTCCATCCAGCTGCCGAGACGGTTAGCACCTGATCGCAACTGACGGTGACTTGCGATGGCTCACCCTGACCCCTCTCCGATCCTCGATCTGATCGAAGCCTTTCGCCGTTCCAAGGTGATGTTCAGCGCAGTTTCGCTGGGGGTCTTCGATCTACTGGAGAGCGGCCCGCAGGAACTTGCCCAAGTCGCTGAAAAGCTCGATACTCCCGCCGACCCTCTCGAGCGGCTGCTCGACGCGTGCGTTGGCCTGAAACTGCTGCGTCGGATAAGTTCAGTTTACGAGAACGAGCCCGTTGCCAGCGCCTATCTCTGCCGGTCGAGCCCCACTTCTCTCGCGGGGTACATTCTCTACTCCGACAGCGCGTTGTTCCGCCTGTGGGCTCATCTCGAGGACGCGATTCGCGAGAACGGGCCACGTTGGCAGCAGGCGTTCGGCACCGAGGGTGCGATCTTCGATCATTTCTTTCGCAGCCCGGATGCCAAGAACACCTTCCTGCAAGGCATGCATGGACTGGGTACGCTGAGCTCTCCAGCCGTTGTCGCTGCATTCCCCCTGGCGCGGTTTCGAAAGATGATCGATCTCGGCGGAGGTACTGGCCATCTCGCGATCGCCGCGTGCGAGAAATATCCGGACTTGCGCGCCACCGTGTTTGATCTTGCGCAGGTCATCGAAGTGACTCGAGTGCATATAGCTAAGTCCAACAACGCCCAACGCCGGGTGGATGTGATGGGCGGTGACTTCTTTCAGGATGCCTTGCCGGAAGGGGACCTTTTCGGTCTGGGACGCATCGTCCACGACTGGCCTGAAAGCAGAGTGCGCCCGCTGCTTGCCAAGATCTTTCAACGTCTCGCCCCGGGCGGCGCTATCTTGCTCGCCGAGAAACTGCTGAAAGAGGATAAGTCCGGGCCAATTTCTGCGCAGTTGCAATCGCTCAACATGCTGGTTTGCACTGAGGGAAAAGAACGGACCTTATCGGAATACCGGCGACTCTTGGAAGAGGCCGGCTTCAGCGCTGTTCAGGGCAAGGTTACAGGGGCTCCAGTCGATGCGATTTTTGCCGTGAAACCGGCCAGCGATACGGCCAAGTTGCCGAGCACGGGCTAGGTTGTAGATTCGCAAGAACATAATGATGTTATAATAAGCAAAACATCCGCCCCCTTTATTCACGGCGATTGTGCTCGGAGGGTATTGACCTGATTCGAAGACAGACGATTACGGCCCAGGTCATCACTTATATCCTCGACCTGATCAAAAAGGGCCAGGTGAAACCGGGCGAGCGCCTTCCCACCGAGAAACAACTCACCGAAGAGCTTTCTGTAAGTCGCACCTGCGTTCGAGAGGCGATCAAGTCGCTTGAATCTCTGCAACTTATCAGTGTACGCCCTAAGATCGGGGCGGTCGTTCTTGAGCCATCGCCGGTCGCCTTGCTCAACGCCGAGTATCTTTCCACCTCGGCGTTCATGCAGCAGGCGGAGTCGCTGATCGAATTCCGAAAGGTTCTCGAGTCCGGCTTAGTTGCGCTGGCTGCGGAGAAAGCCACCGAATCCGACTGGACGGCAATGCGCGAAGTGTTGGCCGAGCAGGAAGCCGCGCTGAAGATGGATCGCGGCACTCCTCAGGACGACCTGCAATTTCACGAGTCGCTCACCAGTACGAATATTCGCTTTCACAAAGCAGTCGCGGCGGCGACTCGAAACCCTCTTGCCATCATGGTCCTGGAAGCGATCTCGGCGCCGCTCCGGGACGTCAGCCGCCGTACGAATGAGATGCCTGGGGTGCCAGAAGCCGGGCTCCGGCAGCACTGGGCCATCTACCGTGCGATTCGCGAAAACAATCCGGAAAAGGCCCGTCACGCCATGCAGGCCCACCTCAAGGCCGCGGAGCGGAACGCCCACATTCTCGAGGAGCGCGATCATGCTGTCCCGCCGCCGCAGCAGCATGCAACAGCCGGCGTCTCAACTTCCAGAAGCCGAAAAGCCGTCTAGCGATCGTCTCGTCCAATCCAACCTGGTCTACTTACTGTCTACTTTGATTACGAGATAGTTGAACTTAGTTCCCGCTGGAATCTTCAGCTGGTGGGGAACGTTCGCGGGGATATGCATGATGTCACCGGGACCTAATTGCTTGACCTCGCCGCCTTCAATGCCAGTCCCACGCACCTCGTTCGGCTTCACCGTCTTCGGAGCGACCATGGTCCCGCCGACGATCAGGGTTGCTTCTCCGGTTTCTACAATCAGAATGTCGACTTGAGTCTGGTGGAGTTCGGCCATGCCGTCCCCCTCGCGATGCGAGATTCCAATGAGGTGGTTGTCGTAGGTTCCGAGAGACTGCCAGGCGAACTTCTGATCGTCAATTTTGCCCGGAAGTTCCTGCTCGGCTTTCTTAATGGCAGCTCCCTTCCAGAGGGCGAAACCCTGGGGATCGGACGCTTGGAGACCGGTTCCGAGACAAAGCAGCACAACCAGCAAAGCAGAAGTTCGCATGGAGAGCTCCGTAGAATCTGGAAAAGTGTCTTGAAACTGTGACTGTACGATTATATTACTATATGTCGGGAGCATGCTAATGAAAGCGATTCGATCCGCTGTCCTGGCTTTCGCGGTCCTCGCCTGCCTCGTCGTTGGGTTGCCGGCTACAGCACAGAGCCCGGCGTCCGCTTCTCCAGGTTCCACGCAAGCGTGGGTCGGCGCGCGAATTATCGACGGCACGGGCCGTCCACCCATCGAAAACGGAACCCTGGTGGTGCGTGACGGCAGGATTGAAGCAGTCGGCGCCAAGGTGAAAGTGCCCGCGGGGGCGACTCGCATTGATGCCACCGGGAAGACGATCATTCCCGGGCTCATCAACGCGCATGGCCACGTCAACAATTTCGACCAGTTGAGCGTGTATTTGCGCGATGGCATCACGACGGTGTTCAGCCTGGGCGGCGACAAGGAATTTGATCTTCGCAAGCAAGCCGGAAGTGCTCCTGGCGGGACGGTTCCGCACTTGTACGTCGCTGGACAGATTCAGGACTCGACGGCAATTCCCGGTGCGGTGGCAGTCCAAACGCCTGAAGAGGCTCGGCAGAGCGTCGACAAGCTGATTCTCAATAAACCTGACATCGTGAAAGTACGTGTAGACGATTTTCGCGGTGCGCGTCCGAAAATGCCCCCCGATGTCTATGGAGCGGTGATCGCAGAAGCCCACAAGAACGGCTACCGCACGGCCGCGCATGTGGTCTATCTGGACGATGCGAAGGGTGTTTTGAAGGCCGGCGTCGACTACATCGCTCACAGCGTGCGAGATCGCGATGTCGACGACGAGTTCATCGCTCTGATGAAGAAGCGGAATGTTGCCTACTCGCCGACACTGACTCGCGAAGTTGCCGTCTTTACCTATGCGGAACCACCGGACTTTTTGAAGGACCCATTCTTCCTGAAAGAAGCCGATCCAGCGGAGATCGCCAAGGTCACCAGTCCGAAGTATCAGGAGACGGTGCGCCACGATGCGGGAGCACAGTGGTACAAGAATCAGTTGCCGACCGCAATGCGTAATCTGAAGAAGCTTTCCGATGCCGGGATTGACATAGCGATGGGCACTGACAGCGGGGGAGGCCCGGGCCGCTTCCAGGGATTCTTCGAGCACCTCGAACTCGAATACGAAACCAAAGCGGGCCTCACGCCAATGCAGGCACTGGTTTCAGCAACCAGCGGCGCCGCCAAGGCGGTTAACATCAGCAAGCAGGCGGGCACACTCGAGAAAGGGAAGTGGGCCGACTTTGTTGTCCTGCACGCGAACCCTCTCGACGACATCAAGAACACGCGCGCGATTGACTCGGTTTGGATTGGTGGAGTGCGCGTCGCGGAGAAGAAATAAGTGAGGAACTCAGGCGATTCCGCCCTACATCACTCTTCGACTCAGGCCGCGAACGACCTTCTCAGGCCCAGAGCCGAGGTGAACAGGCCGTCTTGCTTCCGCAGCCGATCGTTCTTTTTCTTGAAGACGGCCACCTGCATCGTCGTGCTCTTGATTTGTCGGTTGAGCGCTCAGAATTATCCAAAAGCAACCATCTCGAACGGCATTCTCCGCGCCGAGTTCATGCTGCCGAATTATCCAAACGGTTCTTATCAGGGGACACGTTTCGACTGGTCCGGCATTATCTCGAGCCTGCAATACGAAGGGCACGAATATTTCGGCCAGTGGTACGAGCATCACGATCCGAAGATCCACGACGCCATCACCGGGCCCGTCGAAGAGTTTCGCACCAACGATTCAGCCATCGGTTACGACGAAACGAAGCCCGGCGGCGCGTTTATGCGCATCGGCGTGGGCACTGTTCGCAAGCCGGAGGAAACCGCGTACCGCCCGTACTCGACTTACGAGATCGTCGACCCGGGCAAGTGGACGATTCGCGAACACAAAGATCACATCGAGTTTCAGCACAAGCTGAAGTCGGATGACGGATATGCGTACGTTTACACCAAGACAGTCCGGCTGGTGAAGGGCAAGCCGCGTATGGTGATTGAGCATACGCTGCGGAATACCGGGAGCAAAGTCATCGAATCGACTCAGTACAATCACAACTTTTTTGTGATTGACCATGAAGTAGTCGGACCGGATGTCGTGGCCAAATTTGTTTTCACTCCGAACCCGGTTCGCGGTTTCTCCGACCGCGCGGAAGTGCGCGGGCCGGAGATTGTCTTCCCCCATGAATTGCAGGACAAGAAAGGCGTGTTTACGGAGTTGGCGGGTGCGGGTACCGAGGTCAAAGACTATGACTTCCGCCTGGAGAACGTGAAAACCGGCGCGGGAGTCCATATCACCAGCGACCAGCCTTTGCTGAAGGTCAACTTTTGGGCGATCCGCACGGTCGCGGTTGTGGAGCCCTACATCCAGATGAAGATCGAGCCGGGCCAGCAGAAGCAGTGGACGATCTACTACGATTTCTACACCGTGCCACCCGCCTCAACGGCATCGAAGTAGTCAATCGTGGTCGTTGTACTCGACGAACATTCGCTCGCGAACCTGCGACGAGCGGCCGCCCTAGAAGTTGAAGCGCGCTGTCAACTGCAACAGTCTGGGGCCGGCGCCTTCCGCAGTTTGCAAACCACTTACAGTCCCGAACGCCCCTGAGTCAATTTGCATGTTCGGCGGCTGATAGTTTTTTTGGTTGAACAGGTTCGACGCTTCTACGCCGAATTGCAGCCGCATGCTCTCGCGAATCGGGACTGACTTGATCAACGACATCGATACCACGCTGGTGCCGGGGCCAACCACGCTGCCTACCGATGCATTTCCGAAACGACCGATCGGATTGCCGGACGTACCACCCGGGATGGCAAACGCATTTACGTTGAGAAAGATTGGATTGCCGTTTGAATCCTTTGTGCCATGCAGGTACGGAGAAACACCGGGTACGACATCGGCGCGATCGGAACCGAGCGTGGCAAAAATATTGGTTCCGGCGGAATCGTTGGTGACCTGAACAGGCGTGAGAAACGGTCCGCTCTGGAATACCAGCACGCCACCCCACTGCCAACCACCGACGATTGCATCGAGGCCCGAGCTGGCGCCGTTCAAGAATCGTTTGCCCTTGCCGAAGGGCAGCTCGTAGAGATAGGTCGCCAGAAAACGGTGACGGCGGTCGAAGATGACGTTGCCGTAATCCAGGTTCGGATTGAAACGGTCGGTCATGTAGTTGGCAGGTTGCACGGCGAGTCCGGTCGGGTTGCCGCCCCCGGCCGTGGAAAGGTCTCGCGTCCACACGTAACTAGTCTCGAATTGCAGTCCGCGCGAGAAGCGCTTTTGGACATCCACAGTCAGGCTGTTGTAGTTGCTCTTGGCGGCGTTGGTAACGCTCTCAATAATGGTCCAGTCCTGGAATGGGCGGCTGGCGCCGGCAATCCCATATCCCACCGTATTCGGCTGCACCTGGTTCAGATCCTGCATGATCTCCAGATTGCTGCCGTGGTTTCCGATGTAGGAAAGTCGCAGCGCCGTTCCGAATCCAAGCTCGCGCTCGAATGTGAGGTTCCATTGTTGAACGCTCGGATCTTTGTAGTGGATCGGGAAGGCGTAGAAAAAGCTTGCGGCCCCAGGCTGTGCCTGGTCGATAGGATTTGGAAACGGCGCAGGCCACGAGATAGTCGGGGTGTTCGTGGCGCTGTATCCATTCCCATAGTAAGGAATGAAGCTGGTGGTCGTTGCCCAGCCGGCTACCAGCGCAAATCCAAGTGGCGCTTCGATGAAACGGCCGTAGCCTCCGCGAATGACTGTCTTCTCGTCGCCGAAAGGCCGCCACGCGAAGCCGATGCGCGGCCCGAAATCGTTCTTATCGGTGAAGCGCAAAGCCTCCGGGATGCCGGCTTGCGAGGCCGTAAGCAGTGGCGTGTTGGGCACAGAACCCACTAAACCTGCATCCGCCATGGAGACTGCCTTGGCATTGGGCACCACCAGTGCCGTCTTGTGCGGATCGCCCTGGTAGTTGGGATAGAGAGCCCCGTTGTTGTAACCCGTATCCTTCATCGGGGGATGAAGTTCATAACGCAACCCGAAGCTGACCGTCAGACTGCGAGTGACCTTCCAGTCGTCCTGCCCAAAGAAGCCCCAGGCGTAGCCCAATCCATTCATCTTGTCGTTGTTGATGAGAGTGATAAGTTCCCAGTCGGGATAACCCAGCAAGAACGCAGTGTATGGGTCACCGATCGTGGCGCCTACCGGGGAGGATCCGTCGAAAACGTAGTGACCAGAGCGTATGCTGCCGAATGCATTGTCGTCGTGGTCGCTGAGGCGCCGGAAGTCAGCGCCGAACTTCATGGTGTGCTGACCCTTAGTCCAGGTGAGATTGTCGGCAATCTGAATGGTGTTGCTGATCTGGGTGGATGGATTCGCGCCACCCGTCTGCTGAAATGCGCCAGCGGCGCCTCCGAACGCGACGTTCGGCACCGCGCCGTACGTGCTCACATTCGGAATGCCGGTGATGCCGAGCTGGTCGAGGATGTTCTGCGAATTCACATCCAGGGTGGTCTGTGCGTGGAATCGACTGAAGCCTCCGCGCAGCTCGTTCAATAGCGTCGAAGAGATCACAAAGTTATGAGCCAGGGTGAGTGCGCTATCGTTTTCAGGCTGCGAGAAGGCGCCAGTCGAAGGTGAGCCGCCCACTTCCCAGAACAAAGGATGGTATGGGTCGGGAGCGGTCTCCACCGCACGTTTCTTGTAGGTGAAACGTCCGAAGATCGATTGCCTGGTGTTGAAGTTCTGGTCGATGCGGACATCGAATTGATTGCTTGAAATCGGGGTCGCGATATTGTCGGAGTAATTGTTGGTGTAGCTGTCAGCCGGGCCGGTGTTGGGAGCCGGCAGCAGGTACTTGAGGAAATTGGCCGATACCGGGGAGATGGGAACGGCCGCGCAGTTCAAGGGGGTTCCGTCGTAATTGGCGATTGCCTTGCCCTGAAGATAACTGCACAGGTTGCCGCCGCGCATCGCAAGGGAGGGGACGCTGGTGACGAGCGTAGTCTCGCGGGGCAGGCGCAATCCTTCATAGCTGCCGAAGAAGAACGTCTTGTCGTGGCGAATGGGACCGCCAACAAAGCCGCCAAAATTGTTCATGACAAGTTTCGGCTTGCTCTGGGCAAATGGGTCGTTTGAATTGAGAGACGAGTCTTCGTGATTCCAAAAAGCTCCGCCGTGGAAGGAGTTGGTGCCGCTGCGCGATGTGGTTGTGATGTCGGCAACACCGCTGTACTCGGCGTTGTTGTTCGATTGTGTCACCTTCATCTCGGAAATGGAGTTGAAGGAGGGGAAGAGTTCGTTGATCGGGCCGGAGTACTCGATGGACATAGTGCTGATGCCATCAAGAGTCACTGCCGTGAGTGCCTGCGTCGTGCCAGCGATCACGAGGGAGTTGCCATCGGTCTGCACGCCCGGTTGCGTGGTGAGGGTGGAGATCGGGCTGGTGGACCCATTCGCGCGGGAGTAGATGGCGACCGGCAGATCGACGAGCTCCTCGCCGGTGCGGGTACTCACGACGTTCGGCGCATCGGTGGTGATGACGCCAACGTCGGTGCCCTCCACATTGACCGTCTCCGCCGCAGTACTGACGCGGAGTGAGGCATCGACGCGGCGAGTTTCACGAGCTTGCAGGACGACGTCAGTCACATTGACAGTGGCGAATCCGGTCTGGCTCACCGAGATTTTGTAGGTGCCGGCTTCAAGATTGAAGAAGGCGTAACTGCCGTCGTTCTTGGTGGATGCCTTTCTCTCGAAACCTGTGCCCAGATTGATCAGTTCGACCGAAGCGCCGCTGACAACTGCGCCTGAAACGTCGGTTACGGTTCCTACGATGGAACCAAACGTGGATTGGGCGGCCACCGGCAAGCTCGAAAACAGAACGAAAGACCCCATCCAGACGAGCAAAATCATCTTCGACAACCGCGAAGCTGACACCGCTTGCATGCAGCGCCTCCGGAGAGAACTTGAAAAATTTATGTGAATCCTAGTCGGCGTGGACAGGCGATGTGCGTTCCTGAGCCATCATGGTTGCGCGATCGCCTGTTCAGTGGCGCTTACGTTAATCCCATTGCTCGCCCTATTTCGGTAGCGCTGTATACAAAGTAACGCTGGATACAACGTGGCGTGAATCTGGTCCCGTAGGCTGTCTTTCCAGCACCAGCCAAAGATGCGGCATCACGGAGTTTGCTGTACATCGCCGGAATAAACTTTTATGCTGCGCGTGATCGTCAGATTGGCGGTTTGAGCGCGTGCGCGCCACGCCAAAAATCAGACACCGTGAGGACGCATGCGGCATTTTCTGAGCTGTGCCGTGGTTGGTGTTTTCTGTTGTATTTCGCTCATGTCGGTTGCGCAGGATACGGCCTTTGCGCCGGTTTGGGAGCAGATCCCCGGTCCGGATTGCGCACCGGTGATGCAGTGGGATTCACCGGGTAAACCCAGAATATGCACTGCTGGCGCCGTGGACCAGTGGCTGGCGGATATCAAGCATTGGCGGATGGAACATTACATTCGCATGGGCTACGAAAGTGCAGAGTACGATCGCCCCGATTTGAAATGGACGCAGTCCAGCTTCATCCAGCCGCAGATGATGGTTCACGACCGCTATTTCTATGATGTTAAGGCGCACCGCTACACGGTCGACCGGTACCTGGACGACCTGGTCGCGCGCTATGGGGGGATTGACAGCGTCCTGGTGTGGCATACCTATCCCAACATCGGTGTAGACAGCCGCAACCAATACGATTTGTTCCGCGATCTGCCGGGTGGAATCGAGGGCGCGCGGCAGATGGTGCGGGCATTTCACACTCGCGGAGTGCGGGTTCTTTTCCCGGTGATGGTGTGGGATCAGGGAACGCATAACGAGGGGTTGCCGGACCCGAATGCTATGGCGAAGGAGCTGGCCTCGGTCGAAGCCGACGGCATCAACGGAGACACGCAAGAAGGGATGCCAGCGTCGTTTCGCCGGGCCGCGGACAAGATTCATTATCCACTCGCCTTGGAGCCTGAAGCTCCGCTGGCGGCAGATGAGATGCTCGCCTACAACAACTTCAGTTGGGGCTACTGGAAATATGACTTCACGCCCTCGGTGAGCCGCTACAAATGGCTGGAGTCGCGCCACATGGTGAACATGTGCGACCGCTGGTCGCACGATCACGTGGACGATCTGCAGCAGGCGTTTTTCAACGGCGTGGGGTTCGAGAGCTGGGAAAACGTGTGGGGTATCTGGAATCAGATTACGCCGCGCGATGCCGAAGCGTTACGACGTATCTCCACCATCGAGCGTGCGTTTGGCGATCTACTCATCAGTCCCGATTGGACTCCACATGTCTTGACGGAACGTTTTGGCGTCTTTGCCACCAAGTTTCCCGGCAAGGATGCGACGCTATGGACCGTGGTAAACCGCAATCACTACGCGGTTGACGGCCGGCAATGGCTCACGCCGTTCGTGGCGGGTGCCCGCTATTTCGATCTTTGGAACGGGTCGGAAATCTCCCCGAAGCGAGAGGGGAATCAGGTCGTGATCGAACTCGCGCTGGAACCGGACGGATACGGAGCAGTGCTCGAAACGTCGCAAGCCACGGACGCCAAACTGAGCAAGCTTCTCGGAATCATGAAACAGCTCAGCCAGAAGCCGCTGTCGAGTTACTCGCACGAGTGGAAGACGCTGCCGCAGATGATCGTTCCCATCGCGCCTACCTCTGCGGCAGAGCAAGAGCCTCTTGGAATGAAGAAAATTCCCGCGGCCGATTACCTGTTTCAGGTGATTGGGATTGAGATCGAAGGCATGAATGACGAGGGCGTGGACGTGCAATATCCGTGGGAGCCCTCGGCACGCCGTTACCACGCGCATCGGCTGCATGTTCCAGCGTTCTGGATTGACACGTATCCCGTGACCAACGCCGAGTTCAAGAAGTTTTTAGACGCAACGCGCTACCACCCCGACGACGATCACAATTTTCTGAAAGATTGGAAGGACGGGTCGTATCCGGAAGGATGGGCGCAGAAGCCGGTCACATGGGTCTCGCTCGAAGATGCGCGCGCCTACGCAAAGTGGGCGGGGAAGCGCCTGCCGCATGAGTGGGAGTGGCAGTATGCGGCGCAAGGAAATGACCAGCGAGTGTATCCGTGGGGCAACGATTGGAATGACGATGCCGTGCCTCAACCGGACAAAGGCCGAGACATAGCTCCCGCGAGCGATGTCGGAAAGCATCCGAAGGGGGTGAGCGCGTTTGGCGTGGAGGACCTGGTTGGAAACGTCTGGCAGTGGACTGACGAGTTCACCGACGAACACACGAATGCCGCAATTGTTCGAGGTGGGAGTCATTATCAGCCGCAGGGCTCAAAATGGTATTTCCCGCAGGCCTACAAGCTTTCCGAGCATAGTAAGTATTTGTTGATGGCGCCGAGTCTGGACCGCTCGGCGGCGATTGGTTTTCGTTGCGTCAAGGACACCGGCGAAAGCAAAGCGGTCGGGGCAGGGTACGAACTCGAGAAAGATGCCGCGAGACAGACGGTAGCTTTGGGATCGAGAGTCAGCGAATGAACTCCGGCAAAGAAGTTCGCACGAGGCGGCTATTTCGCGCAGATGAAAGGAGCGTAATCGCCGCGCTCGATCATGGGATTGCCGGCCTCTCGCCGTTGGGTTCGCTGGCGAAGCCCGAGGATCTGATAGTCAAGCTGGTTGCAGCCGGAGTCGATGCATTCATCGTCACGCCGGGAATCGGCCGCCAATGCGCGCCTTGGTTCGGCGGCAAGGGTTTGGTCATTCGTGTCGACTGCGGCCCTACAGCCCTGACTGGCGAGTGGGCAGAGACGCATCCGGCCGTGAAGGTCGAAGAAGCGGCCCGACTGGGTGCAGATGCCGTGATCGCGATGGGAGTGGTCGGCGCAGAAGGCGAAGCTCGCAGTCTGCAAGCCTTGGCTCGATTAGCGGCGGAATGCGAGGCCTGCGGTATTGTGCTGATCGCCGAGATGTTACCCGGAGGATTTGCCGCATCCGCGTGCAGCGATGAACAGATCTCGGTGGCGGCGCGAGTGGGAGCAGAGATTGGCGCCGATATCATCAAAATCCGTTACAGCGGCAGCGAGAAGAGTTTCCGAGCGATTATTGCAAACTGTTATCGGCCGATCGTTGTACTCGGAGGATCGAAGCAAACCCCGCCTCAACTTGCCGCTTCTACCCGAGAGGCGATGACGGCGGGAGCGCGCGGTGTCGCCGTGGGCAGAAACATCTGGCAAGCAGAAGATCCCAGCCAGGTTGCCTCGTTACTCGTCGAGGCGGTCCATGGGTGAGTGGCGAAGGGCCGGGGTGATCGTGAACCCGATGGCTGGCGCCAGCGAGGCATCGTCGCTGAAGTCGTCACGCATCGCGGTGGAGCAACTCGGCATTCGAGTGGTGATGACTGGCGATGGCAGATTAGGGCGCGACGCTTTCGGAGGGTGGGCGGGAGATCTTCAAACGCGAAGCATTGGCAATCTCTCCGCGCGCGAGCAGACGCATGCCCTCACGCGATGGGTGGCGGATCAGGGTGTAGAAGTGTTGATCGTCAGCGGTGGGGATGGAACGCTGGCCGACGCCGCCCAAGCTCTCGCCGAACGCAAGTCGCAGATTCCGATTCTCGGGTTGGGCTCGGGTTCAACCAACGTCGGGCAATTGGTCACCTGCCGGGCCGAACGGGCCGGAGAACTCGATCCGTGCCAGCTCGAAACGTGGTCCGTGCACTGCCTTCTGGCCGAAGTGAATCAGTGCGAACTGGGCATCGCGTTTAACGACGTGGTACTCGGTCGCACGGTCGTGGGAACGATCGGCGGAATACGGCGCGATCTCGACGCAAGCGCTCGCCTGCAGGGCAGAGCGATGCCGGCTGCGCCGCGAAGCATCGGATCGAACGCGAGCCGGGTGACGAGGATCGCCGGTGAGCAGCGCGTGACCGTCGCGTCCGGCGAGGAAGTTGCTTGCGTGGTGGTCGGACTCGCGGAATCTGCCTTCTTCGGGAAGGCTGTGACGGGCGGCGCATGCCTCGCGTCTGCGGCCGGGTTGCCCGCAGGCTGCATCGTCGCCGACGTGCCGCTCGTACAGATTGAAATCGACAAATCGGAGTTGAGCGCGATGCCTCCCATCGCTTCGAAGTTCGTCAGTTTGTCGGGCGATCAGTGTATCGAGGTGGAGGGGGTTGAAGGTGCATGTCTTTGCGTGGATGGCAATGCCCGCCACATTGCGGAGAAAGCAGATCGCATGCGCGTCACAGTTCGATGCAATGCCGTGGTCGGTGTTCGATCCAGAAAGGACCTTCGTTCGACATGAAGTCTCTGCGCTATTACGGGCCGGGGAATATCAAGGTCGAAGAATCTCCCACTCCCAGCGTCGGCAGCGGAGAGGTGCTGGTTGCGGTGGAGACCTGCGGGGTTTGCGCCACGGATGTAAAGACATTCCTTCGTGGGCATCCCAAGATTCAGCCCGGTTCCGGGCTTGGTCACGAGGTGTCAGGCGTGATTGTGGAAGCACCGCCGTCTTCACGCTGGAAGCTGGGCACCCGTGTCACAGTTGCACCCTATGTACCGTGCGGAAAATGTGAGCAGTGCCGGCGCGGGCGTTTCAGCCTTTGCCCGCATTTGTTCGATGAGTTGCTTGATCCAGGAGGCTTCAGCGAATTCGTGCGCGTGCCTCCGCGGCTGGCCGAACGCGGGATGATCGCATTGCCGGATGGCGTCCCTTTCGAGGCGAGTTCTTTTGCAGAACCGGTGGCGTGCTGTCTGCATGCATTCGCCAGCATCGATGTGAAGCCGGGCGACTCTCTCCTGGTGATTGGCGATGGTGTGATGGGACTGCTTCAGGCCGAGATTGGCCGCGTCTTGGGCGCACGTCCAGTGATGCTGAGCGGAATGATGCCGGAGCGGCTGGCCAAGGCAAGAGAAATTGCCGATGTAGTTGTCGATGTGCGCAGCGAGGATGTCGGGGAGGTAGTGCAGAGCGAGACGAAAGGCGAAGGCGCCGACAAAGTGCTGGTCTCGGTCGCCGACACGAAGGCGGCGCATTCGGCGATCGGTATGGTGCGCAAGGGAGGAGCGGTCAATCTTTTCGCCGGCATGCCGTCGGGCTCCACGCTCGCACTCGATATGAATCGCATTCACTATGACGAGATTATGCTGACCGGTTCGTTCGGCTTTGGCCCTGAAGACTTCCGGAGTGCGATTGACCTGATCGCCTCGGGAAAACTGAACGTCACTCGCCTGATCACGTCCTCCATACCGCTTAGCCACACAATCGGTGCGCTCGAGAAACTCGCAAGGCAAGAAGGACTGAAAACCATTGTGTTGTGCAGCGCGGAGAGAACCTGACCTTGCTGGCCTGGCTTCAACATCTGCTGAATGAGCTGCCTCGCCATGTCAGCATGCGAGGGATGTTTCTCGGTGGCGTGGTGGCGTCGGTCCCGATGACGCTAATCCTGATCGGGGAAATGTTTCATTACCAGGTGCAGCTCTTCCCGCCCCGCGTCGTGAAGATGCGACGCCGCTGGAACGCCAAAGCCGTAAGCATGATGGCGATGACCGCAGCGCTCTCTGTAATCCTGCAGGCGGTGAGCGCGATACTGGTATTGATTCCGGGCTTCCTGACCTTCCGGGCAGATGCGATGGTGCGCTTTCCATTTGGCGCGATCTTTGGCATGCCGGCGGTATGGGGAGTCGCGATTGCGAATCTGTTAGGGGATGCGCTCACCGGCTCTTTGTCTCCCGGATCGCTGGCGGGCGCTGTCATCTCGTGGTGGATGGGGTATCTGTTCTATCGGTGCTACCGCGGGGCGAAAGACTACTGCATGGAGAAGCGGACGGCGTGGTTCAAGTACTATGCCGTGATGTTGTTGTGGTGTGGGTTGGGCTCGCTGTATCTCTGCACGAATTTCAGCCTTCTACGATTGTTTCCCGATCCGATCATCTGGACTGCGATTTTCCCTGCCGTCATCATCACGACTTTCTTCGGAGGCATACTCGGGCCGTTCGTAGCGAGAGTGATTGGGCCGGCTGCAGAACGCTATGGGCTCTCGCGGGATGAAATGGGCTACGAGGAGTCTGACATGCGCCTGCGACCGGTCGCCCGCTGAAGCTCATGGACTCCGTCATCAAAATTCGCGATCTCTCGTACGCGTACCGCCGTCAAGAGAATCGAGCGGCCCTTTCCGGAGTGAGCCTAACCGTCGAGCGGGGCGAATTCGTCGGCATTGCCGGCCGGGCAGGGTCGGGGAAGTCGACTCTCTGCTACGCCCTTAATGGTCTGATTCCGCACAGCTTTGGCGGAAAGATGCACGGCGAGGTGAGCGTTTGCGGAATCAATACGCGAGAGGTGTTTGTTCCTGAGATCGCAAGAAAAGTAGGCTTCGTTCTGCAGAACGCCGAATCGCAACTGGTTGGCTTAAGCGTCGACGAAGACGTTGCTTTCGGGTTGGAGAATATTGGTCTGCCGCGCGAGGAGATCAAGCGTCGGGTCTCTTCGGCACTGGATGCCGTTCGCCTGACCGACTTCGCACGTCGTTCCCCGTGGACCCTTTCCGGTGGCCAGAAACAAAGGCTGGCGATCGCCGCAGCCATGGCGTTTGAGGCCGAAGTGCTTGTGCTCGACAACCCGACCGCCGAGCTGGATCCAGTTGGCAAGCTCGAAGTGATGGCGACCCTTGCGCAATTGAATATCGAGCGAAGGGTCACATTGATCGTGGTGAATCAGGAACTGGAAGAGATCGTGCCCTACGCCTCGAGGCTTGTTCTGATGGACGCCGGGCGGATTGTGAAGGAAGGTTCCCCACGCGAGGTCGTCAATGACGCAATGATGGTGGAAGGAGTTGGTGTCAAGTTGCCCGAAGTTGCGCAGGTCTGTCAAAAACTGCGAGAACGCGGTTCCTGGGCCGGGGCGCTCCCGCTCACGGTGGATGAGGCGGCGGCAGGCCTGGCGGGAAGAACTCCAAGTCGGGGCATTGAAACAAGATCCCAAGTCGCGAGGCCGGCAGAAAGGCTCATCGAGTTTCAGAACGTCTCGTTCTCCTACCTCAATGGCACTTCTGTTCTGCGCAACGTGAGCCTCACGATTCGTCGAGGCGAATTCGTAACCCTGATGGGGCCGAACGGAGCGGGGAAAACGACGCTGGCAAAACACTTCAACGGCCTGCATGTTCCAACATCCGGGTCTGTCCGTGTAGGCGGCATCGACACCCGCGAAGCTACGGTTGCTCAGCTCGCGCGAACCGTAGGCTATGTATTTCAAAATCCCGATCATCAACTGTTCGCCCGATCGGTAGAGGACGAACTCTCATTTGGGCCGTGCAACCTGAAATGGCCTGCTCGGCGTCGAGATGAATCCGTTCGGCGGGAGCTTGAGAAACTGGGTGGCAAGGAAAGAGCGGCCCACGATCCTTTTTTCCTGGGAATGGCAGAAAGAAAACTGGTGGCGATTGCGTCAGTGTTGGTTATGGAGCCACAGTTGCTCGTGCTGGATGAGCCCGCAACTGGCGCTGATCACGAGGCAGCGCTGCGGATCATGCATTATCTCGCGGAGCTGCACCGCAACGGATTGACGATTGTGATTGTGACCCACGATGTTTCACTGGCTGCGAAGTATGCGGACCGGATTGTGGTGCTGCAGTCCGGGAGCATTGTGCTCGACGGGCCACCCGCTGAAGTATTGCATCACAGCCCCGAATTGCAATCGTCGTTGGTAACACCGCCGCAGGTAGCACAGTTGGCTCACAAACTGCAGTGGCCGATGAATGTCTGCTCGGTCGAAGCAATGGTTGAACAACTGGTAGGGAAATAGATGGAGACCATGTACAGGGCCGCCCACGTATCCACGGCACGCCGCACCGATGTGCGCGTCAAGATCCTCTATGTATTGTGGGTATTTGTGGTGGTGTCGGTTCTGGCAGATCCGAGATTCCTGTCGGCTGTCCTTTTCCTAACGGTGATGCTGGCACTTGCCGCACGACTCTCTTTATGGGAGCTGCTGAGGGCGGGCCGGTTCGGTTTTTTCGTAGCGGCGGCGTCGTTCGTGCTTTGGATTCTTTTCTTGCACAAGCAAGGCCCGGCTGTCTTTGAGCTGGGTGTTCTGCGAATCACAGCGGCCGGCCTTGCCAATGGATGGTCAGTCGCAGCCCGCATCGGCGCAATTCTATTGGCGAGCCTGGTGGTTTTTCGAACTACAAGCGCTCGTGAGGTCATGACGGGCCTCTACCGGCTGCGCGTCTCCGTCCCATTCGCCATGGTAGTCGGTATTGTTTTAAGGCTCATTCCACAATTGAAAGCTGAGCATGCCATCATCCTGGAAGCACAACGCTCGCGCGCGGTGGAGTTTGAGAAGGGTGGAATGCTTACGCGGCTGCGCAAGCACACGGCTTACATCATTCCGCTCGTGCTGCGGGCGTTAAAGATCACGAGCGATCTAAGCCTCGCGATGGAGGCGCGAGCCTTCGATCCTTATGCGCGGCGTACCTTTTCGCAGGATCTGCGTTTCGATGCGGTAGATATCTTGCTGATCACGCTGATGGTTGCTTCGCTGGCCGGATTGGTGATCGCGCGCATCTACGGAATCGGGGGAATGCCGGCAGCCTGGACGGCGGCCTGATCATGGCGCACGCGGTCATCCTTTGGCAGGTTCGAATCGGGCTCAGATCGAGGCAATGACTTCGCCTCGACACTCGCCGAATCCAATGCGAGTCCGGCCAGGCGCTTCGCACCAACCGCGCAGAATCACCTCGTCTCCGTCTTCGAGGAATGTACGTTGCTCTCCCGTAGGCATCAAGATTTTTTTCGTACCTTTCCAGCTCAGTTCGAGCAAGCAGCCCCGCGATTCTGGCGCAATGCCGGAAACCGTGCCGCTGGCCAGCAGATCTCCAGAACGCAGATTGCAACCATTGCTGGCGTGGTGGGTCAGCATTTGCGCAAGGGTCCAGTACATGTCGCGAAAGTTTCCGCTACTGAGGCGCTGAGGCCCGAGACCCTGCGCCCGCATAGCCGCAGTACTGAGCAGAACCTCAAGTTGCAAATCGAGTGCGCCGAACGCCTGATCGTTGTGGTCAAACAGATAGGGTAAGGGCGCCGGCCCTTCCGTTCGTGCAGTTGCCGCCGCTCGAAACGGCGCAAGGGCCTCGAGGGTTACCACCCAGGGCGATAAAGAGGTGGCGAAGCTTTTTCCAAGAAATGGACCCAACGGCTGATACTCCCACGCCTGAATATCACGTGCCGACCAGTCATTAACCAGGCTGAGGCCAAAGAGGTGATCGTGAGCCTTGGCGATAGGCACCGGATCCCCAAGAGAATTCGAAGTTGCCACATAAGCGCCGATCTCTAATTCGTAGTCGAGACGGCGGCTGGGAGCGTAAACCGGCGCGGCTGCGCCATCCGGCATGATTTGTCCGGCGGGCCGGCGAATCTTCGTTCCGCTCACAACCAGAGATGATGCGCGACCGTGGTAGCCGATCGGCACCCATGTATAGTTCGGTAGCAGCGCATTGTCTGGGCGAAACATGCTGCCTACATTTGTGGCGTGGTGGATCGAGGCGTAAAAGTCGGTATAGTCGCCGACTGCCGCAGGCAGGAGCATCTCGGCCTCGGAAGCGAGGACGAGGAAACTGGCGGCGCGTGATCTGGCTTCGGGTTCGGCGGAAGCCTGCAAGAGTTCGAAAATTCGCTTGCGAAGAAGTGATCTTTGGGGCTTGCTCAGGCTCATTACCCGATTCAGGGTGTGGTCGCAACAGGCCGCGCGAATTTCTTCGTCCAGCGACCGAAACAGTCCTGCGTTTGCGACGGGACGCAGGTCGAAAATGAAATCTCCGATCGCGACGCCGATCGTGGCTTCCAACCGATCCGGTCGAACAAAAACGCCGAAAGGCAGATTCTGAATCGGGAAGTCGATGCCATTTGAATTGGCGGATTCAATCCAGGAGCGCGCGGCAGGATCGTGAGTGTGGTCGAGCGGGGTGGTCATAGCAGATTCAACGCTTCCAAGTCGGCGATCGGTTCTTCGAATGAGCATGAACCGAAGCTCGTGAAGAATGACGTCCTGGTTTCCACAAGTTGGTCGACGGAGAGTTTGATCCCGTTGCAGACTATGTGATCCGATTCGAAGCGCAGACTGGCGGCTCCCAAATCGAGCGTGGATTCGACCAGTTCAGCGGGAACATGCTGGTAAGCAAGCGCCGCACCGAGCGCTAAATTCAGAAACCCGTGCATACGCGCGTGCGACGACCCAGGCTCATACGTCAGCGGTTTGACGCATCGAAGCGGGTGATGCAATCCCGCGGTCGCTTTGAATGCAATCCCGGCGTGCTTGCAAGTGCCGAGGAATTGGGCGAGGCCCACCGACGCCGGAATCGATTCGGGCGTGATGCCGCCCGCGCGGATTTTTGCCCGGACGCCAGCGCCGTGCAAGGTGGAAAGCATGGGAAGGCCCGAGTGCAGCGGCAGCTCGACGTACCGGATGAAATCCGAGGGAAGCGAAGCCAGCCAAGGGCCAAGGTTCGATTGCGGCAGCGCCGCTTCAAGGCAATCGAGAAGGATCTGCGAAGAGCATTCTGCCTGGAAGTTGCGGATTTTCGCGAGATCGCTTGGAAGATCTTTGCCAAGAAGGCAGCTTAGGCGCCAGACTTTAGGTGCAGAATTGAGCGCAGCCAATGCGTCCCCGAACTCACGCAAGCGCCCCGCGGGCACGACAAAGCGTCCCAGCATCCAGCAGTGGCGAGCGTGGAGATATTCCGAGTACTTCCGAACGGCGTCCTTCATCGACAATCCAGCGGGCGGAAAGAGGCCCGCGTAGTCGACGATCCCTTTAAGCAATGCGCGCAGAGACGAGGCCGGCTTTGCGTTGCCGACGCCCGAGGCGCTGGATGCCACCGTGCGAATCGCAGCCATACTGAACCCTGCCCTCTACTTCTTCGGCGCTTTGAAGTGCTTTTTCAGATCTTGCCAGCAGGTGTAGTACTCGTGCTGCAGTTGTGCCGAACGAAGCGCGAACTCGGTCGGATGAGCCACAAAGCGCGTCTCGAACATGAACGCAAGCGTGTCTGAGAGATAGTGTGGTTTCAATTCCGCCGACGAAGCTTTTTCATAGGTCGCTGCATCGGGACCATGGCCACTCATGCAATTGTGCAAACTCGCACCGCCAGGCAAGAAGCCTTCAACTTTGGCATCGTACTCGCCCAGCAGCAAGCCCATGAACTCGCTCATGAAGTTGCGATGGAACCATGGTGGACGGAAAGTGTGTTCGGCCACCATCCAACGCGGAGGAAAGATCACGAAGTCGCAGTTTGCGGTTCCCGGAATTTCTGAAGGCGAAGTCAGCACCGTGTAAATCGACGGATCCGGGTGATCGAAACTGACGGTGTTGATGCAGTTGAAGTGCGAGAGATCGTACTTGTACGCCGTCAGATTGCCGTGCCAGGCAACGACGTCGAGAGGAGAATGGTCGTACTCCGCCTCCCAGAGATTTCCGCAGAATTTGGCAATCACACGATGATCGCCGTCGATATCCTCGTAAGCGGCAGCTGGCGCGAGAAAGTCCCGGGGATTCGCCAGCCCATTTGCACCGATGGGACCGAGATCGGGTAGACGGAATGAAGCGCCATAATTTTCGCAGATGTAACCACGCACCTCGGGAGCCGCAAGTTCAACGCGGAACTTGATGCCGCGCGGAATCAGCGAAATCTCGCCGGGCTGAACGTGAAGCCTCCCCATCTCGGTGTGCAGGATCAGCCCGCCGAGTTGTGGCACAAGCAGCAATTCTCCATCGGCGTTGTAGAAGGCGCGCCTCTCCATCGATCTGTTAGCCACGTATACGTGGATGCCCACCCCGCTATGGGCATCAGTGTTCCCGTTGCCCGCCAGGGTGACTAAGCCGTCCACGAAATCGGTCGGCTCCTTGGGAACGGGCAGCGGGTCCCATCGCAATTGGTTTGGTGAAGTGGGCGCTTCTTGAAAGGGGGAACTTCGCAGAAGTTTTCTGTCATACGGCTGGTAAGGTTTGTGCTTCACCGACGGCCGGATTCGATAGCACCACGAGCGCCGGTTGGCAGTTCTAGGCGCCGTGAAAGCCGTGCCGTTGATTTGCTCGGCGTAGAGCCCAAGGGGCGGCCGCTGCGGCGAGTTTTGCCCCGCCGGCAAGGCGCCTGGAACCGCCTCACTTGCGAACTCGTTGCCGAAGCCGGATTGGTAGGAAAGCGAGTCCGCTTTTGCTGCATTCGTGAGAGAGGTTTTCATAGCTGCTCCGGCGTTTCACCAATAGAACTTCACCCTGGCGCATAGCGGTTCAACCTTGAAGGGCGTGCCACATCTCCTGGTCGCGCTCCGCGGTCCAGATCCTTGGGTGCTTGATACCGCTCGCCTCGTCATAAGCCCGCGAAACGTCAAACGGCAGGCAGTGCTCGTAGATGTAAACCTTGCCGAATTGCGGATCCATCCTGCTCCGCGTGTATTCGAAGGCTTGCTTCAGAGTCCGCCCAGCCGCGATGGATTCCTTGGCTGCACTGAAGAGAGTGGAAACAAAATCGCGTGTGAAATCGATACCCGCCTTGACGTCGTCAAGTGTTTCCAGCGCAGGGCCCCGCCCGGGCACGAGTTTGTGGGGCTGCAGCTTGCGCAAGCACTCCAGCGTCCCGGGCCACTCCTCTAACTGGGCGTCGCCTGTGTATGCTGCCGCCTGATATTCCACTAAATCGCCTGAGAACAGGATTTTCTGTTCTGGGAGCCACACTACCGTGTCGCCTTTGGTATGTCCGGGCCCGAGGTGCATGATCTGAACTTCCAGATTCCCGAGTTGCAGCGTGATCGCTCGCTCAAAAATCAGGGTAGGCCGGGTCAATCCCGGGATCGACTCTACGGCTTGGAAGAGACGCGGAAACCTTCCGATTTCCGATTCCATATCCTGTCGCCCGCGCTCCCGGATGAGATCGAGCGTCCCGCGGCTCGCAATTATATCGACGCAACCCTCCGTCTTGAATGCCGAAGCGCCCAGTACGCGAACTGCGTGATAGTGGGAAAGAACCAGGTGACGAATCGGCTTGTCGGTCACGGAACGGATGTGCATCGTCAACTGCCGAGCCATTACCGGAGTCGCAGTGGCATCAATGACCAGGACGCTTTCATCGCCGATGACGACCCCGGAGTTGGGATCGCCCTCGGTGGTATAAGCGTAGGCATTCTCTGAAAGCCGCTTGAATGTTGCCGCCTTAGGGGCTAAGTCTCCGGTGGATGCGAACGGTTTCATGGGAAGGGGCTCCGCGTCAGTGGGTTCTTCGAACTTGCTCTTCCGGAATCGGGCTTAACTGGGCATAGCTGCCGCCGTGGTAAAGCAAGAGTTGAGTGCAGAGTTCCGGTCCGAGCATGCTCTGAACGCGGCCTACCACGATGCGGTGATCGCCGCCCGGGTAAGAGGCCTCGAGCACGCAACGGAAGACGGCGTTCGAGTCGGCCAACCATACGAAATCGGTCTCACGTTCAAACGCCAACTCGATGGGCGACTGTCGGCGCGCCGCAAAATGACGAGCAGCATGCTCCTGGTGAGCGCCCAAAATGCTCACCGTGAAGCGGCCCACCCGAAGAATGGCGTCTCCGGAGCGGCTTTCATTCCGCACACAGAACAAAAGCAGGAGAGGATCGAGACTCGCGGAGGTAAGCGAGTTAACGGTAAGGCCTTTGACTTCGCGGTTTTCTTCGGTAAGCACGACCGCGACCCCGGTTGGGAATCGGCCGAAGAGACGGCGATAGATTCTGGTATTTTCCTCCGGTTGCAGAAAACCCTCCGGTTTTGCGCGCGAGAGATGGACGCCCGGCGGCGAAGATAACCCCACGCTCGTAACTTCGCCCGCACCAGAGGAGAGAGTAGCGCTGCTGCGATGCCATTCGTCTGTATCCCCGGATACGTATCCCGGCAAAACCCTTCAGGGTCTCTGAGCTTTAACCAGGATGTGGCCGTCGATGATGTCAATCTGACCCTGGTCGCGGAGCCAACGCACGGCGCGTGTGACCGTAACGCGGGAAGTTCCAGTCATGGCGGCAATCTGCTCATGGGTGAGGTGGGTGACGAGTAACCGTCCGCCGGCATAGTCGATGGCGAACATCTCCTGCAGTCGCTGGAGCAGATCCATGATGCGTACTTCCGGACGGCGGGACGCCAGATGCTCCAGCCGAACCGCCAGAACGCGCTGCTTCAAACTGGTAATGCGCAGCAGAGCGGAGGCAAACTCTGGATGTTGCCGGAAGACCGCTTCAATCCGAGCGGCGTCGAACTCGATGGCGTCCGTGTCCTCTACCGCGATCGCCGACGAAAACCGTGGCAAGTGATCGAAGGCGGAGCCCTCCCCACAAAGGGTTTCCGGGCCCATATATTCGAGAACGACCTCGACGCCGTCGACACGCACAATCGAAACCTGCACCAGTCCGGTGAGAATGACATAGAACCTGCTGGAGGTTGTGCCTTGCTCGTAGAGGACTTCATTTTTGCGAAACTTGCGCCTCTTGCCAAAGTTTGCCTGATCCAGTATCTGGCGGATCAAGGTGGAGTCGATTCGCCAGGTGCCCAACATCCGCTTCGTTTTACTGTGGGTCTTTTTCACGATGGCAAGTTTGCCATACAGTCAGGCTTTCGGGCTCATAGAGATTATCCGCAGGCGCGTATCCTGCGATACACGGGCGCCCTACGGGAACAGTATAAGATGCCCAACCTGAAGCGGCACGAAGCCACGCCGCATCTTTGGGGGCTTTGCAGAATGGTGGTTTTGCCGAAATCAGTTTCCGCGGAGAGCGGGTCGCGCCCAGTCGTGGCGAACGCGCGCGGACTGCAACCGTGGCTGCTCGAACAGGCGCAGAGAATCGAGACGGCGAAGCGCATTCCCGAAGACGTTGCCGAGCGGCTGGCCTCAGCCGGATTGTTTCGCATGACTCAGCCACCCCATTTTGGCGGCTTGGGCATGACCCCCGGCGAAGCCTGGGAGGCCGTGTTCGAAGTGGCCAAAGGTTGCGGCTCGTGTGCCTGGATCGTGGGCCTCAATACCGCGAATATCTTGATGATCGGTAAGTTTTCTGAGGCAGCCCAGCGCGATGTGTTCTTGAGCGGCAAGCCGGCCGTCGTCTCCATGCTTACCGGAGGCGTCGCTGTCGGGGCCACAGTCGAGCGCGTTCAGGGCGGCGTGGTTCTTAACGGGCGCTGGCGGTATGCATCGGGCATTGACGTCGCTTCCTGGGCTGGTTTGCTGGTGTCGTTGCCCGCCCATAACGGGGAAGCCCAGGGCCCGCATGTTGTTCTGGTCCCCAAGGAAGAGTTCTCTATTGATGATTCCACCTGGAATGTGCTCGGAATGCGCGGAACAGGCAGCAAAGACATTTATCTGAAGAACGCCTTCGTTCCCGAACACCGATGGTTGAGCTGGACCGAACTACAGGCGGGCAAGAAGCATCCGACCTGTCCGAATCAGGAAGCTATTTATGAATATCCGCTGAATTCGGTCTTTGCGATGTCGGTGCTTGCGCCCACGCTCGGGGTCGCGTCCGCGGTTGCAGAGGAATTCGTTGAAGTAGTGAAGTCACGCGTCAGTGGCGCAACTCAGCTTCGTCAATGCGAGGACAAGGTCGCGCAGATCGAGGTGGCAATGGGTGAAGCAACCATGGCAATGCTTCGACAGAACCTGCTCGCCGATTCGGATCTGGTCATCGAGATCATTCACTCGGGACGCTTGCCCACGCCGCGTGAGCGGGCTGCCATTCGCATGCGGATCGCAGTTTCGGCACGGACCGCCTTAACTGCGGCCCAGCGAATGTTTGCGGCGATGGGCGGAAGCATTTTGCCGATGAGCACGCGCGTGGAGCGCCTCTTCCGTGACCTCCACGCGATGAGTTCGCATTTGCTGTTGCAACCGGACGGTATCGGCGAAGCTTACGGCCGGCTGTTGCTGGGAATGGAACTTCCGCCGGGAGCACGCCTGTAGCGCTGGGCGGGCACGAGTCCGAAAATTAGGAGCGTCATGGCAAAGCAATCGCTGAATCCTTCCAATCCAATCTTTCGTACAGCAGATGGCTCAACCATCTTTGAGAAGTTTGGCTACTCGGCGGCGGTGCGGGCCGGGGATTTCATTTACATTGCCGGACAAATCGGGCTGAACCCCGATGGATCCATGCCCGCCGATGACGAAACCCAGATTATCAACGCCTTCGACCGGTTGAAGATTGTCCTGGAAGGGGCCGGTTCCTCGCTTGATGACCTCGTGGAACTGGTCAGTTATCACGTTGGCCTGCAAAAGCACCTCGCGAAGTTTGTAGAAATCAAGAGCCGCTATCTTCGCGCGCCTTTTCCGACGTGGACGATTTTAGAAATTGCGGGTCTGGCGCGGCCGGGGCTCGTGATCGAAATCAAAGCCGTGGCGTATTCTCCGAAGCCTTAATTGCGTTTTGATGAAATCTGCTAGGCGGGCGTGCGCATAAGCCGTTTCAATTCGTGCGAGGAGAAAACTAATGGCAACCGCTGAACTGCTGGCATCGCAATGGGCGCTCGACTTCGTCAAAAAGCCGAAGCAATTCCTGATTGGTGGGCGTTGGGTCGACGCCCAACAAGGCAAGACCTTACCCGTCGTGAATCCGGCCAGCGGCGAAATAATCACGACCGTTCCAGCAGGCGATTCATCGGATGTCGACGCCGCGGTTTCCGCGGCCCGCTCTGCGCTCGAAGGAGCAGCCTGGACCAGACTCCTTCCGGCCGAGCGCGAACGCTTGCTGCTTCGTTTGGCGGATGCGGTCGAAGCGGACGCCGACCACCTCGCGGAACTCGAGTCGTTGGACAACGGCAAGACATTGGCGATGGCCCGTGCAGTAGACGTTCCGTGCACCGTGCAGTTTTTGCGCTACATGGCCGGCTGGGCCACAAAAATCCACGGACACACCTTCGATATCTCTTTTCCCGCGCCGCCCGGAAAACGCCTTACCACGTATACGCGGCGCGAGCCGGTTGGCGTCGTCGGGGCAATCATCCCCTGGAATTTCCCGTTGCTGATGGCAGCATGGAAAATCGGTCCCGCCCTCGCCAGCGGTTGCACCGTCGTCCTCAAGCCGGCAGAGGAAACTCCGCTGACCGCCTTGCGACTGGCGGAACTCGCGCAACAAGTGGGCTACCCAGACGGGGTGCTGAATGTCGTCACGGGGGAGGGTGCCGATGCTGGAGCAGCGCTAGCTGCACATCCCGGAATCAATAAAGTGGCATTCACTGGATCGACGGAAGTTGGCAAACTTGTTGGCCACGCGGCGGTCGATAACATGACGCGCTTCTCTCTCGAACTTGGAGGTAAATCTCCGGTGATCGTGCTCGAAGACGCCGATCCGGATACGGCTGCTGCCGGGGCGGCGCAGGCCATCTTTTTCAACCACGGGCAGGTGTGCACGGCTGGGTCCCGGTTATTTGTACAACGGAAGTCGTTCGATCGGGTGCTGGAGAAAGTTTCAGAGGCTGCCAATCAAATGCGCTTGGGGCCCGGACTTGCCCCCGACACGCAAATGGGGCCGTTAGTCTCGGAACGGCAACGCGACCGTGTGTTGGGCTACATAGAAAAAGGTCTGGAACAGGGCGCGAGTATCGCGGCGGGAACCCCGAAGTACACCGGTCCCGGATTTTTTGTGAAGCCGACCGTGCTGGTTGGAGCGAGCGAGAAGGCCACTGTCAGCCAGGAGGAGATTTTTGGCCCGGTGCTTGTTGCCTCGCCATTCGACAAGATGGAAGACATCGCTTCCTTAGCGAATTGCACGGCTTATGGGTTGGGTGCAAGCATCTGGTCAAACGATCTCTCGAAAGTGAATGCGCTCGTCCCGCGGCTGAAGGCAGGCACGGTCTGGGTGAATTGTCACAACATCGTTGACCCAGCTATGCCGTTTGGCGGATACAAGCAGTCGGGCATCGGTCGCGAAATGGGTCAGGAAGTCATCGAGGCCTATACGGAAGTGAAATCCGTCTGCATGCTGACGTAGCCTGACTCGAAATCAAACCTTCTGGAACTGTTCAACCAAGAGATCGCGCCTAACTGATCAGCGGCAGCTTGGATCACGGCTTCGAACTCCGCTCCGAGCGATGCCAGCGCGAAATTGGCTAGTAGTAAATCTTTTCGCTCATGTGCTGCAGGTCATTCGGGGATGGGGTAATGATCCCCGATGCTGCTAGCGATGTATAGACGGCTCTTTCCGCCGCGAACCAGTCGACGTCGGGTGAACCAAGAGGTCGTCCCCTCTGTGTCCAAAGCTCGTACGCCAGTTTTGCCACGAACTCATGCCGGTCCTCACCCAAAAAGTCAGTGGTGAGTTGCGGGAGATGTTGCTTATCGAGTGGCCGACTTTGATTGGGCATTGCATTTCCTCCGATTGCTGAGCTTCTTTTCCGCTTTGGATGACCGACGATCAGCCGTGCATTCGCTAATGACCCCATGAAACAGTCGTCAGCTTCAGCCCTTCGGTTACTTCAAGAGCACATACCGCCCGCCGTCCGTGAATATGATCACAAGATTCATGACAATAAACATCAGGTCATAGTGCCAGCCGTAGGTTTTCTCTCCCCAGAATCCTGTATGCCAGGAGAAGATTTTCTTTTGAATCGCTCCCATCATCAGCAAGATCAGCCCGAATGCTGCGAACTGCGTGAGAACGCCGAAACCAACCCCCAGGGCGCCGGAGATCTCGGCAATCCCGAGAAAGATCGTGAAACCTTTTGACATGCCGATACTCTTCGAACGCGTCTCCGGATCGCTCAAGTGGTTGTAGCCGCTGTTAATGAAAACGAGGGCTACCATAAGTCGAAGCAGGAGGAGCCCGAGGTCGGTGAAGCGGGCGAGTTGCGTGAACATGGTTGAGATCTCCCGATGAGCTGCCGCGTCTTGGCGATCAGAACCGCAATGCAGAGGACTTCGTGACTACCGGGTTCTTCTTTCTAGCTGAGTCATCTTCATTGCGAACCCCGTTCCAAACTAAATCCGCGAGCCGCGGCGCAGCGAGCTTCTCGGATCGTCACTGGGCTTTATGTACTCCATGCCGAGAGGTCCAATCGCGGTGACCTGGGTGACGTACTCGCTGGACCTTGCCCAGTGGAAATGTGAAGTATTGCCTGGCAGAACGATGACGGCGCCGGGCGGATACGCCTGAAGTTTGTCCGCGTCGAATTCATCGCCCAGACCGATGTAGAACACGCCTGAAATAACGGTATAGATACGATCTTCGGGATGCCGATGAGGCATCAGCTTCACGCCCCGCGGCACTTTGACTCTGATGGTGTAAGGCGCAGCCTCTGAAGGCTGACCCACCAGAACCGCCAGCCTCGCGGCAGGCGGGAAAGCGGGGAAGGGCTTCCAGTCAATATCTTCCGAGAGGATCGCCTTGAAAGTTGCTTCTCCTCGCTCATGAGGGCGACTACGTGCAGCTGAAGTTCTGGTTACGAGAGCAATTTCCTCGGGTGTCATGAACTTTTCTCTCCGTGCGATCGAATCTCGTCGATCGGCATCTCTTCATTTCCGATTAAGACAGGTTTGGGGTGACCGGAACAATTGGACGATAGTATCGGCGATACTTCCGTATAGATGTAGAAAGGAAGGAGCTCGAACATGATTTTCCCCCGACAATGTCTTATCGCGGGGGGAAGGCAAATGGATGGCTTAGAGAAAACGGCCGGGGGCTGGATCGCAGCATCGAACTGGTGTTCCGCGCGCTACCGGCTAGTGATGAACACCTGCGCTTGAGCCTGAAGGCGGAGCCTTTCCGCCATCTTCACTAAGTGCGCGACTGAGTCCGCCTTCATCTTGTGCATTACCTGGCCTCTGTGCGCCTTCACTGTAATCTCGGTGATGCCGAGTTCGCCCCCGACTTGTTTATTCAACAGGCCTGACACTACCAGCGCCAGAACCTGCTGTTCGCGGTGAGTGAGAGACGCGTAACGGTCCCGAAGTTCCTGCAACTCCGCATCTCGAGCGAGGGCGAGCCGGCTTCGTCCGAGGGCTTGCCTGATGGCGGTCAATAGTACTTCATCATTAAAGGGCTTCGTTAAGAACTCCACAGCTCCCGCCTTCATAGCCTGGACGGTTTTTGGAACGTCGCCGTAGCCGGTTATGAAGATGATGGGCAAATCGGTTCGTTCGGCAGCAACGCGCTTCTGTAATTCGAGTCCATTCAGCCCAGGAAGGGAAAGGTCGAGCACTAGACAGCTGGGGACAAACGCTCGGGGTCGATCGAGAAATTCCGGGGCCGAGGCGAACGTCTCAGCTTTCCAGCCCTCGCTCTGAATCAAGGCTTCCAGAGACTCACGCACAGATATGTCGTCGTCAACGATGAAAACGATCGGGCTGACATTCGAGTGCAGAGATGCCCCCGTTCCATGATCGGGCGTACTTGCAGGCTTCATGATCTTTCCCTCAGACTTGACTGGGCAGAAATTTTCAAGTGGCTTGCAATGCCATATTGATCGCCGTAAGCAGAGCCGCATCACTAAATGGCTTCAGCAAAAAACCTGCGGTGCCCTGCTTCAGAACCCGAGTACGGATCGTCTCATCTCTTTGTCCGGTAATGAAGATGATCGGGATGTCTTGTCCGCGGCGCCTCAGTTCCTGGTAAAGCTCTGGTCCACTCATGCCAGGCATTGAGATGTCTAAGATCAGGCAGCTTGTCTCAGTCAGGCACCCGGAGGAGAGAAACTCTTGCGCTGATGAAAAAGCGCGAGCGGCAAACCCGAATTCCTTGAGCAGGTCAGGGAGTGATTCGCGCACCGATTCGTCGTCATCCACAACGGATAAAAGAGGACGTGCGTTTCCGCCCCTGTCGTTGGGGGACTCCATAGCCAAACAATGCGCCTTTCGGGAAAGGGCGTCCATTATACTTTGGTATCGCTCCCCGGTCCGGTCGTGACGTGCGGAGCCCCTGACTATGCGGCGTCCGCCGACGAATCTGCCTGCTTAAGACCAGGCTCGCCATCCGCCAAAGCTTGGGGGTTGCAGGGAATGGCAAACCAAAATGTACAGCCCGGTCCGTCGTTCGCGGTCGCCCAGAGCCGTCCCTGATGCGCTTCAATGATGGATCGGCTGACAGATAAACCGATTCCCATCCCGTCGGATTTGGTCGTATAGAATGCGTCGAAGATCTTTTCTGCAGCTTGAGGCGTAATGCCGACGCCGGCATCTTTCACACTCAGTTGAACCCGGTTTTCTCCGTCCCGTCGGGTTCTGAGGGTCAGCTCTCGTGGCCGATCTTCAACCGTACGCATCGCGTCCGCGGCATTCCGAAGCAAGTTGAAAATGACCTGTTGAAGCTGAACCCGGTCGCCGAAGACTGACGGAAGATCATCCTCGAGTTCTTCCCGCAGGACTACGGTACTTCTCTGGAGTTCGCTCATCGATAGCGCTGTTACTTCTCGAGCTGCTTCATTCAAATCCATGAATTCAGGGGATGGCTCCTTCTTGCTATAAAGAGCCCGCAATCGGGTGATGACGTCTGCGGCCCGGTTCCCGTCTCGGATGGTGCGCCGGACAGTCTCACGGGCACCATCGATATTGGGGGGATCGGCGGAAAGCATCCGCAAGCAGGTGCTGGCATTGGTAACAATTCCCGAGAGCGGTTGGTTGATTTCGTGCGCGATAGACGCAGTCAGCACACCGAGGCTGGTGATCTGTACCATCTTTGCGAGTTCTGACCTTGCCTTAGCCAAGGCCTCCTCTTTTTGCTTAACTTCCTGTTCTTCGTGGCGCAGTCTCGCTTCGACGAGCGCACGCTCGACAATTTCTCTTCTCAGTTCTTGGTTGGTCGTGGCCACTTCCACGGTTCGCTCTGCGACTCGTCGATCGAGGTCCATCGCAAGTTGTTTCTGCGCAGTCAGCAGTCTCGCTTCGTGCAGCCCGACCGTGGCTTGATTGGCCGCCACGCTTAGAAGGAGGCTTTCGGTCTGTTCAGGGAAACTCGCCCGTTCCGAGGCGGCGACAATCGTGCCCATCCCGCCGTTTATCCCGAGTGGCACAGGGATCACTGATATATCTTCGTCCCACAAACGCTTTCGCACCGGTGAGAACGGCTTTTCTGCTTCGTCCTGAAACCAGATCCTCAACACGCTGCAGATCTCTGGCGCGGGTAATTTGAGCCTCCATGATTCAGACATGCGGAGAAGTTCTACCGATGCCGCCTCGCCGGGGCTTTCAAGCCGTGCATAAACGAAGTCCAGATTGAGCATCCCGAGGAGTGCGTCGAGGACAATAAGAATGATCTGGGAGGGTTCATTGCCGCTCCAGAATGCGGGCAGAGCGATCAGGCTCAAGAGATCATTCATGCAGCGCTGAAGGCGCTTAATCTCAGCTGAGTCTTTGGCCGCTCGATCCATTGTCAGGCTGCCGCGGGCGAGTCGCCCCTACGGCCCCGCCGTTGGCGAAACTCCTGGAGAAATGCATCCGGTGGAATATAGAAGGGGTTGCGCTGCAGGATGCCCCCAATGAGGACCATCGGATGAGTCCGCATGATATCGATCACGGCGTCACCCGAGAACTGCCCGAGATGATAGGTGCAGATCACTGCATCTTCGTGATGACGCCAGACGTCGTTTACGCGCGACTCGAACTCGATGACATCGTCCACGCGAGCTTGATCCTTCATCGCCCAGTCCATCCGGCAGCAAATGCGGCTTAGGGGGTATTTCCCCCTCGAGTTGCCGCTCGCCAGTTGCTCAAACACGGCGATCATGCGGTCCTGATCGAAACGACCGTTCGGAAGGTAGACCTCCGTGTTTGTTCGCAGATCCAGTTGGCCTTTCTGTTGGGCTGCTGCCGTGTCGATCCCGGCTTCCGTGAGGCGTTGGAGATGGTCTTGCCCCTTGCCACTGTTCACGACGTGAATGGCTTTGTGGCCACACTGGAAGCCAGCTTTGATAAAGGGAAGCAAGACTCGGTACTCTTCGTCTTCGCTGTTAAAGAAAGCGCAGACATGACGAGTTTCGTCCAGCTGAGAACCAGCAAAGGAAATAGGAGCGGTGGTCTTTTTCATTGCGTCTGCTCCAATCGTCTCGAGCGACGCCCCAGTAGCCACCTAGCATGCACGATCCTGAGCGTAATGTCCAACCGCTGCGTTCGGTCGCGACCAATACTTTCGTCCAATGGATTCGCCTGCGTACGTCTGGCTTAATTGGTTTGCGTTGGAAAAAATCACCACGCACCTGTTACTGCGCCGGGGATCCGCCTCGGCGCGATCGGAAGGGAAGCGCGATGAGCGATCGGCAAACCTTTTCCGATTCCGAATATGTCGATCAGGAGCACATCGCCGAACGCGAACTATCGGCGTTCGTCAATGCTGTGATTAACCTGTTCGGTCCAGAGCAAGCCCGAGTTGCTGCAGAAGACTGGCTGGAGGAATCAGAATTAATGGATGCCCCGCCGCGATCCACGGTTAGAGATTGGCGTTCAGTTACAGTTGCAGCGTCAGCTCGCATGGCAAATCGCGTTGATTCTGCTGAATATCGAAGGAAGGCCCTGGCCGCTTAAGTTCCCCACCTACCCGCGCAAGGTCCAGAGATGAACACAAGACAGCGGATCCCAAACAGACCCTTACGGTTCGTCACCTTTTCCTCGGGTTGGAATCAGATGGATGTTTACAGCCTCCAGAGGGACTCCTTTATGGTCGAAAGGGTAGTGATTGTTACCGGTGCGGATGGCGGTCTGGGTAAGACTGTTACCCAGGCTCTAACGGCCAGATCCTGGCTATTAGTGAGGCCAATATTAAAACTCGACTCTCGCGCGCCCGACTGCGGATGCGAGATATCTTGGTTTCCGGGCCCGGAATCGAAGGCAAAGTGCCGAGGCGATGGCAGAATTCGGCAGCAAACGTTGAAGCCACATCCCCACCCCGAGTCGTAACGCGCGACATGGTTGCCGAGTGCGCAGAGATTCGTTAACTGATCTTCCAGCGCAATGCCATGGAAGGTGTGCTTGCACCCGAAATTCTGAGAGAGCGCTCTGCCGGACTAATTCTTCTGGTAGCGCCGTTCACGGTGACCCGCTGAAGACGTCCGCGGTCAGCATCGGGCAGAGTGATCTCGATGTTCCATTCGCCTGCGGCCGTGGGCGCATACCAGCCCGAGTAACCGTCGGCATCTTTCTTGAAACCCAGCAACGGCGAAGAGAATTCGTACTCAGGCAAAGGCAAAACTGGATGGAATCCAATCCCTTGTTCATGAAATTCCAAGCCGAGGAGCTTGGCGGCGGTGTAAAGCGTCCAGCCGTGCGCGTGCATATTCAAGACTGGAAAGTCGGGGCCAGTCGCGCCGGGATTCTTCGAGAGCACGGAATTGTAAGCATCGGGACCACTCCAGATGCCGAACCACATGTCGGGATAGACCTCGGCGTGGCGGGCAAGAGTATTCTTTCTCCATTCATCCCACGCGGAGTCACCATTCACCAACGCCAAGGCCCAAATCAGCGTGCCATTAATCGCAGCAAAAATTCCTCCGTTGGTACCTGTGCCCGGTTCATCTTTCATGGTGGGGTCGGCCTGGCTTTGCAGGAGCGCCCCGATTGGGGAGGGCTTGCGCACGAGCTCATCAAGCGCAGCAGTAAGTAGCAGAAGCTGTTCTGAAGTAGCGGCACCGCCAATCATTGCCCAAGGTTGCGGCTCAAGCCATAGCTGCTTTTCGCCAACCCAGCCCAAATCTTCGCCGAGCCACGCGCGGCGAAACCATCGCCCCGCCCACTGTTGCCGTACCGCCTCACGTTGGGCTTGTGCTTGCGCACGGGCTTCGTTCGCCAGGCCAGGACGATGAATGAATTCCAGCATCCGTGCGTAGTAGTCCAGGACGTAGCCGGCCATTGCGGCGTTGAGAACGCTTTCGCTTTTCTCGCGCACTACGGTCGCCTGGGCGGGCGTCAGATGAGTGACTACGATACTGTCGTTCCAGTCTCCATTCCGCAGTCGCATCAGACCGTGTTTTCCCACACCGACGTTCGATGTCAGATATGCGTGACAGCGCGACAGGAGATCGAAGACGGTTGGGTCTTCCGCAGTGGTCGCGCGTTGTGAATACGCGGGAATCTTCTGCTCGAGAAACGACCTGTCGCGGGTTGCCAGAACATATTCGCTGGCTACCCAGAGCACCCACAGCTGTAGATCGCTGGGCCTATAAATGCACGGCATCGGCACGCCGCTTCCCACGATGCCGTAGGGAAGGGAGCCATCAGGCTGAAGTTCTTTCAGTGTGTAGCGAATGATCTCGCGCACGATCTCTGGATCGGTGAACACCAGGGGCAGAGCGTGCTGCAGCGGGTCGCGTGCCGCTCCTTGAAGCCCCGCAAGATACTGGAATCCGGCTCCCTGCGAAAGAATGTGCTCCTGAAAAAACTTGTCGTAGGTGAGCCCACTGCGCAGGTAGTAGTCGCTCCAGGCTGTTTCTCGTTCGACCCAGGGCTCAGAGTCCACGCGGAATTGCAGGCGGCGTTTCTTCCACTGGGAACTGGAGTGCGACCATAGAGATGATGGTTCTTGCGCGTATTGAGTCACCAGATCGTCGAAATGAAATCCCTCAGGCAGATATCCATAAAGGAAGTACATCGTTTGGCTTTGCCCGGGTCCAAGGGCTATCCGCCGCTCAAGAAAAAACGCGCTCTCCGGACCGGTCGAAGTCAAATCGTTATCCAGGTGCTCCATCATCCCGAGCGGATGATCGATGCCGCCTTTGAAGAACGTTGTGGAGTTGGTGGCGTATCCATCGGCGGGGGCATCGAGCGAGACGAGAAAAGTCGGTGGCGGCGAGAAGTCGTCCATGCTCGCACCGGGTGGCAGAGGAGGAACCGGTGCACCATAAAAGGTGGTTGGATCGGCTTTCAGTGCGTCTTGCACTTTCTGCCACGCCGCTTCTTCTTCCGGCGCGCGGCCGGGGAATTTCTGCGATTCGAGTAATCCGGCGTTGTTCTTGGCTACCTGAAACTGATGAGTGAACCGGCTGCAGAAGTCGCGGCGCATTCTGGGGGCGGCCGAGGCTGAGCCTGCAACGCTAGCCTCCATCAGCGAGCGATAGGAAAACTGATAATTGTGGCAGCCCCAGTATTCCACCCATCGTGGCCGCGTCACACGATTGGAGTGGTTGGTAATGGTGACTTGGGATACCAGAACCGGATCGTCCCCGAATGGCGCAAAAATAATTTGGTCGATTTCGTAGCCGTGCGCGGCGACGCATTTTCGCCAGTAACCCATGCCCATGATTCGGTCGAAGGTCGCAACCGTGCCGGAGTAATACGTGCTAATGATGAAATCGCTGTCGGCGAGAAAGCCAACGCCAGCTCCATAGCGATTTTGATTCAGACAATAATCATTCAGGAATTTGGGGCTGCCTTCGTCCTGCCGCACCTGCACGTAACCGTAATTGGAAACCACGGCCACCAGACGATCGTTTCCGACTTGATGAATGTGATCGGTGGGCGACCGGAACGCTTTATCAACCGGCAGGACAGCTTTGGGATCGGTGATTTGATTGCAGGTGTATCGGTACGCGGGCAAGCCGAACTGATCGGTGATCCATTCTCCAAAATGACCCGAGCCGTACGGCTTAGCATCGGCCGGGTTTGCCGCAACCGTTTCTTTGTTCAGTTTCTGAGGCTGAGATTCGGCGGCAGACTTTGCCGGGACGAAGCTACTGCATAGCCCCAGTCCGGCCAACTCGAGAAATCGACGCCGTTCCATCTTTGCTGTCTTTCCCTTCCTGCCTTGGTCGCGGGCTTTTACTTGTTATCCATTGCAGTGCGAATCAGTCCTCATCTTGGATCGCTGAGCGACGGCGGCGCATCCTCTGCCGCCGACCCCCATTCACGATTGGGATCTGCGCCGGTCGTGAAATGCAATGTGCCCCCAGCGCTTATGTCTTGGAATGAAATCCAGTTGTGCGTGTGTTTATGACCATTGAGCGCGGCAGCCTGAATGTAGGCATTCGATTGCGGATCCTTCGCCGCCTCGATGGCGAACGTTTTCCCGGGATATGGGTCTTGCAGATGGATGACGATCTTCGAGAAAACCGGGTTGACCAGCTCATAAGCCAAGCTCGCAGGGTCCACGCTGTAGATGCCCATCATGCTGAGCACCGCCCAGGACGACATCGCGCCGCAATCATCGTTGCCGGGGATGCCGTCGGGCGTATCAAGATAGTTCTCGCGTAGAACGCGGCGAACGGCACGCTGCGCCATCCAGGGCTGCCCGGAAAAATTGAGCACGAATGGAGCTTGCAGATCGGTTTCGTTATAGGGGTTGTAAAACTGCGCGTACCAGCCCGGCAATGGATATTTGAAGAAGTCGGCCATGCGCTGGTTAAAGAGATCGCGACCTGTGGCCTTCACTAGCCACGCCAGATCCGCTGGGGCGAAGGTCAGATAGTGCCAGCCCGTGCCCTCCACGAACCCTCGGCCATCTTGCGCGGGATTGAAGTCCGGAGCCCATGTTCCATCGGCATTACGGGGGCGAAAGAAGTGACCTTCCGGGTCGAAGAGATTGCGATGATACAAAGAGCGCTCGTAGAGCGTTTTCGCGTCGTCCGTCTTGCCTAAGGCCAGCGCGAGCCGGTAAAGCGAAGCGTATGCGAGGGTATATTCCTGAGTCTTTGCGACCGATCCATACTCGGTTTCGGGTACAAAGTGGATCTTGTTGATCCACTCAATGCCCTCCTCGCCCAGGTATGGCTGACCGGGCGGCGGCGCCTGGGTAGCATCTTTCAGCATGCCTTCCCACGCGGTATTCATGTCGAAGCCGCGGATGCCGTCAAGCCAAGCGGTGGCGAGCATAATCGAGAGTGGGCTTCCCACCATGTCGTTGGTGTAAATATTGAGCTGAGGCCAGCGATCGATCCACCCTCCCTGCTGATACATCAAGACGATCGATTGCGCCATCTCTTGCACGCGATGGGGCTCGATCATCGCCAGCAGCGGAAATTGACTGCGGTAAATATCCCAACCGGAGAAATTTGCGTAGAGTTCGTGTCCGGCTGGCACGCTGTGAACCTGATGATCAAATCCGAGGTAGCGCCCGTCAGAGTCGCTGGAAATATTCGGCATCAGCAGGCTGTGATAGAGCGCGGTATAAAACACTGTGCGATCTTTCGTAGTGCCGCCGGAAACATCGATAAGGCTCAGCTCCTTATTCCATGCTCGTTTCGCCTCACTGCGAATCGCATCGAAATCCCTGTTTTCAGCCTCGGCCTTTAAATTCTTCTCGGCGCCTGCAATGTCTACGTAAGAAATCCCGATCTTGGCCGTGATCGTCTGCGACTTCGGCTCGGGTGCCCAGCTCGCATACGCTCCCACCCATTTCTCGCTTTCGCTTTGCTCAACCGAGCGGTTGCCTGCGTCAATCTTTCCAGGGCTATAAATATCCTGGGCTTTCCAGGTGCCGAATGAAGAGAATGGCCGGCTGAAGGTCATCACGAAATAGACCTTGTAGGTTGGCTTCATGTTGCAGAAGCCGTGATTTTCAACGAAGCCTTCGATTCGCTGATCGCCTACAACCCGCGCCGAGGCCCCGGCTGTGTTGTTGAGCGTGTGGCTGATGGGCAGAAGAATGTTCGCGGGCTTGCCACCTGGGAACGTGAAGCGCGCAACGCCCGTGCGATCGGTGGCGCTCAGTTCTGCATTGATGGCCCATTGCAGCAGCTGTACCTGATAGTAGCCAGGCTGTGCTGTTTCCATGGTGTGCGAGTAGGGGGTCTCAAAATCGGAAATCTTTGTCACCACCGGTCCGGTGGTTGCCGTAAAAAAGACGTTTCCTGAGTTTGCACAACCCGGGCCACTCATGTGGGTCATGCTGAACCCTTTGATCTTTGCCTGGATGTAGTGATACCCGAACCCATGGTTCTCGGTATCCGGGCTAAGTTGCACCATTCCGAAAGGCGCCGTGGCGCCGGGAAAAAGATTGATGCCATCATCAGGGTCGCCCCCGGTGCCGATGAACGGATTCACGTCTGCAGCCGGACCCTGCGCGCCGGAATTCTGGGCATGCGCGGCGCACACAACCAAACTCAGAAGCGCAATCAGCGTCGCTCGTTGCCGAAAGGCCACGCCGCGGCCCGTCTTTTCTCGCACACTACGTATAACCATCAAGTTCAAAATGTTCTCCATGAGCTGATTCCACTTCGAAGGTGTCGAATAGAAAAGCAACTAACTTGCTTGGACCCTAGGGCTCAATCTCGCTGAGCAACACAGGTCTCCTTTCGCGAGCGGATTTGATCGCAGCAAACGCAATCCGAGTCGCGAGCACGGCAGCATCCACGCCGCAGACCTCGGGGCCCAGGCCTAATATCTGGTCGACAAATCTTTCGAGCGCGTGCGCGTGACCCTTATCCGGCTCTGCCGTGAATTGCAGGAGAGGATTATTTGTCCCTACCGCCTCGGTGCACGCTGCACGTTTTTTGGCAAGCCATCCAGAGACCCCGCCTTCTGTTCCAACCTGCGGGTGGCGATCCTGGACCATGGCGTAGTTCACCTTCGCGGCCACGCCCTCGATCCCGACCGCGCGCACCTCCAGCATGTGATCGACGGCTAGATAAGCGCCGTTACCCATGAACTCATACAGTTCCTTGCAGTACCCGAGCGTGCCATTGCCTGCGATCGCAATTGTCGCGAGCGCGCCGTTGCGATACCGGATAATCACGGCTTCATTCAACATGCCCGTTTCCACCGCCACAACCTCGATTGGTTCGTCAGCGAGAAACCAGTTGCACAAGTCGGTGAAGTGCGTCATTTCGAAGAGCATGAGCCCATGCGGCGCATGAGTTTTGTCGAAGACCCAGCCTTTCCAGCTGTACCAGTCATCGTTGATTCGCACGGAAACCGAAGGAACTCCATCGTCGGGCAAGGCAGGCGTGCTTTCGCCTTCGCGTTTCCAGCGCCAGGGGTTGGGTTTCGGATTCGTCATGTGTTGGCGCCAGATGCGCTGCGCGTCGACCATCGCCGGACTGGCGCGCCGGTTATGACCAACGCAGAACGGAATGTTGGCAGCGTGTACGACCCGGCGAATCGCAGCCATCTCTTCGAGAGTGGTTGCCAGCGGCTTTTCGACGTAGACAGGCTTGCCGGCCTTCGCTGCTGCTGCGATCACCGGCAGGCGAAGCTTCTCGGTGGTGGCCAGGCAGATGACGTCTACTTCAGAATCTTCGATGGCGCCCTGAAAATCTTTGCGGACGTGCAGCGCGCCGAACACATCGCGGCACTCCGCAAGAATGGCATCGTCGAGATCGACGCAGGTATGCAGCGTCATCCTGGGAGACTTGACGATATTCGGAATATGTTGCGCGCGGGCGACCGATCCACAGCCAATCACCGCAAAGCGAAGCGGAAGTGTCTTGCCGGAAGTACTCATTCGGGCTCAATACGATTTTTCGAAGGTTCTTCCTTGTGGGTCCGGGCTACCGATGTTGTAGGGGCGTTCTTTGCAAAGTAGTCTCGTCGCGATACCAGGCCAAATTGCCGCATGATTTCCTGCACAGAAAGATCCGCTGAACGCGATTCCAGCGTGAACAAACAGTTGGATTGGTTAAAGCGAATTCGTACTTTCTCACCGTAGTGGCGTTGAACGTCGCGCATCTTTTCCTGATTAAAATCTGCGAACAAAGTCACCGCATCGAAGTTGATCGTGGCTAGCGTCACGGGCGAGCCGAAACCAAAACGCAGCGTCTCCGATCGATAGCCGCCCGCTGCCAGTTCAGTGCCATCGCGATCAAGAATGCGGCTCCAGGGCGAGTAGGCAAGGACAAAAGGCACGCCGTAAGTAACAGCGTATGCGTCTAATACGGCACCGGCGGGCGTGAGGCTCGGAATCACAAAGAGATCCGCCGCCTCTTCAATCTGAGGATCGAAGACGGCCCGTGGATAATAAAGATCGAAGCAGATTGCCCCACCAAGCCTGAGCCCTTCCCACGAAATAGGACCGCTGTTTCCGGCTTCGACTCCAGATGCTTGCTCGCCGGGCGCAGGAACCCGCTTCTGATAAAAGCCAAGCAAAGTTCCACTCCCTGACAGCACGTAAAAACGGTTTGCCAGAGATTTGTGGTCACGCACCAAGAGAGGCAGTACCAGCGCGATCCCGCAGCGCGCCGCGGTCTCACGCAGCACTTGGGACTCGCGCCACCAATCTTCCATTGCGAATTCTTCGAGCGGCTCCGAAGCGTTCTTCCGATGAAGCAGATTGACCGTCTCGGGAAGCACGGCGAGATTCGCGCCTTGAGCCGTGGCAACTTCAATCCAACGCGCTGCTTCGTGCAGCGTCTCGTGGAGACTGGAAGACTCGTCCCTCAGCGGGATGATCGCGATTGTCTTCTCATTCATGGCACGCCGAACCGGTCGGGGATCCTGCCCTCAGCACGAATTCACTGAAGGTCCATATCATTTTTCATGCCCCGACGCCGTAGAGAATTCTTGCCGATGCACCGAGGCTATGACAACCATCGATCCAGATTCTCCGCTACGAACTGATCATCGTTTAAAAGCGGATAAGCAGCGTAGACGCGTTCGATCTCTTCCAGTTGGCCTTTCGAGAGCTTCTCCGCGGAATCAAGGCACCAGCGGCCGGCGAGCAACCCCTGTCGGCGCAGCACTTCGTGGATGCCGGGAATACAACCGCGAAACTCGTGACGCGCATCGAAAATAGCCGCATTTGCATCGGTAATCTCCGCGCCCCGGGCGAGAACTAAATCAAGCCGTGCGCGGTTTCGCTTCGCGTCCTGGACCGATTGCAGCAGTTCAACCGCCCGTCGCGTCCAGACGGCCCACTGGCCCAACAATCCACCCACAAAGTGCGCAGTTCGCTGGCCAAACCGAAACTCGGTGAGAAGGTCGGCGACGATGTTGTCATCATTGCCGGTGTACAACGCGACCTCCGAACTGCGTCCGCTGTGGGCGACCGCTCGCAGCACTTCCATAGTCTGGTATCTGTCGAATGAGGCGACCTTGATGGCGACAACCGATTCAATCTCGACGAAGCTCTCCCAAAAATCAGCGTTCAGCGGACGTCCGCCCACGGCCGGCTGAAGATAGAAGCCGATGATCGGGATGGTCTGCCCCACGGCACGGCAATGCTCGATGAGCGCGGCATTCGAAGCATCAGCTAACGCAGCCAGGCTCAGCAATCCGCCATCGTAGCCCAGCCGCCTGAGAGTTTCGGCCTCCTGGCATGCCTGGCGCGTATCTCCACAGATGCCGCCGATCTTTGCCATGACTTTTCCGGAGCTTTTCTCGAACGACCGAACTTCTTCCATTGCAAGCTCGAGCACCGGTTCGAACAGTCCAATTTTGGGGTCGCGAATCGAGAACTGGGTTGTGTGTACGCCAACAGCGACCCCGCCGCTCCCAGCATCGCAGTAGTAGCGGGTGAGCCCGCGCTGGTGTCTTTCGTCGAGTTTAAGTTCCTCTGTCACGGCCAGCGGATGCGCGGGAATTACGAGCCCTCGCTGCAGAAGCGCGCGGAACTGTTCGGTGCTGACCGGCATCAAAACCTTCCGTCTGTGACCTGGAATTTCGTTTCCTTGTTCAGACTTGCGCCGCCCGATTCGATCCATCCGGCGACCGCTTCCATGAGTTCTTCCGCGTTCACTGCGGGGGATCCAAGGCTGGCGAAGCACGCCTGCGCGTTGCTTAACAGGGCGCGCCCGGCTGATTTGCCCTCTACTCGCAGATCGCGCTTGAAGCGGCGGGCAAAGAACTCCGCGGCCGAACGTACATCGACCGTCTCCGGTCCCGTCACATTCAGAATGCGCGCAGGCGATTCACAGAGCTCCAGAGAACGCATGGCGTAAGAATTGGCGTCGCCCTGCCATAAAACATTTACGAAAGGCACAGAGAGGTCGACCGGTTGGCCGTCATAAACCCGATATGCGATGTCGACCAGAACGCCGTAGCGCAGATCGGTCGCGTAATTGAGGCGGAAGATCAGGCAAGGTGTTTTGAACTTCTTCGAGTAGTACTCAAAGATGCGCTCTCGCCCCAGGCACGATTGCGCATACTCTCCAACTGGCGCCGGCACCACGGACTCGGTACAACCGCCTTGTTCCAGGGATACAAACGGATAGACGTTCCCGGTGGAAAAGGCAACCATCCGCGACTCGCGGAAGTGCTGCGCCACACGCGCCGGCACCACTGTATTCATGGCCCATGTGAGCTCCGGATCCCCTGCAGAACCGAACTTGCGGCCGGCAAGGAAAAGAATGTTCTCGACCAGAGGCAAACCCTGGAGGGCATCCGGTTCGAGGAGGTCGCAACTTATGGTTTTCACGCCGGCATCATTCAGTTCCCGTTCTGTATCCGGCGACTGAAATCTGGAGACGGCGATCACCCGCGAATTCCGTCCAGAGTTGCGCAGCGAAAACTGCAGCCGCTGCGCCAGCGTTGGCCCCATTTTGCCGCCCGCACCGAGAATCATGGTGTCTCCGCGCAGCCGGCTGGCGAAAGAAGTGTCCGCTTCGCTGGGCTGGGTCAACAGCTTCTGGAGTTGCGCGTCGGAATCGATGCGGATCATGGGACGATGACAGCAACCTCGCTCGTGATCAAGATAAAGGCAGGAACAACATCGTCAGAGATTCGGAGTAAGTGGATATCAGTTTCGCAATACGAACTTATAGTTTGCATTGCGGATCAAGGGTATGCCCCGATCCTTCCCCTGTCAAGCCGTTGAACGATCCTCAAAGCTGCAGCCAGCACGCCGCCAGTGCGGCATGGAGATAAGGAATGCTCCAGTATTCCAGGGTGTTCCATTCGATCGCGGTTGACTCCTCGAGGTAAGGGGAATCATCGGGTCTGCCAATGAAGCCTGTCATCATCGCTTCAGGCAGTTGCGGGATGCGGAAGGAATATCCAATGGGTGTGCGGTAACCGATCCCGGAGAAGAGCGAGCGGTTGAGCGTATTGTGCCCAAGGCACCAATGGAGCAGGCGCTCAGCAGGGGCGCGCCACGCAGGCCGTTCGAAAAGCGCAGCGGCCTTGGCGAGCAGATGGGCATGATTCATGAGAACTGAGCTTGTCCCGTGCACGATGCCCTGCTTATTAAATGGATGAATAAACGTTCGCACCCCGCGTCCGCTCCCGGCTTCGCGGAAAACTTGCCGTTCGCGATGCGGCGGAGCTAGATAAACGCCGTACGGAGTAAGTGAAAAGGGATTGCTGCCGGAGTCAGCCAAAAGATAATTTTCAATAAAGCTGCAGACTGCCTGATGGGCTTCTTCAGCGATGGCTACATCGTCTAATATCAAGCGCAGCTCCCAAAGTCGAAGGAGCGTAAGTGCCGGGTCTGCGGAAAAAGCGATGGAGCGAAACCCATCAGAGGCGTTGGCCTCCATGAAGTATCCGGACAAGCCCTCGTGGGTTTTCGCCTGGCGTTGAATCAGCTCTCTCGCCCGGGCGAGCAGCACGTCTTTGTCGACAGAGGCCGCGCCGGCGGCAAGCAACTCGAGATTGCCGCGGATCTCCGCTGCCAGGAAAAGGGTGCGATTGTCATGCCCGCGCAGGCACGCGAACGTGGCCGCCCGTTGAGCGAGCTCAAGGCAGCTTTCGCTCTGCGGAGAGCGTACGTTTCGTGCCACGCGGCATTGGACCTGGACAAAGGCCCACTGAACGAGCGGGTTGTATGTCGAGCGGATCTTGCGCTCATCGCCGGAATTGGGCACGTTGTCAGTCCAGCGGTTATCGCTCGCGTCGGCGAAGCAGCCGGGATGATTCTCAAACCACCAATCCTTTTCGTAAGAGTATCTGCTGCCGGCCGGTGCGCTGCCGCCTCCGACGTCCTCATAGACTTGGCCTTCGCGATTGATCATGCGGTGGAAGAAAGCGTTGCCCCACGATACCTCGTCAAGCAATGAATCCGGCGCCAGGCCTCTTCGATGGAGGTCATCACCCAGCTTCTCGCGGAGAGTCAGCAGCGCCTCAACGTGGTAGAGCGTGAACGCGAGCCACTTGCGGAAGTCACCAGCATCGTGCCATCCCCCAGTTGCCGGGACGGCGGAACCATCCGTGTCGAGTATGCCGTCATCAAGATGGCATGCTTCGTGGACGCCGAATACGGCGCATCCGCATCGCTGGGCGCGCAAAAATCCTAAATAGCCCGCAATGATGCGGTCATAGACATGATCACCGATGGCGAAGGGTGGCGAAACTTGCCAATCGGTCTCGATCTGATAACTTCCCGGCGTGTTGAACTGGCTGAAATCCGCCCGCCAAATCTGTCCCCAGCGGGTTGCGAGCTTCCGCAACTCGCCACGGCAGAGAGGTGGAGTTCCTTTATCGACGAGGAGTTTGCCGCGCAGCAAATCGTACGGGGCGGGGAAGCGCTCCGAAAACCCTTCTTCGCTCGGGGCGTCCCTCATCATTCGAAGGCAGTTCTGGCGAAGATAAAACGGAATCAGATCGGGAAGCTTTTGGGCTTCGTCCCCGGGCAGTAGTGTTAGGATCTTTGGACTTTTCGGAAGATAGCCGAGGTGACTCAGACTGAGTTCCATAGATGTGGACAATCGAATGGGCGAAAACGTTCTCAGCAAGATCGTTCGCCGCAGTCAATCTACAACACGTCACGCCGCAACACTCCGCATCATACTGTGCTGTTATGACCGAGTATGGCCGAGCTGTAGAGAGGCTTTCCGTGCCGCTTCCTTCACCAAGGCCGCGACAGCAGTTTCCCGCTCAAGTGTGAACTCGGTCAACGGCAGAGTGATACTTATGGCCGCGACCGGCCGGTCGTCCTGACCGACGACCCCCGCCGCCAACACCCAATAGCCGGGCAACAGTTCTTCCATGTTGCGGGCATAACCTGTTTTTTTCACCAGAGCGATCTCCTGCCTCATCCGAGTGAGTGAGGTGATGGTGCTGCTGGTGTACTTCTTGGTGCACTTGGCCATGATCCGCTCGACTTCTTCGGGCGGCAGGCCGGCGAGAAAGATCTTGCCCGATGCAGTGGCATTCAGTTGTCGCCGCAAGCCAACATCGGCAAAGGCGTCCGGCGCACCCGAGTAGCCCACCGAATGGATGAACAGCACGTAGTCTTGCTCGAGAACACCCAGCTGCACGGTGCCAGGCAGCTGTCGAGCCACCGCCTGCATGGGAAAAAACGCTGCGCGATAGATCGGAGAGTGGCGCAGGTAGCCCGAGCCGATCCACAGAGCATGCCCATTCAGCATGTAGCGTCGTGTCACGGGATGCTGCGTAATCAGGTTTGCTTCGATCAGCGTGGTACAGAGCCGGTGAGCGGATGCCTTCGGAATATCAAGGCGCGCGGCGAGCTCCGTGAAAGATAGTTCGAATGGTTCATCCGCAAGAAGTTCCAGTACCTTCAGGCACCGGAGGGTTGAACTCATGGCCGTCGAACCCTTTTTCATGACAAGAAACACTCTCACGAGGGGGGTTCAGGGCGCAACGTATTCCGAAGAGGGCTTGACAGCGTAACGTACTTCGAGTACTGTGGCCCGGAATACAAACTTAAGTTCCACATTGCGGAACTGCTAAGCTGCCCGCTAAGTTCGGGAGTGGCGGAGTGGGAGGACAGGAGCATGCAAGCAGATCGATTGGGTTTGATCTTGAAGCGCTCAACCATTCTCGCGTTGAGCGTTTTCATCTTGGCACTCTGTTGGCTGCCAAATCAGGCGGCCGCGCAGGAAGTGACTGCGACCATCAACGGCACCGTGACGGACCCGACCGGCAAGGTCGTTACTAATATTGACGTAACCGCAACTGATCTCGACCGCGGTACGGTCTGGACGGCAAAAACCAACAACGAAGGTTTTTTCAATCTCACCCACCTTCCGGTAGGCCGCTATGAAGTGCGCGTGTCGGCGAGCGGTTTTCGGACCGCGGTGCAGTCGCCGGTTGTGCTGCAACTGAACCAGGTATCTGCTGTGAACGTTCAGCTGGCGGTTGGCCAGAACAGCGAAACGGTGAACGTGACGGGCGAGGCGCCTCTGCTGCAGACGCAGTCGACGGAAGTCAGTACGGTGATTGATGCGCGGGCGAACGTCGACCTGCCTCTCGCCTCACGCAATTATCTGCAATTGACCTTGCTGACTCCAGGCGCCGTAACGCCCAATCCTTCCGGCCCCGGCAGCTTCTCGAGCGGCCAGACCACCGGACAGAATGAGCGGCCCATGATTAACGGGAACCGCTTCACGCAGAACGATTACATCCTGGACGGGATGGACAACAACCAGTTCTCGGATAACTTCGTGGCCTACACGCCGCAACCGGATGCAATTCAGGAATTCAACCTGATCTCGCAGAATGCTCCGGCTGATTTTGGCAACTACATGGGCGGCATCATTAGCGTGTCGACCAAGTCGGGCACGAACTCATTCCACGGCTCGGTTTTCGAATTCTTCCGCAACGACAAGCTGAATGCGAATGAGTGGATGAACGGGCTGGTTACGCCCGCGAACCCAAAGCCCAAACTGCGTTGGAATCAGTTTGGCGCTGCGGTTGGCGGCCCGATCATCAAGAACAAGGTCTTCTTCTTTGCCGACTACCAGGGAGAGCGTTTCGATACGCCAGCCAGTACCTCAGCTTTCACGGTGTTTACCGCCAAAGAACGGACGGGTGATTTTTCTGAGTTGCTGCCGAATATTGTGGTCAAAAACCCGACAACAGGTCTGCCATTTCCGGGCAATGTCATTCCCCACAACCTGTTGAGCCAGTCGGCGCTGAAGATCGTGGGTTCGCAGTATTATCCGTCTCCCATCAACAACAACCTCACAAGCAATGCGAATAACATCCGGAACACGTTCGTCAACGTTGATCAAGGCGACGGCAAAGTAGACTGGGCCATCAACGACAAGAACCACGTCTTTGGCCGGTTCTCGAAGTCGGAAACCGTCAACCCCACCAACAACTCGTACATCTTGGCTTACAACACGACCTCGAACGCAGGAGCGTGGAATACGGTTGCGGACTACACCCGCGCGTTCACAAACAACCTGCTCAACGACGCGCGCCTGGGCGTCGGCTACATCAACATCTTTAGCGGCACGAATGGAAACAGCATTAAAGATCCAGGCACGACGTTCGGCATTCCGGGCCTTCCAACGGACATTCTGCCGGCGATGACGTTGAATAACAACTCGACCGTGACCGGCGTGGGCGGCAGCAAGGCGGCTTTCGGCAGCAAAGACTCCCAGACCGTCTATGCCGATACGATCATCCAGTATCAGGATGTTCTGAGCTGGACGCACGGCAAGCACACCTCGCGCTTTGGCTTTCAAGGATGGCGCCTGCGCATGAACGGATTCTTTCCCGGCAACGGAGGAATCGCGGGAAACTTCGATTTCAACGGGCGGTATTCTGGGATTGCTGAATCCGACTTTATGCTGGGATACCCAGACCAGGTTCAAGTCGGCACTGCCGGTCCAGTCTGGGGCCAGCGCGGAAATATCTTCGGCGCGTTTTACCAGGACGACTGGAAGGTCGCTCCGAAACTCACCCTGAATTTAGGCCTGCGTTACGAGCTTCATACTCCCTGGTATGAAACCAATAACAAGCAGGTCAACTTCGATCCTGTAACCGGGGCCTTGGAATTGCCGGGTCAGAACGGCAACAGCCGCGCCCTATACAACACCTATAACGGGATCGGCAACTTCCAACCGCGCATTGGTATCGCTTATGCGATCCATCCGAATACGGTGCTTCGTGCGGGATACGCGGTTTCTTCGTTTATGGAAGGTACTGGTCAAGGTCTCCGCCTGCCGCAAAACCCGCCTTACTCGATTCAGTCGATTGCAGACTATAACTCGTTGCCTTTACCCACCACCACGCTCGATCAAGGTTTCACGCCCATCGTCCCCTCGAATCCATGCACCATCCAAGGCATGCAAACGGACTCACCTGCATGTTATGGCGGGTCGCTGCTTCTGTCGTGGGATAAAAATGTGCAACCGGCACGTTCGAGCCAATGGAACTTCACGATGCAACACCAGCTGACCAACTCCATTACCTTCCAGGTTGGTTACGTTGGACAGACCGCCCGTCATTTGGCTGTGCCAAAAAATCTGGCCCAGCTCTACTTGAATCCTGACCACACTGTGGGTCCTTCGCGGTTCTTCGTAGATCACCAGAATCTGCTGAATGATCCACTGGACGCGTTGCCCTTGGCAACCTTCTCTTCTGCAACCTCAAACTACAACGCCTTGCAAGCCGAGCTTCAGGGTCGCTTGAGCCATGGCATGTCCTACCAGCTGAGCTACACCTGGTCGCACTGCCTGACCGATGCAACTGGATTCTTCGGCGAATCGGGCTCGAACCAGCAGTCCGCCAGCCAGGACGCCTGGTACCAGAACGTCTATGACCCGAAAGCGGATTACGGAAGCTGCTATTTCAACGTCACAAACAACTTCGCCGGCTACTTTATTTATGATCTTCCGTTCGGGCGTGGAAGAACCTACGGCGGCGATATGAATAAGGTGGCCAACGCCATTGTGGGCGATTGGCGGGTCAGCGTGATTCCGAGCTTCCGCGGCGGCTTCCCGCTTACGCTTGGCGCCAATGACAGTTCGGGTACCAAATTTGCGTTCGGCCCACGCCCGGATTGCAATGGTCCGCCGGTCGTTCTGGGCAAAGTGAAAGCTACTGGGAGTGCAGCGCCAGGCTATCAGTGGTTCTCTCCGGCCCCGTACTCTCAGCCTGCCACAGGATATTTCGGAAACTGTAGCGTGGGTTCTGTGTACGGACCAGGCGAGGCAAACATCGATCTGGGAGTTTCGAAGTCGTTTCCGATCCATGAAGCGCAAAACCTGGAATTTCGAGCCGAATTCCTGAACGCATTCAACCATCCGATCTTGAATGCACCGGACGTCGGTTTTGGAGATAACACGCTGGGCGTGATCAACAGTTCGCAAGGAGCACGCAATATCCAGTTCGCCCTGAAGTACAACTTCTAGCAAGCAGCTCAAGGTGGGGATTCGAGCTGCCCTAGTTTTGGAGTCGGGCTCCGTGCCTCAAGCCTCGGAGTCCGGCTCCAATTTTTTCATTCGGGTGAAACCAAGGATGCGCAGGCCAGCCTCGACCGCGGCAGCAGCCCCTTCCCGATCGTCGCCGCGTGGCCTGTGCCCGGCGAAAAAGCAATCGGCAATCGCGCCTCGCGTTCGTCTAAACTGTGCCATCGACTGACGGATTATGCGGAACCGAGATCTCATCGCCTTCCTGACACCGATCCCGAACCGGTTCGGCGAGGACGGCTCGGTCGAATTCATTGATCTCACGGGCCGAATCACGGATATTCGCGCGAGTTCCTATCGTCTTTCAATCCGCCTGAACATTCCGGCAGGACTTTACAGCGGCCGTTTCGAAACTGTTCCCAACGCGTTCGATATGTCGACCGCCATGATTGAGATGGTGCGTGTCCCCGATGGCAAGCGCGTGCCCGTCGGTCCGTGGGACCTTGATCACATTCACAATGTGATGGCCGTGCCCATGATCCGCACCTATGTGAACGGCAAGCTCAAGGGCGGCCTGTGGTTTGCTATGCCAGGTCCGGAACAGATCGCAGAGGGACGCCTCTCGGCGGAGTTTGGATTCGAGGCCCAGGACGGCGAGAACGAATTGACCCTGGAACTGATTGAGCGTGATCGCAACCGCATGAACTGGGGGCGAGTCGCCTATTTCGAACTTCGAGAGGACGATCGCCGTCCGGTTCCGGTCAAGCCGGTGGTTAACGGACACCCGCGCCTTTTTCTTTCCGCGGAAGGCACGAAGCAAGTCCGCGAGCGTTGGCAGGGAAGCGCCGAGTTCGAGCAACTCAAGCAACAACTTCGCACCGAAGACTTGGTGTTTCTGACCGACAACAGTCAGGGCACGCTTTCCTTGGCATGTCTGGTCTATGCGCTGACTGGCGATGCACTGATTGGAGCCCGCGCCAAAGAGCGTGTGATGGAATTCGTTCGTGCGTCCACATGGAGTGGCCGCCCGGATCCACTGTTAATGGGCGGAGACAATGATCGGGTTATCAGCCAGAAGCTTTATCACGCGGCGCTTGCCTGGGATTACCTGCAAGAGCTGCTCACCGACGAAGATCGCCGCGCAATCCTGTCGAAGGCGGAAGAATACTTGCAGAAGATCTACGACTTCACGCTTCTGCAGCGCGCTTACATGGGCTGTCCGAGCATCGATCCGCATTCGTTGGGTTCGTGGAACGGTGCCGCCATCGCGTGCATGGCGTTTTACGAGCATCTCCCCATCGCGCGTCATGCACTCCCGATCTTTCACGGTTTGTTCTACGACAGCCTTCAGCTTTTTCCGGCGAGCGGCAAGGCAGCGTGGGCAACGTATTTCCCATTTCATTTGGTGCTTTACTTGGCTGCCGCTCACGCCTTCGCAGGGATCCAACCAGAACTTTCGTCGAGTGCGTTCCTCGACAATCTTGGGCAGGCGCTGCTGGCTACCTTCGAAGTACCAAACAGCCAGGAGCTGCAGCGTGGCTTGCGCACCCGCGAGCACCGCTTCCTGACGGCATTCCTTTGCCGTTTTCATCCGACGCCAGGCATCGAATCCATCTACCGCGCGTTCGTCGAAAAAGAACGAAAAGCCACTGGAAGAGTGGATCTTGGCATCTTTGATCTTCTCTATGCGCCGGCGCTGTCTGGTGAGGTTGCGTCCTTTCCCGATCGGCCCCTGTTTGCAAAAGACCTCGGCGACCTTGTTGCGGTTGCCCGCGGCGAGCACGTTATCGCCGTCTCCATCAGTGGAGGACCGAAGGCAGGCCGTCGCGCCATCTTCACTCTCAAGCCACATAACCGCGAGTTCGCTCCTTCACTCGGTGCGATCGACGTCACGATCGACGGAACCCCGGTAATCTCCAATGTGAACATGGGCGTGTACGGGATCAATAGCGCTCTTACGAACACCATGTGTTTCGAAGACGGCGGCGCCTTGACGAACGGGCAGTATCTCAATGGCGCAGTCGCGCCGGAGAGTTCCGCGGTCATTCGCCGTTGCTTTATCGACGACCGCTACGTCTATGCGCACATCGTTATTAGTCGTGCGCTCGATCCACAGCTCAGGGTGCGGCGCGCTGATCGGATTTTCGTTTTCGATCGCACCTCGGGAACCATCATTCTCTCCGATACCTTCAATGGCGAGCGAGCAATCCGTTTCGCAACGCATCTGCACTGCTCCGGATCCGTAAAGGATCTCGGCAATGATCAATACCGCTTGACGGGCGGGCAGGCCAACCTCATTGCCGGCATCAAGGGCGGGAGCAAAGGTCTGAGTGATGAGGAAAAGGGCGAGATTTTCGTCCAAATTCTGGATAGTACTCCGTCCGCGCGCGTTGTAGTGGAAGAACCCGCGTGGGTGCCGGCTTACATCTACGGGCTGAACAACACCGGAAAAGAAGACATCCGCGAAGGACGCTTTCCGCGCTACCGGCGTTGGCGTCTTGAAGCCACGGAGCCGGTAACGCATGGTGCATTTCTGGTGGCACTGAGTCAGCGGCAGGAAGACGTACGGCAGGCCGAAGGCGCGATGCTTCTCCCTGAGGGTGGTGGTGTTCGGTTCGGGTTCGGCGTGCTGCAGGCGCTCGGACTCGAGGTCCATTGCGAGTGCGTTCTGTGGGACGCGACGAGCGGAAGCATCGTGGCGCTCGGCGCCCTCTCGCTGCGGGAGGAAAAGAGCAAGTTGTCGTTCGCAGCGATGATCGATATTTCCTACAGTGTGAAGACGAGGGAAGGAACGATCTATGCCCCGGGGCCGCTCTCGCCCGAAGAAAGTTCTGGCTTTGAGCTTGATCGTTTCAGTCCTGTTGGAGATGAAGGCTGGAAGACGCACAACCAGTACCGCGCATCCTTCCGGAACACTGGCGGCGTGCAAGCCAAGATCGAGGGCAAAGCATGAGCAATGTCGGGTCAATCAAGGTTGGCGTTCTAGGCGCGGGACAAATGGGTGAGAACGTGATTCGACACGTAGCCGGCAGCCCGTTGGTGCGCGGCATCACGGTTTTTGACCGGCATCCTGAGCGGATGCAGTTGTTACAGCAGCGGCACGGTGTGGGAACCGCCGATAGTCTCGAGCGACTGCTCGAAGATCCAGAGATCCGTTTGGTTTTTATCACTGCCTCGAATAATGCCCACAAAGAACTGGCGATCGCCGCTCTGGAGGCTGGGAAGGCCGTCATGTGCGAGAAGCCGATGGCTACGACGTTGGGCGATGCGCAGGCAATGGTGGAAGCGGCAGAACGAACGAAAGGTTTCCTGCAAATCGGGTTCGAACTGAGATATTCGCGTCTTTACACCACGGTCAAAGACTGGGTCGATCGCGGACTTCTGGGTCGCGTGCTGAACACGCACTGCTTCTATTGCAGCAGCGCTTGGGGCCGTCATGATGTCTGGCGTGCCAGTTCCAAAACCAGCGGTGGGATGTTCGGTGAGAAGTTGAGCCATTACGTCGATCTGACGCGGTGGTGGATCGGCGATGCGGTCGAGGAAGTGTACGCAACCTGCGCGCCCAACGTGATTTCTTACTATCAGGTTCACGACAATTATCACTGCACGTATCGCTTCCGCAATGGAGCCGTAAGCCAACTGACCTTCATGATGGCTCCGGCGGCAACTTTCAAAGGCGACCCGCTGCAGAACGCAGTTTCGCAGCAATCCGGCGACGGGCACGCGCTGCGTTACATGATCTACGGAGAAAAGGGCGCGGCAGAGACCGACGTTTTTCCGCGAACGATCAAGCGCTGGGAATTCGGTGAAGACGAATACGGCCAGACGAGTAAATGGTTACAGACGGAGACCTGGAACCCGGACGAAGACTTTGCGTACTTCCACAACACCCACGACCAGGCGCTCGACATCGTCCGCCGCGTAGTCGAAGGCGAGCCACCCAAGACCAGCCCGCGGGATGCGGTCGAGACCACGCGATTATGCTTTGCGGCCGAACTCTCCGCCTCAGAAAAACGGCCGGTTCGCCTGGACGAACTGGAGTCCGGCAAGACGCTCGCCACCTCGGATAGCGCGAGGCAGAAATTGTGAGCGAGCACGCCGGCCCGCAGGGAGTCGCTTCCGAGCAAGAGCACTCGACGGAAAACGCCGAGCAGACGGCTGCAAAGCTTGCAACGTTCTATGCAGACCGCAAGCTCATGTGGCGAAACGTGCTGTGGATCACGTTCGGCCACTTCGGCATGGCTCTCTCCATGACGATCGTCGAGCCGCTGATGAACCTTCGGCTCAAAGCAATTGGCGTGAGCGATTCCGGCGTTGGCCTGCTGACCTCAATGAATTTATGGGCCGTCAGCTTCCTGGTGATGTATTTTTCGTGGAAGAGCGATCACTGCACCAGCCGTCTGGGACGCCGCACACCCTTCGTACTTCTTTCACTGCCATTCATCGCGGTCGCCCTTGTGCTTTTTCCTTTGTTCAGCGAGAAGTGGCTTCTGATCGGCCTGATGGTCACTTACTACTTCTTCAACGACATGAAGGCTTCCACCTATCCTTTATTGTCGATCGATTGTGTATCCAAAGAAATTCTGGCGCGTGTTGCGGGCTTGGTGGCGATCACGATCAGCATGGCCGGATTTCTGTCGACACGCCTGGGCGCGAGAATGGCGGATGTAAATCAGACCCGCGTCTTCTTCCTCGCCGCTGCCGCCATGACGGTTGCGACGCTGCTGGCGCTGTGGCGAATCAAGGAACCGCCGATCTACCACCCGGCGAAAGCGAAATTCAATCTGCTCGCGCCCATCAAAGTGGCATGTCGTGACAAGCGCATTTTGGTTTTGATGCTTGCCATCGCAATGCTGAACGCCTTTCCCATGACCTTCAAGACATGGGTCTGGTTCTATGCCAGAACGAAGCTTGGCCTGACCATCGGCGACACGGGGGCCGCGATGTCGTGGGGGCTTCTACTGCAGTGTGTCGTTTCTTACCCCGCCGGTTGGTTGATTGATCGCTTCGGCAGTTACATCGCGCTGTGTATTGAGTGGGTGCTGATGCTCGCACTTGCGATCAGCACACTGCACGTCACGAATGGGAATGGCTTGATTCTTCTCACAGTGATTTACTTCCTGTTTATGCCGCTGCAGGTCGCCGGAGATACGCTTCTGTGGAAGATCATGGACAAGGCCGACACGGGCTCGTACACCTCGACGGTCGCGCTGTTCCGCAACTTCTGTACCGGCACTGTGATCGCCATCTCGGGATATCTGATCAAGTGGACAGGAAGCTATGTCGTGGCATTCTGGTTTGGATTTTCGCTCAGTTCGATTGCGCTGATTGTCTTCTTTATTTATAGGCACATTATGCGGACGGGGCAGACAACAACCGTACTTGCGCACGAAGAAGCCAATGAGGCTGGTGGTCTCTTGAAATCTGCCTCGCCTGCGTAGCGGACGGCAAGGATTCTTGCGGCCACAGCAATTTGACGGGTCGTGATTGTCCAGTGGGTGGTTTTGTCAAAAGCTCAAATTCAAAGGAAGCATGGACGTTCACGTAGCAGAGTCCCGGATAGACCTCGGTAAAACGGCGGCACGCGATATCGCGGCCGCGCTGCGGCGAAGCTTGCTGCAGAAGCCACACGTGCGCATGATCCTGGCGGCAGCGCCCAGCCAGAGCGCGATGCTTGCAGCCTTGCAATGCGAGCGCGGGATTGAATGGCCGCGCGTGACGGCGTTTCACATGGACGAATACATCGATCTACTCGACGGCGCCCCTCAACGCTTTGGGACCTGGCTCAAGACGGCATTCTTCGATCATGTTCCGCTCGGGAAGGTGAATCTCATCGACCCCGGCTGCGACCCGGAAGCCGCTTCTCGTGCCTATGCGTTATTGTTAGCCGAAGCTCCCATCGACTTGGTGCTGCTCGGCATTGGAACGAACGGGCATATCGCCTTCAATGATCCACCCGCTGATCTGAATGACCCGCAGCCCGTGAAGGTTGTGGAACTCGATCAGATGTGCCGGGAACAACAAGTTCTGGATGGCTGTTTCGCTTCGCTCGATGAGGTTCCGAAACGTGCCGTCACGCTGACCGTTCCTACGCTGATGGCGGGGCATGAACTCTTTTGCTGTGTGCCGGGCGAGCACAAGCGCGCAGCCGTGAAAGCGATGCTCGAAGCTCCCATCAGCGGCGCATGCCCGGCAACCGCGTTGCGCACGCATCCTCGATGCACCGTTTATCTCGATCGGGAATCCAGCCCCTCGAGTACGTCATGAGCAGGGAAGAACTTGTTGGCCGCGATCCACGCTCCGAGCGTTCCATTCGCTTGACGATCGAAGACGGCGTCATCGCGGGCATTCGAGAGAGCGACGACGAGTGCGACCTCTATTTGTCGGCCGGCTTCATTGATTTGCAGGTCAACGGCTACGCCGGATTTGACCTCAACGCAGACAAGGTTTCTGAAGAAACGGTCGTGGGCCTGGTCGATGCGATGCTGTCGAATGGCGTCACAACTTTTGCACCCACCTTAATTACGGCTCCGGAAGAAAGGATTTGCCGCGCACTCAGACTCATCGCGAAATCTCGCCAACAGCATCGCAAAGTCGCCGCATGCATACCTTTCGTTCACGTTGAGGGGCCGAACATCTCGCCTCGTGATGGCTATCGCGGCGCACATCCGGCCGACTCGGTTCGTCCCCCCTCGCTTGCGGAGTTCAATCGTTGGCAAAACGCTGCTGGCGGCATCGTCGGCCTGGTCACTCTGTCGCCCCACTTCGACGACTCTGTCGGCTATATTGCCGCGCTCGTGAGTCGGGGTGTCCATGTGGCGATCGGCCACACTCACGCGACGCCGGAGCAGATCAGGCGCGCCGTGGATGCAGGAGCGCGCCTGTCAACACACCTGGGCAACGGAATCGCCCAAGAGATCTCGCGTCACAATAATCCTATCTGGGCGCAACTCGCAGATGATCGCTTGACGGCGACGTTCATTGTCGACGGCCATCATCTTCCGCAGGATGTTCTGAAAGTGATGCTGCGCGCGAAGGGCATTGAGCATTCTGTGTTAGTGTCGGATTCCGTCGCTCTTGCGGGCATGCCCGCCGGCACTTATAACACGCCGGTCGGTGGCCAGGTCGAGCTTCGGCCCGATGGAAAACTGTGCGTCGTTGGCTCGGGTCTACTCGCTGGATCCACTGCTTCGCTGGCTCAATGTATCGGCAACCTCGTGCGTACAGCGAACGTGTCGCTCGGCGACGCACTCGCCATGGCGACGACGAATCCAGGGCACTTTGCAGCCGGGCGCGGCCAACTCAGGCCTGGAAATCGCGCAGACCTGGTTTGTTTTCGTTGGAGAAATGAAGTGTTCGTCGAGGATGTCTGGCTGGCTGGGGAGCAAGTGTACACAAGGCGTGAACGTGACTCGGACTGAATCGAGTTCTTCATGAATAAAGATGCATTGTTGGCGGCGCTCGGAGCATTCCCTCAGCGAACTCCACTAACCTCCAACACGCTCGAGTCAGTTGACTGCGGCCGCTACGTTCGCGAAAAAGTTGAGTATCAGGTTGAACCTGACGAAATCGTTCGCGCCTACGTGTGCATCCCTGAGAATAGGAAGCCGAAGACTCCGGCAATCTTCTGCCATCATCAGCACGATTTCAATTTCGCGCTGGGAAAAAGTGAAGTCGTAGGTCTGGCGGGCGACCATGATCAGAAATATGCCGCTGAATTGGCCGAGCGCGGCTACATCACCTTTGCACCGGATGCCATTGGTTTTGAAGAGAGAAATTGGAGCGGGGGAACGTTCCAGACATCCTACTTCGAGCTTGCGACGCGAGTAGTAACGGGCCGGACGCTGCTGGCGAAAGTTTTGCACGACGTGTTCGTTGGCATCGACTATCTGGACAGCCGCCCCGAAGTCGATCCAGACCGGATCGGCTTCATCGGCCATTCTTACGGCGGACGGATGGCCATCTGGGCGCCAGCCTTTGATCGCAGAATCAAAGCCTCTGTTTCCAACTGCGGATGCGTCAATTACAAAGATTCGCTTCGACGCGATGCCGGTATCCAGATGGAGTTCTGCGTTCCCAACATCATGAATATTGGTGATATCGAAGATATCGTCGCGCTGGCCGCACCGACTCCTCTATATATCTCGGCGGGAGAGCAGGACAAATGGAGCCGAGGGGCGCAGCACATCTTCGATTTCGCAAAGTCGTCTTTCCCGGCCGATACTCTGAAGCTCAGGATTTGGCCCGGCGGCCATGTCTTCACGCAGCCGATGCGCGAAGAGGCTTATCAATTTCTCGACCGATTTCTGCGGTGACGGTTTGCAGCGCTGCCACGCAGGAATTTGGCGCTGTTCGGCTCTGTAAGCTTTCGCCGATCATGTCTTTCGCACAGAAATGACCGAGGCTGTGTATCGGTCGCCGCGCAACAGCGAGACACTGTATTCGATCGGAACGTTCTGAACGTCGAAAGTGGTCTCGCGGATAATCAGCAACGGATTGCCAAGTTTAGTTTGCAACACCTGCGCGTCTTCTTCGGCTGCGATCGTCGCGCCGATCGTTTCTTCGGCCCAGCGGAGCTTTCGCTTGTATACATTCTCGAAAACCTGATAAAGCGATTGCTTTTCCAGATCCTGCCTCTCAATCCCCGTGAAGATGCGCACTGGGAGATAACTGGTCACCACTGCCACCGGTTCTCCGTTTACGAAGCGCAGCCGTCGCAGAGCGTAAACCTTCTCTTCCAGCGCAAGCTTGAGTGCCTGCGCAGTTTCCAAGTCGGGCTCTCTCGCTTCCATGCTCAGTACTCGCGCTGATGGGACGAGTCCGCGCCGCCGCATCTCCTCGCTGAAGCCGCGCAGTTGCTGAAAGTTCCAAGGCACCCGGCCAGAACCCACCGCCGGCCGTTTTCCCTTCGCCACAATCAGCAAACCTTCTGCGCGCAGCTTCTGAAAAGCCTGCCGCACGGGCATCTTGCTGATACCGAGCGTGCGCGCAATTTCTCCTTCGGAAAGAAAGCCATCGCCCTCGCGCAGAACTTTTTTTTCGACGAGTTCCCGCACGTGATCCACGATCTGCTGGTAGTAAGGGACGAAGCTGTTGGTATCGAGAATGAGCCCGAAAGATGCAGGCATCAAGTTGGGCGAAGGCGCATCGGTTCGTACTCGCGCGACGTTCATATCGACATATTATGTCATGCGTAAACGATCTTTTAACACCAGAATAGTGAACCCGAAAAATGAACAGATGATAAACGTGATAACCATTTATTTTCATTATGTTAGGAGTAATTTGAGAGCAGTGTGGATCGCTAGGCAGTCAGATTTATATTGACACCATACCATGCTATGCAGTCTACAGGCTCTCACATGATCTGCCTCTGTCGCCGCGTAGCTCGCGCCATGATCCTGGCAGGATTCTGTGGAGCCATGTTTCTCGCCGAGGCGCAGACAACTTCCGTGCCTGCGAATTCGACTCAGGCCTACCTCCACTTAACAACGCCTCGCCACGTGCTCGCGGAATCCCAAACGTGGGAAGGAAAAGAATTTCCGCACACGCTTTCTGTTCTTGAACTCAAGCGTGGCGGTTTCCGATATTGGGGATGGTATGGACTCAATGAAGGCGGTGGCATCGGGCTTGCGCGCAGCAACGACCTGCTGAACTGGACCAAGTATCCACTGAATCCGTTGTGGACGAATGCTCGCTGGCCCTCGGCTTTAGTCCACGCCGACTCTAAACGTAAGCACACGCTTTTTTTCGCGATCACTCGCGACTACGACACGCCCAGCAGCTACATTGTGCTCGCATCTTCTGAGGATGGCATTCGCCTCAAAGAAGAAAAAGTTCTGGTGAAGGCTGTATCCAACCAGCGCAATCAAAATCCAAACCTGTTTCATGATCCCCGCTCAGGACGTTTTTATCTGACGTTCTATCGGGGTAATGATCGCGATCACTTCGAGATCGTCAGCCGCAACGCAGCTACTCTCGATGAACTCGAAACGGCGCCCGAAAAGGTTCTGATCGAAAGCAAAGAAACCGTCGCCGCTCCGACTCTGCTGTACGTGAAGAAGGCGGGGCAAGCCAAAAGCGGCACGTACTTCCTGGCGACGGAGGTCTATCCGGCTCGCTATACCAACAATCCCGAAGGGGAATGGCAGGTCAAAGTCTTCGCGGCGGATTCTCCGGACGGCGAGTTCCGGCCGGTTGCGGACAATCCCGTCCTGCGCGGTGAGCGCGCCTGCCTGTTCCAGCATGTCTTTCACAATCGCTTTTATGGATTCGATTGCCACCTTAGTAGCCCGGACCAGTGGGTCCTGGAAGAAACCGAAGCTTCACTGCCATGAGGCGTGAATTTACCAGCATCAAGGAGAGGAAAATGAAAACCCTGGCTCGCACTCTCGGGTTCGTTTTGCTTTTCGGCCCCCTCCCACGCATCCTCGCGCAAATACCAACCCCGATCCACGGCGTGACCGTCGCTGACGATTACGACATCCGCACCACCAAGTATCTCAACCAGGTCTTGCCTGCGCTCACGGGTCTCTCCGTCACGCCGTCAGTCCGTACAGTCTTCACGCTCGAAGTCGACTCGGGTCAACAAGGAGCCACCGCAGGTACCTACGCATCCGCGATCCAGCAAATCAAGACCAGCGTGGTCACCAGCACCGGCCAGCATCCCTACATCCTCGGGCAGCCGGTCGATTCCAGCTACATGTTCTGCTTCACTGAAGCCGACCATAAAGCGCGTTGGAATGATTATGTGAACACGCTCGGGTCGAACGTCGACGTCTGGGAAGTCGGTAACGAGATCAACGGCAATTGGCTCTACAATACGGGACCGAACGCAGACACCAGCGGCGAGAAGTGCCCCGCCAGTTGGCCGGGTGGTGTGCCGTCGACAACGATTCAAGATGTAGCCAACAAAATGGTGGATGCATATAACGTTGTTAAGACTGCCGGCAAACGCGCGGCGCTCACCTTTACGTTTTGCCCGACTGACTTGCCGGCGCCGAACCAGCCTTTCACGTGGATCCCCAATTACGTTCCTAGTTCGCTTTTGAATGGAATGGACTATGTGCTGATCAGCTACTACCCCAACAAATCAGCCTGCGCGTACGGACTGCCATCGGCCTCGGATTGGGTCAGCTGGTTCGGGCAACTCCACACTCTATTCCCGAACGCCAAGCTTGGCATGGGTGAGTGGGGATACACGCAGAACAATCCGCCCAGCAATCTCTCGACAGTTCTGCAAGAAGGATATTCGATCAATCCATCGGCAAGTTTGCCGGCAGGTACATGGGCGGGTGGAGTGTTCTACTGGGAATTCGGTCTGACTGCGGTCCCGAAGAGCGGTACCAGCAAATCAGGAATCAAGTCGGACTGGAGCGACGTAAACACCGATCTTGTGAATCAGCATTGAACTAATAACCAGCGGGAGATCCGACACGATCTTCCGCTGTGAAGTCACGGGGACATACGTCATGAAATCTCTTGCTTGCTGGCGCGGGTTCGAGGTGCGCAGTCTGCGAAGTGGTGTGTTGCTGCTGATATTTGGGATGCTGGGCGTACTAACCGTGTTTGCCCAGGTGGAATCGGGCAAAGTGGTAGGCACCGTTCGCGACTCGACTGGCGCCGCCATTTCGGGTGCGAAGGTCACGCTCACCAACGTCAGCACAAACGTGACGCATAGCGTGACCACCAATGAGAGCGGCGAGTACTCGGTGAGTGAGTTGCCGCCCGGCGAGTACACCATGGTGGGCGAGCATGAAGGCTTCAAGAAGGCGGTTGAGACGCCATTCAAGCTCGATGTCAATCAGGTGGTTCGCGTGAACCTGAGCCTCATGGTTGGATCGGTCACCGAAACCATGACCGTCACCGCCGCTGAGCCGTTAGTTGAATCCGAGACCTCGTCGATTGGCCAGGTCATCCAGCAACATACGGTCAACGACCTGCCGCTGAACGGCCGTAACTTTATTCAGCTGGCTTATCTCAGTCCGGGCGTGAACGAAGGACCGCAAGGTACCGTGCAGAGCGGGAACATTCCGGAGAATGAGCGCGCCAGCGGCGCGATTCAGGCGAATGGCCTCATGGCGACCAACAATAACTTTCTGCTGAACGGCTTCGACAACAACGAACAACAGATCGGTTTTGAGGTGATTCAGCCTTCGGTCGATGCCATTCAAGAGTTCAAAGTTCAAACGAACGGCTTTGGAGCCGACATCGGTCGTGGCGGAGCCGTGGTCAACATCGTTCTAAAGTCCGGTTCGAACAATTTCCACGGCAGCGCTTTCGAATTTCTGAGAAACTCTGCGCTGGACGCAAAGAATTACTTCGACGATCCCAACTCTCCGATTCCACCTTACAAACAAAACCAATTCGGCGCCTCGTTTGGCGGCCCCATCATTCGCAACAAGACTTTCTTCTTCGCCGATTATCAGGGCACGCGTATTCGGGAGTCGCAGACGGTGATCTCGACGGTCCCGACTCTGCAGGAACGGACGGGAAATTTCTCGGATGCCTACACCGGGATCATCGATCCGGGCACCGGCCTCGATACCGGAACCATCTTCGATCCGAAAACGGGCCAACCCTTCGCAGGCAACCTGATTCCGAAATGCCCGAATCCGGGCGGTGGATCGTGCCTGGACCCTGCCGGCGTAAATGTCCTGAATGTCTATCCCGCACCAAATATTGTGGGCGCCGGAATTGCGAATAACTATCTCTCGAATCCACTCGTCAAGAACAGCCAGGACTCGTTCGATATCCGGGTTGACCATCAGCTCAATTCGAAGAACAGCCTCTTCGGCACGTTCAGCTATGGCAATGTCGACGCTACCAATCCTGATCCGTTCCCCGGGTTGGCCGGCGGAGGAACGTTCTCGGGCAACATCAACAACAAGGCATTAGCGGCCGGGATCACCGACGCCTACTCGATTTCGAATAATGTGGTCAACGAATTCAAGTTGGGTTACACACGCTACGTCGTTGATGCCATACCTTTCTTCTATGGCCAGAACACTGCGCAGCAACTCGGAATTCCCGGAATCAACATTAACGGCGATCCGGCCACCGGCGGCCTGCCCAATTTCATCGTAAGCAGTCTGAGCCCGGCCGGGAATCAGGATTACTTTCCGGAAAATCTTCGCGAGAACAATTTTCAGCTTATCGACTCGGTGAGCGTCACGCATGGAACTCATAACTTCAAGTTCGGCGGAGACGTTCGCCTGCGCCGCCACGGATTTTTTCAGACTCAGAATCCGCGTGGAGATTTAACGTTCACCGGCCAATTCACCGGGCCGGCCGAGGTTCCCAACGGAGCGTTCGGCGGCGATGCGACCGCGGACCTCGCGCTCGGCTATGTGCAAAACGCTTTCCGCGACGGTCAGAAATCACCCTTCGGCATGAGTTGGTGGGAGATCAGCACTTATTTCATGGATGATTTTCGAGCTTCCAATCGGCTCACTCTGAACCTCGGGTTGCGCTGGGATATCTTCACACCCATGGTCGAAGACCACAATCGCCTGGCGAACTTCAATTTTGGCACCGGCCAGTTCGTGATGGCGGGCACAGGCGGGGTCAGCCGGTCTGGCAACGTTGAGCTCAACTTGCACAATTTCGCGCCGCGGCTTGGCTTTGCCTACACACCGTTTGATAACAGTAAGACGGTCATCCGGGGGGCCTTCGGAATCTTCTTTGACCAGCAGGCAAATCAGAATGACACCGAACTGGCGTTCAACCCCACCGGGCTCTTCGGAAGCCAGCCGATCCTCGTGCCCGGCTCGTCCACGGCGCCCGCGATGGTTTTGTCGCAAGGGTTCCCGACCGCGTTGCCGTATCCCACCATAGCCGATCCCAGCGGCCGCGCCAGCGCCTTCTTTATGAACAACTCGACGACCTACGTCGAAGAATGGAATTTCAATGTCGAACGCCAACTGATGAAAGACACCGTACTTCAATTGGCGTACGTGGGCACCCACGCTCTGCATTTGTCGTATTTGCGGGACCTGAATCAGCCGTTACAGCCGCTCGATTCCAACTTCGCTCTCGATGCCAATGGCCTTCCCACAAACATCGGGAGGCCTTACTACAGCACGGTGCCGAATATTGCCGCCATTCGGACAGAAGGCCATGACATCAGCTCGATTACGCATGGCTTGCAACTGCGCTTCGAAAAGAGATTCTCGGCAGACTGGAGCATGCTGAACTCATACACCTGGCAGCACACCATCGGTTACTCAAGTGAGAATGAAAGCGTGGGAACGTCATTGGAGCCGCAGAATACCCACGACATGGCGGCCGAGCGCGGCAACGTCGAGCCGGATTACCGTCATCAATTTACGTCGGCGTGGTCCTACAACCTGCCTTTCGGGCCAGGACACCGCTGGTTCACGGGCGACGGGCCCGCACGCTGGATCGCTGCAGGCTGGCAACTGAACGGAATCATCGCGCTCTACTCCGGCCGAAGTTTCACTCCGTATCTTTCTTTCGACCCGACGAATACGGGCTCGAACGGCCCTCGTCCGGATGTCGTCGGCAACCCCTACAACTTTCAGAACGCTACCACCGTCGGATTCGATGGCGGTCCGGCAACCTGTCCCTCAACTCGCCAGTCTCTGCTGTGCTGGTTCAATCCGGCGGCCTATGTGCTGCCGCAGCTCGCGCCGAGGCAGACCTTTGCCACGCAATTTGGCGACGCCAGCCGCGGCACTTTGCGCGGACCTTCACAGTACAACGTCGACTTTTCCGTGTTCAAAGACTTCCCAATCACGGAGTCAAAACTGATTCAATTCCGTGCGGAGTTCTTCAACCTCTTCAATACCCCACAGTTTGGAGATCCGGACTTCCAGGTGGATACCGCGCAAGCCGGATCGATTACGAGTACAGTCCACAGCTCGCGGCAAGTACAATTCGCGTTGAAGTTTGCGTTCTGAGCGGCTCAAGGCGAATTCGAAGGGCGACCCTTCTATGTCCGATAAATCGGTGTGGTACCGGCTCTTTTTCATACTGAGTGGTTTGTTGATTGCCGGCGCAGGAATCTTCACAGAAGCCGCTGCGGCGGCTCCTCAGGCGAACTCGGCCAGAAACGCCGCACCGCAGAGTTCCAACCGCCTGCCCGCCGTTCACGTCGATGGAACGTATTTCGTTCGCGATGGAAAGCGTTTCATTCCCGTGGGAGCCCACTGGGTGCCCGCCAAAGCCGCCATGCAATGGCCGACGGAATGGGACCCGAAAGACATTGAAGCCGACTTCGCCAAAATGCACGAACTCGGCTACAACCTCGTGCGCATCGATATGCTCTGGGCATGGTTTGAGCCGCGCCCCGGCGATTACAGCCCTACGGCCTTTCAGCAACTGGATTACCTGGTCTCGCTGGCACACAAATACCAGATCTACATTCATCCCAGCCTGTTTATCGGCGGGGAAGTGGGCGAGGCGTTCTGGGATGTGCCCTGGCGGTTAGGGCGCAATCCGCAATCCGATCCCGACATGGTGCGTCTGGAAAGCAACCTGGCGGCGGAGTTCGGAAGGCGCTATGCCAATGAGACCGGCATCATTGGATGGGACCTTACCGATGAACCTCCGTTCTGGATCGTCGACAATCAAACTTCCGATTCCGTGGCAATCAACTGGACGCATCTGATCGTCGATGGCATTCGCAAATACGATAAGCTGCACCCCATCGTTGTGGGCACCAGCGGCCAGGAAATCAGCCACGGTCCATTTCGCGCCGATAACATCGCCGAGTACGTCGACTTCTTCAGCGTGCATCCATTCACGCTCTACGCGCCCGAACTCTTTCCCGACGCTCTGCTCTCGGCGCGCGGCACGTACGGCGCCGCATTTGAAATTACCCTTTCGCAAGGCGCCGGCCATCCCGTCATGATTCATGAAATGGGTGGCTCGACCGCGCAGTTTTCCCCCGAGCGTGTAGCCGCGTACGATCGTGCGCAAATGTATTCGGGGATCGGAGCCGGCGCCATCGGCGTTGACTTGTGGTGTTACACCGATGCTTCTCCGGAACAATTCAAAAAAGCTCCCTATCTTCGTACGCCACAGGAAACCGGCTGGGGCATGATCACCTGGGACCGGCAGGACAAACCGCTCGCACGCGAGTTCAAGAAATTCTCCGAGGTGATGTCCCGTCTTGACCTGTCGGGAATCTCGCCGGCCACCGCCGATGCCGGCATCATCATCCCTGACGAGTGGGCGAAGCCTCACGGTGACTTTTCCCGCTTCGGCTTGACCGGGCCCGCTTCCATTCCCTACGTCTCCACGAACGACGGAGATGCAGTGGCAACCGGGCCGCCGCGTAAGCAGCCAGAGGCGGCTGTCAATCAGTGGCTGATGGGATCGGCGCTCACATCCTTTATTCTGGCCCGGCAGGCCGAATTGAAGGCCGATTTCCCTCGTGAGTACAGCGACTGGTCGAAGCGCCGCATGATTTTGCTCCCTTCGCCCTTAACCAGTACCGGCGACGTGTTCTTGGCCCACGTGCATAGCGACTTCTACGAGAAACTTCGAAAGTATGTGGAGGGAGGTGGCATGGTTTATGCCTCCTTGGCCTCGGACGGTGCGATACCGCACATGAGTTCCATATTCGGAGCACGCCTCTCCGATCGTGTCACCAACTCGGAAGTGACACTAAAGTTTGTCGCTCCTTTTGGTGATTTCAAGCCGGGAGACACGCTGCACTACACAGTTCCGGCGGCGTCGATTGAATCCTGGGGCACCATGCTGGAGGTCACGACTGGAACCGTGATCGCTGTCGACCAGGACAATCATCCAGCACTCGTCAGCAATGCGATTGGATCCGGAAAGACTCTGGTTTCTGCTTATCCCATCGAGAATTATCTAGCGACGGTGCCTTCCGTGTTCGACAAACCCGAATCAACCTATCGACTTTATGCGGCCTTCCGCGATTGGGCGGGCGTGAAGCCAGTGTTTCGTTCGGATCAACCGGCCGTCGAGGTTTCCGCGCTTACCGGCAACCGGCGAGGCTACGTCATACTAATCAACCACAGCGCTGACGCGCAGCGTGTTACTGTTTCGACCAACCTTCCCGTCGCCAGCATTCGGCAAGTTGACCCGGACGGTATGAAAACTTTGACGCTGAAGAATTCGTCCTGGACCATGCAAATGGATCCCTACCAAGGCGCAGTTGTTGAGTGGCAACAATGATAGAGAACGTAAGTGATAAGGAGCCGGATTGATCGCCGCCGTTGATATTGGGGGAACCAAGATTGCTGTAGGAATTGTGGACGAAAAAGGCCGCGTCCTCTCTCGCTCGGAAACGCCGACATCTCCCGATCTTGGGTATCCGGCCGCGATAGAGCGCACAAAGGAACTGCTGAAGAAATCTGCGCACGAGGCGAACTGCGAAATGACCGGCATCGGCATCGGCTCCACAGGCCCGATTGACCCGATCACCGGAGAGATCGGCTTTGTGAATCACTTTCCCACATGGCAGGGCGGAAATCCGGTGAAGGATCTCGAATCCGCCTTCAGAATTCCCGTCGCCATCGAAAATGATGCGGACGCAGCCGCGCTCGGGGAGGCTGGATGGGGCGCGGGCAAAAACAAAACCCGCCTGATCTACATCACGGTGGGTACCGGAATCGGCGGTGGCGTGATTCTGGATGGGCACCTTTATCGTGGCGTCGCGGGTTCCCATCCTGAGATCGGGCATCACTTCATCGACCCGTCCGGACCTTCGTGTCTCTGCGGCTATCGCGGGTGTTGGGAGTCGCTGGCTGCTGGTCCGGCCATGGTCACATGGCTGCAGAGTGCCGCGCCAAACGACTATCCTCACCGAGCGGACCTTACCGGCAAGCGCGTGTGTGAGCTCGCCCGAGCTGGCGACGCTTGGGCGCAAAAAGCCGTGGAGCGCGAGGCCTATTATCTTGGGCTTGGCCTCGCCAACATGGTCACGCTCTTTTCTCCAGACGCGATTGTCCTGGGTGGCAGCGTGATGAAAAGTTCAGACCTTTTTATGGATGGAATTCGCAAAATGATCCGCGGGAGCTGTGCTTTCGTTCCCTGGGAGAAAACGGAGTTGTCGCTCGCCTCGCTCGGTGACGACGCCAACCTGATTGGAGCGGCGCGTGTGTGGTATCACCGCTTCGATGGAGGCAACAGTGGGCACTGACGTTTCCATTGTCGAAGGACCTTACCTTCGCGACATTCTCGACCAGCCACGCGCCTTGCGCGCAACTTTGGACGGGCTCGAGATCTCCAATGAGCTGCGCGCCGCCGCCTCGCGCTTGCAGAAGGGCGACTTCCGATGTGTTGCCCTGACGGGTATGGGTTCTTCTTTCCATGCGTTGCACCCATCGAATCTTGAGCTGATTGAAAAAGGTTTCGTCTCCACGATGGTGGAAACTTCCGAACTCGTTCACCATCAGAGCAGGCTGTTTGATCCGAAAACGCTGATCATCGCGGTTTCACAGTCCGGACAGAGCGTTGAGATGGTCCGGCTGTTGGAGAAGAACGCTGGCCGGGCGACGATCCTCGCGGTGACCAACACCGCTAAAAGCGCACTTGCTGCGAACGCGAATGCAGCGATCCTGACGGCGGCAGGCGAAGAGTTCTCGGTTTCCTGCAAGACCTACACAACTGCGCTGATGGGACTGAAGTGGTTGACTACCGGCCTTTGCGGAGGAGATTTCCAAGCTCTTCGTTCCGAACTCTCAGGCGCGAGCCAGACTGCGGGCGCATATCTGGAAGGTTGGGCTGATCACGTCGAAAGCATCTCCCGCCGACTCAGCGGAATCCATCGGCTTTTCCTGGTTGGCCGCGGACGCTCGCTCGCCGCAGTTGGCACCGGCGCCTTGACGATTAAGGAATCCGACCATTTTTCCGCCGAAGGCATGAGTAGCGCGGCTTTCCGGCACGGTCCGTTCGAAATGCTGGGCGGGGAAACGTTCGTCATCGTCTATGAGGGAGAGAACCCAACCAGCGAGCTGAACTTACGGATGCTGCGGGACATTCGCGACGAGGGTGGAAGAGCGGAACTGGTTGGGGAAGAAAGTGACTTCGTATCATTAAAGTTGCCGGTAGTTCCGCAAAGCGTGCGGCCCATCGTGGAAGCATTGCCGGGCCAAATGATGACGTTAGCACTGGCGGCTCAAGTTGGACGCGAGCCTGGCCGCTTCGAACGCGCCACCAAAGTGACCACCATCGAGTAGGCCAAGGGAGATCCAGTTCATGGCACGTAACCGTTACATGGTAAGCATCGTCTTTCTGACGTTCTTTGTCATGTCGCTGCTCACCAATATCCTCGGGCCGATCATCCCCGACATCATTGGCAGCTTCAAGGTCAATAACGCCGCGGCTGCGCTACTACCGTTTTGCTTTTTTATCGCGTATGGCGTGCTCTCGATCCCGGCTGGCTTCTTTGTCGAGCGTTTCGGCGAAAAGCCGGTGATGATTGTGGCCTTCCTCGCAGCGTTGGTTGGGGCGCTGAGCTTTGCGTTCCATCCCGCTTACCAAGTCGCGATCATTTCGTTTTTCGTGATGGGATCGGGGATGGCGATGCTGCAGACCCCGATCAATCCTCTGCTGAGAGTCTCTGGAGGAGAAGAGAACTACGCGTTCAACTCGGCGCTTGCGCAGCTGATCTTCGGTATCGCGTCCTTTATCAGCCCCTATCTTTATTCCTATCTCGTGCTGAATCTGGGAACTCCGAAGGCCGTAGGGAATCCGTTACTCACCCTTCTCGGCAAGGTTACTCCGCCCGCACTTCCGTGGGCATCGATCTACTGGATCTTCGCGCTCCTCACGGTCATCATGATTGGTGTTTTGCTGGTGAGCCGGTTTCCCCGCGTGCAGCGAACTGAAGAAGAGTCTGCCGGTTCATGGTCAATGTACGGAAGCCTTTTCCGCAAGCCAGTGGTGTGGGCTTTTTTCTTCGCCATGTTTGCCTATGTCGGTTGTGAGCAGGGAACTGCCGACTGGATGTCGGAATTCCTTTCTAAATATCACGGTTACAATCCTCACACCACGGGCGCCATGGCTGTTTCCTGGTTCTGGGGACTGCTTACCGCCGGCTGCTTCATCGGTCTCGGA
>Ga0335069_10000407_pt1 | contig 72980 bp, 45 predicted proteins | sample Lox_Sample_11_FD_206714 | JGI IMG/M metagenome (GOLD analysis project Ga0335069, IMG submission 206714) | Soil microbial communities from Loxahatchee National Wildlife Refuge, Florida, United States - Lox_Sample_1.1 | ecosystem: Environmental > Terrestrial > Soil > Wetlands | place: USA...
ACAAATTAAGAGTCCCGAGGTGATGTTGAACTCATTCCTCTCGGCCAGTAGCTCGCGTTTAGACCCTCGCTGACCTTTTCAGAAAGTGCCTTTGCAGGCTTCCTCTCCGTCGATCGCGCTCGGGCTCCGGGCTCACCGCCAACCGGATAAATCAGTCCAACGCCTCGGGACTCTATCCTGCCTTCGACGCTCGTCCCTGTTCTCCTCGACCAGCGCTTAGCTATAGACCCTTGCTCGCCCTCCCTGACTCACCTCGCGGTTGTCAGGGTGACTTCGCTTGAGCCCCGGACGCTGCACCAACCGGAAAAACTTCAGAACGTGTCAAAGAACGAGTATGTTTCTACTCCTTCTATTTCCTGCGTCAATCGAATTCATCGAACTGTAACTTCTTCTCCATCAATCGAGTGCAGCCCGTCCACAGCCCACTGATGCGACATTGGTGCACCCCGCAACCCTACCATCACTACTCTTCAGTCTTTATGCGGTTCTTCGCGGATTTGATTGTGCTCGCCACGACTAATCCTGAAGTGCACGTGCGACTCAAGCTGTGAATATCAGTGTAGAACGCCATTCTGGAGCGGACTCCAGGATCTTGACTCCGCGGACTAGACCTGGGATATCGAGTTTCGATTCGAAAGCCTCACATTGGGGCATCTCAATTACAATGCGGATTTCCGCAGGAGAGCTGCTGATGAAGCGGGTTCCATACGTTTTGCTGGTGGTTGGATTCCTGGCAACGGGCTGTATTGGTCAGACTCCGGAGGAGAGGACCTCCGCGTACCTTGAATCGGTGCGCCATCAACCGTCGCTACTTTTGGCCTTTCTGCAGAAGATGCCGAAAGGCGGAGACCTGCACAACCACCTGGAGGGCGCAATCTATGCCGAGAGCCTGATCGACTGGGCTTCGGAGAATGCGCTCTGTGTGGACCGCGGCACGTCAAAACTGATCCGTGCCGCCTGCGATTCGTGCGAGACCTACCGGCCCAAGCCCTCGGTTCGGTGTGCCTATCAGGATCACGTCCTTTACAACCAGCTGGTGGATGCATGGTCGATGCGGAACTGGCACCGCGAAGATGAGTCAGGTCACGACCATTTCTTCGGCACATTCGACAAGTTCCATCCTGCATTTGACCGTCATTACGGTGATGCGATCGCCGAAATTGCCGCGCGAGCCGCCGGCAATCATCTGCAGTACGTCGAGTTGATGCACACTGCCGACGGCATGGACGCCGCCATGCTCGGCGCTAAGGTCGAGTGGAGCGATGATTTCGGCAAGTTGCGTGACGCGTTGCTGGCAGAGGGGCTGGCGGGGATTGTTACAACGACCCGTGCGAAGCTCGATCAGGACGAAGCCCGAGAGAAGGAAGTTCTCCACTGTGGGACGGCAAAAGCTGATCCGGGTTGCAATGTCACGGTGCACTACTTATACCAAGTGCTGCGCGGATTGCCGCGTGAGCAGGTCTTCGCGCAGATCGTGCTGGGGTTTGAACTCGCCAAGGCAGATCCGCGGTTTGTGGGTTTCAACCTGGTCATGCCTGAAGATTGGTATGTACCCATGCACGATTTCGGCCTGCACATGCGGATGATCGAAGCGCTGCGGAAGTTTTATCCGCCCACGCATGTGTCACTGCATGCTGGTGAACTGTCCATGGGTCTGGTGCCACCTGAAGGGCTTCGCTTCCACATCCGCGAGTCGGTAGAGCAGGCCGGGGCAGAACGAATCGGGCACGGGACGTCGGTGATGAACGAGAACGACCCAATCTCGCTGTTGCAGGAACTGGCGAAGAAGAAGGTGCTGGTGGAGATCTGCCTGACTTCGAACGATGTGATCCTGGGAGTAAGCGGAAACCGCCATCCCTTGCCTGCCTACATGAGATACGGAGTGCCCGTCTCGCTCGCGACGGACGATCAGGGCGTATCGCGATCGGATATCACACAGGAGTTTGTGAGAGCGACAGAAACGTACGACTTGAAATACTCAGACTTGAAGCGAATGGCGCGGCAGAGTCTGGAATACAGCTTCTTGCCAGGAAGAAATTTGCGGCAACCGGAGAAGTCGAGCATCGCTCTATGTGAACTTGACCTCCGCAACCCAAAGAACCCCTCAGTGCCGTGTAAGGCTGTACTCGATAGTAGCGAACGTGCGCGAGTTCAATGGGAACTGGAAAAGGCTTTCGTCGATTTTGAGACGCAATTCTAGGTGATCACTTTGCAGCGACCAGAATCCGACCAAGACCCGTACACACGTGCCGAGTCAGCGGCCGTGTTTATTCATTCGCAGACCAGCCTACGCCCGAAGATCGGACTCGTATTAGGGTCCGGTCTCGGCGCATTTGCCGACGCACTCACCCACGCAGTCCGCGTCCCATACGCGCAGATCCCTTCGTTTCCCCGATCAACCGCGGTGGGACACGCGGGACAACTGGTGATCGGCAAGGCAGGAGAGATTCCGGTTGCGGTGATGGCAGGGCGAGTTCACCTGTACGAAGGGTATTCAGCAAGTGAAGTTGCATTTCCTGTCCGTGTGCTGGGGAAGATGGGCATTCGAGCGGTGATCCTTACGAACGCCGCGGGTGGGATCAACGTCGAATACGGACAGGGAGCGCTGGTCGTAATCCGAGATCACATTAACCTGCAGGGGCAGAATCCGCTTGTTGGGGCGAACGACGAACGATTGGGTCCGCGGTTTCCCGATATGACCTACACGTACGCAAAGCGATACCGGGAGATCGCGCTGGAGGAAGCAGAGAAACACTCGATCACACCGCGCGAGGGAGTCTACGTGGCGCTGCTGGGGCCAAGCTACGAGACCCCAGCCGAGATTCGATATCTGCGAACCATCGGCGCAGATCTGGTGGGGATGTCGACTGTACCGGAAGCACTCGCCGCGCGGCACATGGGAATGAATGTGCTTGCGATTTCGTGCGTGACGAACATGGCAGCGGGAGTCGTCGATCAACCATTGAATCACGAGGAAGTGTTGGAAGTCGGACGGCGAGTCACAGGGCAGTTTGTGGCGTTGTTACGCGCAGTGATGCCGAGAATCGCGGCAGAAGTGGCGGGTAGTGAGTAGCGGGTGTTTGACTCGCGCGAACATCGAAACGCACGTTGAGAGAGAGACGCGCCTGGCGTCTCTCCTCTCAATTCTCAGTTGTGATTCCTAGAAGACCAGTTTTAACCCCAACTGCATTACGCGCGGCCCGCCTCCGCCGAGGCCCGGGTTGCCCTGGGCAACGTCAGGGGTTTGCGTGATCACTCCATTGCTGACGTCCGGACCGAAGACGATCGATCCGTTGGGCAGAGCGAAATTCGGATGGTTGAAGATGTTGAAGAACTCGGCCCGCAGCTGAACGCCGAGGCGGTCCGTGACCATGGTGTTCTTGCTGACCGAGAAATCCACGTTCACGTAGTGGGGACCGTAGATGGAATTCCGTCCCAGATTGCCGAAGGTTCCCCAATCAGGTTGCGAGAAAGCCGCGGTGTTGAGATAGCCGGTGGTTGGCGTCCAGTTGGGCAGGATTGGGTTGACGCCGGGCACCACGTTCGGGCGCTGATTGAAGTAGAAACGTCCGGTGGTGTCGTCGGCCGTGATGATCGGAATGGGACGGCCGCTCTGCGCGGTGATGATGGTGTTCAGCGCCCAGCCATCGCCAAGGTGCTTCGGTCCCCAAATCGGAACGCGGTAGTTAATCGCGGTGGTGAATCGGTGACGAGTGTCGAACGTGGACGGTCCATGTTCGGCGCGCAAGTTGGTGGAATCTTGTGGGAACGCGGCCCCGGCGGTGAAGTCGATCCCGTCGGAGGCATCGTCGAGCGACTTCGACCAGGTGTAGGAGGTGAAGCCGGAAAAGCCTTTCCACTCGTTCATTCGGAAGATGGCTTGTAGAGCGTGATAGGTCGATCCGGAAATCGTGGCGAGTTCGTCCATGGTGGCGAAGTTCGGGTTGGGGAAGTTGAAGTCAGCGTCCGGCTGATTCGCATCCAGGAGCCGGACGAGTCGCGTTCCCTTCGATCCGACGTAGCCGAACTCAATCGCCGCCGAGGGATTGAGTTGCTGTTGGATGTTCAGGTTCCAGTTCTGAACATAGGGCGTCGCGAAGTTGCGAGGCACGAAGAAAATGTTGTACGGAGGCTCGGCGAGCGTGTAGATCGCGCCGGTTGCGTTGCCGTTGAACTGGTCAGAATTGAAATTCAGCGCGGTCACCGGTTTTGGACCGATCGGATTCGTCGCGATTCCCGCTGAAGAAGTGAAGTTGGCGAGCATCAGGTGCTGAGGAACGTAGTCGTAATACACACCGTACGCGCCACGGACAACGGTATTCGATTTCATGTTCCAGGCGAATCCCAGTCTCGGCGCGAAGTTGTTGAGGTCGCGTTTGTAAGCGCCGTCGACGCCGTCGGTGTCAACCATGGCGAGCAGTCCGTCGCGGCCGATATTGGAAATCAGGTTGTTCTTCTCGCTGATGGGACCGAAGTATTCCCATCGCAAACCCAGGTTCAGCGTGAAGTTAGGCCGGACACGGAAGTCATCCTGCGCGAAGAAGCTGAAGCCATTGTTGTAGGTGGTGCGGTGGGTGTCGCCGGTGAGAGCGAGGACGAACACGTTATCGAACGGATCAGGCGCGCCGCCGAGATAAAAGTCCGCGAGAGCATCGACGACTGGATCTTCCGAAAGACCGACAGGAAAGAAGTTGATGATGCCGCGCTCGAGATTGTCGTTGAAGTTCTCGATGGCGGCGCGGCGGAATTCTCCTCCGAACTTGAAGGTATGGTGGCCACGAACCCATGTGTAGTTGTCGAGAATCTGGAAAGTCTGGCTGGTGCGGCCGCGTGGCACGGAGAAGCCCTGCGCACCGAGGTTTTCGATCGGCACGGAGAAGTCGATTTCAGGCAGGCCGAGCTTGCCGGTCCCGAAATCGAGGCCAATGGAAGCAGGGTCGAAGCCTTGATTGATATCGAGCGAACTGAAAGACGTGCGATAGCGGCTGTAGCCGAAGCGGACTTCGTTAATTCGAGTGCTGCTGAGCGTGGAGAGCCAGCTCAGCGAAACTACCTGTACACGCGTGGGCGAGGTCTGCACGAATTGCGGCAAGCGGGAACCGTCGCCAAAGCCACCGGCAGATCCGAGCGGGAAGACCTGATCGCTGCGCGCAAAGGCATAGCGGCCGGTGAGTTGCTCCGTACCGGTGAAATTGTGATCGATCTTGACGATCATGCTGTCCATATCGTTCTTATCGCGCACGACGCCGGGGATGAGCGGCGTGTCACTCACGGGATAGAAATCAAGAACCGTCTCGAGTGCCGGGTTGATGCCGCTTTCCAGCAGGCCGGAATCGAGCGCGATCTGGCGGGCCGCGTCACGTTGCGCCACTGTCGGAACCTGCAGCAGGAAGTCCGAGCCGACGCGCTCGCGCTGTCCCTCGTAAGCTCCGAAGAAGAAAGTCTTGTCTTTCACGATGGGCGCGCCAAACGAGCCGCCGAACTGGCTGTTCTGGAAGCTCGTCTTCCGGCTTTCGGTGTTGAAAAAGTTGCGTGCGTCGAGAGCCGAGTTGCGGAAGAAGCCGAATGCCGATCCGTGCAGTTGATTGGTGCCGGAGCGGGTGAGGATATTCACGACCGATCCGGTGTTGCGGCCGTACTCGGCGGCAAATTGCGACTGCAGGTTGAACTCCTGGATCGCGTCGATAGGAAGAAGAGATGCCGGCGCTCCGGTGATTCCGACCTGGTTCAGCGCGGAGTTGTTGAAGTAGGGGTCGTTGTTATCGGTGCCGTCAAGGCTGTAATTGTTCGAACGGTCGCGATTGCCGTTGATGTTGAACTGTCCGAAGCCGAACTGAGTTCCGGCGACGCCGGAAGGTTCGACGGTTGCACCGGGAACGAGGGCGACCAGTTTACCGAAATCGCGTCCGTTGAGCGGGAGTTCGGTAACCAGCTTCCTCTCCACCACCTCGCCCAGAACGTCGCGCGTATTCTCAACGAGCGGCGCTTCCGCGGTGACGTTGAGCTGCTCCTGGCGCTTTTCCACCTTGGTCAAGTCAAAGTTCGCCGTTGTATCGAGGCCAATGTTGACCTGCACATTCATTGCCGCCGGGGAAAGCCCCTGAGCGTGTGCGGTCACCGTATAGATTCCGGCAGGCAGCTCGGCCAGCACGTAGCCGCCGTCGTCACCGGTCGTCGCTCCGCGGATGAGACCGGTGTCGGTGTTTTTCGCAGACACGTTCGCGCCCGCGATCACGCCGCCGGAAGGGTCGGTGACCTTGCCGCGAATCGAACCGCGGAAGCTCTGCGCCTGCGTTGCCGTCGTCCAGAGCAAAGAGAGGGGAAAAAGCAGCAATAGGAAAAAGAGGATTCTCGTGTTTTTATGCATAGTATTCCTTTTGAGAACTAGCGTCCCTTGCGAGGGATGAATATCGACTGGGGCGGATCGACCTTGTACACCGCGGCGAAGCTGCCCTGATTGACAGCGAAACTGACGCGCCCGCGAGAATCAATAAACAAGAGCGGTTGCTTGAGCGGGACATCGCTGAAAGTCTTGACGAACGGCATCTCGATGACGCGTCCTGCCATCGTCACCTTCAGCCGGTCTCCGCGCTGGTAGCCGAGTTGAAAGAACGACTCGGCGTCCATATTGGTAACCAGGTTGCCATAAGGGCCATCCAAGGCGATAACTTCTCCGCTTAGGCCCTTGTCATCGAGTTGGGGCGGCTTCAGGTCGAGTCGAACAAGTTGCTTCAATTCGGGGCCGACCTGGGTCCAATCGTCGCCCCGGGCGATGTGGGCTCCGACCGGAGAAAAGATGTCGCGGCCGTGGAAGGTCGAGGAGATCTTCGCGCCGATCATCCACTCCTGATTGGTGATCTCGCGAACCGACTCGATGCCATCGCGATCTTCCACCATGGTCATCAAGCCATTGTCCGGCAAGACGAAGAACTGTCCCCGCTTGGATTTGACGACTACGGGCTTGCGCGTGCTGCCCACGCCTGGATCAATCACGACGACGAATACGGTTCCGGCCGGGAAGTAGGGTGTTGCACCGAACAAAAAGCGCGCGCCGTCCTGAATGGAATACGGCGTGACCTGATGCGTGAGATCGACGATCCGCAGATTCGGAGTGATGTCGTACATCACTCCCTTGCAAAGCGCGACCGAGTCGTCAACAACGCCAAAGTCGGTCATGAAGACAACCGTGGGTGGCGCCTTGGAAGCAGTTTCCTGGGCGGACAGTGAAGTCACGAACAAGGACACCAACGCCATCCACACCACGAGACGCGAGAGGTGGAAGTAGAGACAGCTAGGGTGAATCAACTTGGCTCTGTACATGGCTGAAGTTTGCGGAAATAAAGATAGTAACTGAAACGACTCAGGATTTGTGGCCATCACGGCGGTCGCGCAACCTCTTCTTGGCGATGAGTCTGGCCTCTTCCAGATCGATTTCGTACTCGAGATCGCGCAGGGTGTCGTCGCTGATGCGGCGCTGGTTGCGGAGACGAACCGCAGTCTGTCGTTCGACGTGGAGCAGTTCGGACGAAAGATCGACAAACTGATTGTAGAAATTCAATTGCGCAGTGGCGGCAGCGCCGTCGGCCTCCTCATCACCGACGGTGGCAAGGCGGTGGCCATAGTGGCGGGCCAAATCGTCGTAGACCTCGGAGGATTCCGATTCACCAGCTGGCCTCGATCGTGCAATGTGGTCGAGCGCCGCCCGCAGGATGGCTCGACGGGCTTCTTTCTCTTCGATGTGATGCTCAGAAACATCAGCCACTCCCAGCGTTCGGATTAACGGCGGCAGCGTCAATCCCTGCAGGACGAGCGTGACGAGAATGACACTGAAGGCGAGAAAAATGACCATGTTGCGCTGCACAAACTGGGATCCGTCAGCAAGGACCTGCGGCAGAGCGATGGCCGCCGCCAGTGAAACTACACCGCGCATTCCCGTCCACCCGACGATGAAAATCATCCGAGCGGGAGGAACGCGTTCCTTCTGATGCAGCAGGCGCGTGCGTACGAAATAAGCCAGGTAAGCCCCGGGAAAGTTCCATAGGAGACGCAACAGAATCAGCAGGAGGCTGAAGCCCAAGCCGTAAAGAATTAGTGTGCCACGACTGTAGCCTCGGATTGCGGCCATCACATGAGGCAGTTGGAGTCCAATCAGGACAAACACCAGACCATTGAGAACAAACGCGAGCGAATCCCAAACGGCCCATGCCTGCAACCGGACCTCAGCCGAAAGATAATGCGAACTCTTACGACTCAAGTACAAACCGCACGCCACGACCGCCAGAACACCCGAGGCATGGATGCCATTGGCAGCGAGATAGGCGACGTAAGGCGTCAAGATGCTGAGGGCGATTTCGATCGGCGCGTCGTCGATGCGATGCTCGATCTGGTGAACAATTTCCGCAATCGCCAGCCCCACCGCCGTGCCGGCGACCGTCAGGTAGCTGATGCGTAGCAACCCTTCGGAGATGTTGGGAAGCGGGCCTCCGACAAGCAGGCCGATGCCGAACTCGAGAGCGAGGAGGGCCGTCGCGTCATTGAGCAGACTTTCGCCTTCCAGGATATCGACGAGGCGGCGCGGAAGACCGATGCGGCGAGCGATGGAGGTGGCAGCGATCGCGTCGGTGGGCGCAACGATGGCGCCCAGCACGAAGCCAACACGCCAGTCGAAGCCCGGCAGGAGCCACGGCACTGCCTCCGCGACTCCGACCACGGTGAACGTTACCAATCCGAATGCCAGCAGGAAGATGCTGACGAGGTTGTAGGAGAATTCGCGCCACGAAGTGACCCATGCCGCGCTGTAGAGCAACGGAGGCAATACCACCAGGAAAATCACATCGGGGCTCAGCGTGACCTTGGGGATACCGGGAACGAAACTGAGAATCAGTCCAGCAATGACAAGAACGATCGGATAGGGTGTCTTCAGCTTCTGTGCAAGAATTCCGAAGACGACGACAAAGAGCAGCAGAAGCAGAAACACGATCTCGATGGCATGAACACCAGTTGCCTGCATGGGATCCCCGTGTCGTTACAAAATACAGCATCGTGCACAAAGCGTCTCGCTCACTTTTTGGGGGCAAATGGACAACTCAGAAAATTGCAAATGCGCGCGAGCTCTCCTCCGCATCTATAATCTTTTTGCCAAATTCGAAATCTCGAGAAGGAGCAGCCATGTCGAACGTCATCCCTGAGAAGTATCGGGATCTCTTCCAAAAGAAAGCCTTCGCCAGCCTCGGGACCCTGATGCCCGACGGACGGCCACAGGTCACGCCGGTGTGGGTCGATTTCGATGGCGAACACGTCATCTTCAATTCTGCGAAGGGACGGCAGAAGGACCGCAACGTGCGCCGGGAACCGCGCGTCGCGCTCGCGGTTGTCGATCCCGACAATCCGTACCGCTATCTTGAAATTCGCGGAACGGTTGTGGAGATCACCGAACAAGGAGCTGCCGACCACATCAACAAAATGGCGAAGAAGTACTTGGGCGTCGACAAGTATCCGTATGCGCAGCCCGGGGAAGTGCGTGTGTTGTACAAGGTCCGACCGGAACACACGACAGTCATGGGATAAACCAACGATCGAGCCAGGCAACTGCCCCCCCCGCGCGACAAAAAGCAGTAGATTCCTGCAGGCATCTTCCATTATGTGGAGATGCTCAGTTCGTGCTGTTATACGCGGGTTCCCGCGACCATGTATTGATGACGTTTTGATAACGTTTTTTCGCCTCACCAGTCCAATCTGCAAAGGATTCCCCGTCTGGGGGAGTTTCCTATATGGGGAACTTTCGCGAATCCGCTGCCGTAGTAACCACCAAGGAGACCCTTGCGATGCTGGGGTTTTTGGGGCAGGAACCGGGCTCGGAGGCAGTCATGGAAGTGGGGAAGAACGACCGGAATGGCGCCGGTGCAATGGATCCCCGCGTGAGCGGGATCCCCGTGCAACAAGTCGTTAGAGCTGCACATGATGAACTTCGCTTGCTGATGCGCCAGCGAGGCGAGATCATGAAGCGTATCGGCACTGTAAAGCAGACAATCGCCGGCCTAGCCAACCTGTTTGGCGACGATGTGCTGGGCGAAGATCTCCTCGAACTGATCGACCGCAAACCCAATGGGCGGCAGCCCGGCTTCACGAAAGCGTGCCGCTTGGTGCTGATGGAGGCGCGCTTGCCGCTGGGAGCCCGCGAAGTCTGCCAGGAACTGGAGCGGCGGGCATCCGACATCTTGGTCCGGCACAAGGACCCGATGGCCTCGGTCACGACCGTGCTCAACCGTCTGGTGGAATACGGTGAGGCGCGCAGCCTGACGAACGATCGCGGCCGCCGCGTATGGGAATGGGTGAGCGAGACCGAGTCCGGCGCGGACCAGATCCCTTCCCAGGTGACCGCGTAGTTACGAGACGGAGCGTCGCCAGCTACGTCGGCAACAACTTTCCCTTTTCCAGGTGGCGGGTGACGTGGGCGTACTGAGCGGCGTGTGGATCGTGTGTCACCATTACGATCGTCTTTTTGAAACCCTCATTCAGCCGTTTCAGGATTTCCAGGATCTCCGTTGCGGAATGGCTGTCGAGATCTCCGGTAGGCTCGTCGGCGAGAATCAACGTCGGGTCGCTGACGATGGCACGGGCGATGGCAACGCGCTGCTCCTGCCCGCCGGAAAGCTGCTTGGGCAGATGGTGTACCCGGTCCTCCAAGCCCACAAGCTTGAGCGCAGTCAACACATGATCGCGGCGCTTCTGCGCGGTCATCTTGGTGAGCAGCAATGGAAGTTCGACATTCTCGAAAGCGGTAAGAACGGGAATCAGATTGAATGTCTGGAATACATAGCCGACGTGAGTGTTGCGCCATCGTGCGGACTGCACGTCATTGAGGCCGAAAATATTGCCGCCCAGCACGAGCATCTCGCCTGATGTAGGCCGGTCAATGGCGGCGATCATGTTCAACAATGTCGTTTTACCGGAGCCTGAGGGGCCCATCAGCGCGACGAACTCGCCGGCGGCAATGTCAAGGGTGACGTTGTCGAGCGCCTTGACTTCGAAGGCATCCCGCTTGAAGAGCTTGGTTACTCCACGCGCCTGCACAACCTTGGTGCCGGCGGCAGCCGGCGTCAGCGTAGCTGCACTCATGATTGCCCCTTGATACGAATTTTCTGTCCGTCCTTGAGATCGGCGGGCGCCGCGATAATGACGTTCTCGCCGCCCACCAGCGTGTCGACCAGATACCCTCCGGCGCGCGGGCCCAGAATGTTGACGTCACGGCGAACGGTCCGCCCGTTGAAGACAACGAACACGAACTTCTTGCCGTCCTTATCGCGTACTGCCTGTGCCGGAACAAAGGCTCCGACTTGCTTCGTGGCCGACGCCTTTTGCTCGGTCGCCAGGAACTGCACGGTGGCGTTCATCTCCGGGCGAAGGAATTCATCCGGGTTGAGGATCTGCACCTTGACCTGGACCGTCGCTTTCTGACGGTTGGCTTCCGGGGACATTTCCGCGATTTCCCCTTTGTAGTGACGGTCCCGGAACGCGTCGAGCGTGACGGTGGCCTGCTGCTTCGGTCCGAGCTTGGCGAAATCGTCCTGCGCGATATCGAGTTCGACTTGTATGTCGCTCAAGTCGGCAAGCGCAACAACCGAACCACGTGGACCACCTTCCGCGCCGCTGGCAAACTGCGCTGTAACTAACTCGCCCTTCTCGGCGGTGCGCTCGAGGATCGTTCCCGTTACCGGTGCCCGAATGATAGTCGCATCGAGTTGGGACTTCGCATAATCCATCTGGCCCTTGTACTGTGCGAGGTCGCCGTGCGCGCGCTGGATCTCTTCGGCCCGCGGACCAATTTTCCACATGCGTAGGGCCTGCTCGAGAGAATTTACGCGCTGCTGCGAGGCGTCATAGCGGGCTGTGGCATCATCGAGTGCCTGCTTCGATACCACGCCTTGAGCGAAAAGGTCGCGATTGCGATCGAGCGTGATCTTGTCGTTGGCGGCCGTAGCGCGCGCTTCGGATAGGTTGTGCTCAGCCTGCTGAATCTCCTCTGGCCTGGACCCATGATCCGCCTGATCCGCCCGGGCCTTCGCGCTCTCGTAGGCGCCGCGCGCCTGCTCGTAGAGGGCCCGGAACTCCTGGTCTTCGAGACGCACCAGGATCTGGCCTTCCTTCACCTTGTCGCCTTTTTCGACGCCAATCCAGGCGACTCGGCCGGTAACCTTTGAGTTCACGCTGATCTTGTGATGGGCAACAACGTATCCGGTGGCCGAGAGAACGGTGGCACCACCCGTTTCATTGCTCTCAGCCTGGGCCCGGACGACTTCCACTTCTGGAGCATCCGAAGCAAATACGCGATAGCCGAGGGCGACAAGTCCGAGCAGAACTACCACTGCGATGCCGCCAAGAATGACACGGCGCGACCAGGCGGGCGGTTCGCCGCCACTGTCACGCAAAGAATGATCGATGCGCAGACTCTGCAATTCGTCGTGCTTGGTGTCCGTGGTCATGTGTTCGAAACGCTATGTGGTCGCATCAGGCGCGACCCTGTTATCCGCGTAAGGCTGCCAGAATCTCCTGCCGCGCCGCGTGATAGCTTGGCGCGAACCCGCCGGCAAGACCCATCACAAGGGCGAACAGGACAGCAGTGACGAGAACGTTGGCGGAGAAATGCAACCCGAACAGACTGACGGGCACGCTGCCAAACAGGTTGAGGCTGAATACAGTTTCACTGAAGGTCAAGGAATTGCCAATGCCGGTTGACATGCCCTGAAACGGCATCATGAGTGCGATGCCAACCAAGGCCCCGAGCACGGATAGCAGCAATGACTCCAGCACAAACGAGGTCAGAATGCTGGGCCGTGAGAAGCCAATTACGCGCAACGTGGCGATTTCACGAGAACGGTAGGCGACCGCGGCATACATCGTGTTCATGGCGGCGAAGCTGGAACCGACGGCCATGATGATAGCGACGAGAAACCCGATGTACTTGATGGCGCCCCCGGAACTGGTTTGCTTCTGGTAGTACTCGGTTTCGAGTTGGCCTTCCAGTTTCAGTCGCTGGTCATCGCTAACGCGATTCTTGAGGGCGTCGGCAGCGAGAGGATCGGTCGCGCGCAGATAGGCCGAGCCCAGTCCGCCCACACGGTCGAAATCGGCGGCGATCTGATTGAGGTCGCCCCAGATCTCTGAGTCGTAGGCGGTGCCGCCCGAGTCGAAGATGCCGACAACCTTCCATTGACCTTTGGCGAAATCCATATTGTCGCCAACATTGGTTCCGGCAAAGCGGTCATGGGTCGCCTTGCCGACGACAATTTCGCGCTGTCCAGGCGCAAACCACCGGCCTTCCACGAGTTTCGCCTTCGGACGGAGTTTCAGTCCAGCCGGCATGAGTCCGCGTACCGAAACGTTCACTTCGCCGGTGCCGTCCTTTCTCGGCAACACGGCCACCACCACCCATTCGCCCGAGGCAATTGGCTGGCCTTCGTTATCGCGTGCAATCCCCGGCAACTCTTTCAGCGTTGGGAACAGCGATGCGTCGAAGCCGCCGGAAAGCTCGGCGGTCGACCCCTTGCGCATGACAAGCACATTCAGCGCGTCGCCGCTGGCGACGAAGGCTTTCTGAAGCCCCGCCAGTAGCGCCATCAGGAACACTGCTGTCGTGACGGTCAGCGCGATCCCCAGGGCGGTCATGATCGTGAGTCCCTTGCGGAGCGTCAAATTGCGGACGTTGTAGCTGATCGGAATCGCCATATTATTTGCTCGTTAACCGATGTAGCGCAGGCCCTCCACAATGTCGACTTTAGCCGCGTGATATGCGGGAATGATCGCGCTCAAGAAACCGACCATCGCCGCAACGAATACCGCCACGAGAAACGTAGGGAAAGTTACCGTCATGCCAAGGAAGAAGAAGCCCATTCCCGGAGCGTGAGCCATAGCTGCGACCATGCCCATGGCCAGCAGGCATCCGAGAACTCCGCCGATGAGAGTGACGGTAATTGCCTCGCCGATGTAGAGCCCGAGAATCGTCTGCCGTGTGAAGCCAAGGGTTTTAAGCACTGCAACTTCGCGCGTGCGCTCACGGATCGACATCGCCATCGTATTGGCCGACACGAGCAGCGTGGCGAAGACCACTGCCAGGCAGATGCTCAGGATAAAAGCCTTCACGTTGCCGATGCTGTTGATGAAGCTGAGCTGAAATGCCTTCTCGCTTTCCGTCTTGGTAGGATACGGCGAATTGCGGAACATATTGTCGACACCGGCCGCCACCTTGGGCACGTTGTCTGCCGAATCCGCCAGGATATTGAAGGTGCCGGTAGTGCCTTTCGCCCATGAGACGGCTTCTTCAACATATTTTTGATTGAAATAGACGGACAGGCTCGGCTGCGGCGCCGTGAAGACTCCGCGAACCGTCAGTTCAAGATTCACTGGGAAGATGGTTCCCTTCAAAATCATCCGGTCACCAATCTTCCAGCCGAATTTCTTCGCCAACTCGCTGTCGACGACGACTCCCGCCTGATCATGCTGCCAGGCGTCCAACTGATCGGCGGGGATCTTGAAGTCTGTGATGACCTTGAAAATCTCGTTGGGGTCGGTGCCGAACTGGGCGAAAAAATTCTCCGGTTTCTCATCTTTGTACAGCCCGCCAAACCACTGCGTGGGTGCGACCCCGACCACCCCGGGTACCGAGCGGATCTTTTCCCGGTACGCCACCGGCAACGACTGCGTCAGCGAAACGCGGTGGCGCGTGATCAGGCGCTGGGCGGACTGGGCAGTTCCCTTGTCGATGTAGAAACCGCGCCAGACCGTCATCATGAAGGTGAGCAAGACAAGGGAAAATGTGATGCTCAGCACCGTCAGGATGCTGCGGCGCTTGTTGCGGAACGCGCTCTTGGTCACAAATCGGGTCAGGGTCATAGCAGCACGGCTCCAGGCAATAGAACAGCCGAGAAAAATCGATTTCCTGGGAAACGTATTGCACCCGAGAACGCTGGGAACTTAAGGATAATGCAACAGCCCCGGCACCGACAACTCTTCCCGTCGGCATTGGGCCTGGCGAACGACAGCCGGACTGCGGCGCGTTTCATGGAGCGCTCACCTCTATCGGATTGCCTGCCGTTTGCTGTACCATGATGTGTCTAATATCTCGATAGATCATTAATTTCGATGGATCGAAATAATATCCGCAGGAACCCCTCCATGTCAACGCGCCGTGTCCGCCAGCGAGCTCGAGCCAAGCCCCGCCGCAAGCAGCTGATCGATGACATCCTGATGGCGGGGCGCGAAAGCAGCGCCGCCGCAGTCATGTTTCACAGCGTGATCGCCGAGCGCGCGGGACTGGCCGCCACCGACACCAAGACCATCGATACATTGCTCCGGTTGGGTCCGATGACCGCCGGCGACCTCGCCCACCATACAGGTCTGGCTACGGCATCCGTCACCAGCCTCATCGACCGTCTGGAAAAGAAAGGCCTGGTGCGGCGCAATCGCGACACAAAGGATCGGCGGCGCGTCATGGTCGAGCCGATCCTCGAGCGCATCACTGCCGGATTCGCCTTCTTCGGATCCGTTCGCGCCGCTTACGCGAAGCTGTTGGATGATTACAGTGACGATCAATTGGACACCATCCTGGACTTCATGCGCCGTTCCTCTCAACGGACCCGCGAGATGACGGCGGAAATTACGGCGAATCCCACAGCGGCAATCGTCAATATTTGCCGTCGAGCGGGCGATTGAGACGTTCTATGACCGCGATTCGCAGCCTCAGGGCCAACGTCACGCGCGAGGAAGCGCTCCGCCACTTCACTGGAGGTACGTTGCCGATCGCAAGCTGGTTCCGTTCCCCGGTCCAGTCGATTGCCGAGCTTTACATCCCGTTTCGTCTCTTCAAGGTGAAATTTGTCAACGGCGGCCGCGAGGAGAGCCATATCTTCGGGTTGGACGCGGTTCATGGAGTGATGGACTTATACGAGTTTTCCGGGCCCCCGGGAGCCCAAGAGGTGACTTCGCTCGAGTCGCGCAACGTGCTCCCCGTAGCTTTGGGTTCCCTTGAAGCCAGAGAGCGGGTATTGGCGAAAGTCCGAAAGCTGGTTTTCAGCCGCGGATTCTTCCGCATGCGCGACGTACGGTTTGAAGCCGAACAGATTCCGGGGGAGATCTGCGTCCCCTACTGGGTCTGTTTTCGGGGTAAGGACAAGCAACTGCGACTCGCCGTGATGGATGCGGTCCGCCGCCGCGCAGAAGGGGCGAAAGTACGTCGGATGATCGAAGATTGGCTGCAATGCAAATAGCCCTAAGTCTTTCTGGCTCAAGCGAAAACGCAGGTACTTTCGTAACTCACCGTCCCATGTCGACCGCGCTATGCTAGGGGTGTCTCTCCCCCCGGTCTTCGCCAAATCCATCTCAAGAGGAGTAGTGCGGGCTGTCACCGCGAAGGCGACTGCAATGGCAATGATGTTTGGCCGGTTCGAAGTCCAAAGTGAGCTTTCCAAGTCGGATACTGCCCAGATTTATAAGGCCACGGACACCGAAACCAATCAAACCGTGGCGTTGAAAACCCAGAGCCTCGATCCGCTGGGTGATAAGGCGGCGGCATTCATCGATACCCTGATTGCCGAGGGCGAGAACACGCGGGATCTCGCCAGCCAGAACATTGCGGTACTCTATGGCGCCGGCGAAATCGAAGGACAATTCTGTGCTGCCATGGAGTATGTGCAGGGCAACAGCATCGCGACGATGCTGACTCGCAAGGAAGGCTTTTCCATCTGGGACCTGCTCGATATCACGCGCCAGGTTTGCGCCGGCCTGGACTATGCCGCATCCAAAGGCGTGACGCACTGTTCGTTGGAGCCGTCGAAGGTGATGGTGCAGTGGGACGGCTTGGTCAAGATCCTGGGCTACGGGATTTCCAACATGAGTCTGATTGGAGCGGAGTCGGGCAACAGCCTCGGCCGCCTGCTGCCCTACGCATCTCCGGAACAGGTACGCGGGGACGCGATGGATCTGCGTTCGAACCTGTTCACCTGGGGCGCAGTTTTGTACGAGATGGTGACGGACCGTAAAGCATTTGATGCGACAGACCCTGCAGCGCTGGCCACGCAAATTGCCAGCGAGATGCCGCCCAGCCCATCGTCGTTGAATCCAAAGATTCAGCCTGGAGTGAGTGCGCTGATCATGAAAGCGCTGGCCAAGGATCCGGCGGAACGCTACCAGACTGCCCGTGAACTGGTCGACGATTTGGAGAAATGCAAGGAAAGGAAGTCGTCGGCTCCGGAGGCGAAGAAGTCATCTGCCACGGTTAAGCCGCAGGTTTCCTCGGATGCTCGTACCGCCGCCGCGAGCAAGTTCGTGGCGTCGGCTCCTAAAACCTCCGAGCCCGACCTTTCCGATGATTGGACACCACCCCAGGCAGCAAAACCTCGTGTGCCCGCGCCGCCCACGATGCCCGAACGGCGTGCATCCGCTGCAGCCGCGGGTGTGGGAGCTGGCTCTCGCGCGGGCCGCATGCCTGCTTCTGATTCCGGTTCTCGCGTCATGGATCCGCCAGGGCCGGTGCCACCTCCGCCGTCGACTGCTCCCACTCCACTGAACTCAGCAGCCGCACCCGAAACCGAAACGGAAGATGCTTCGCCCAGCGTGGCGGTTGATCCCATGATGGCGGCCGCTGCACCGGCTTCCGGGGGAAGAAGCTTTTCCGATATCGACGAACTGCCTCCCATGAAGGAGCCGGCGTTTGCGCCTCCTCCTCCTTTACCGGCACCGGAGATCACGGAACCATCGCCGCTGGCGCAAATGCGGCGCGCCAGGGAAGAAAAGACGAAAGTTCAACCCCGCGAGGTTGCCGAGAAGGCGATCAAAGAGATCAAGACCGTTCCGCCTCAGCTGATGATCTACTCCATCCTGGGTGCGGTGGGATTGATCGCGATTGTTGCGGTTGCAATGTTCTTCCACGTGCGCTCAGAAGACGAAGATACAACGGCCGCGCCACGTCCAACCAAGGTCGGTGCCAGCCAGTCCCAGACGGAGGCCGCGCCCGCGGAGCAACCAGCCGCCGCGCCGGCAGAGCAGGCCCAGGCTCCCGTCTTGGAGGCGGAACCGGAACCGCAGCCGGAAGTGATCGTGCGGCAAATCGACCGCCGAGGCCAGAGTGGCAACCGTCGGAGAGCCGCACCCGCCCCCGTTGTCAGGACACCGGGCGCGATTCAGATCGATTCGAATCCGCAGGGAGCGTTGGTGCAGCTGGACGGGCGAAGCGATCCTTCCTGGATCACGCCGTTCAGCCTGGGAGGACTCGCTCCTGGCCAGCACACAGTGTCGGTCAGCAAGACCGGGTACTCGCCGGAGGTGCGCACGGTCGAGATTGCGTCGTCAAGCAAGGCGGCACTGAGCCTGCGTTTGGCCGCGATTAATGCGTTGATGGTGGTCAATAGTACGCCGGCAGGCGCCGAAATCGTTCTCGACGGCAAAAACACAGGCCGTGCCACACCTGCCCAATTTGCCGTGGAAAAGGGCAGCCACTCCCTCGTGTTACGCAAGCAGGGTTACCTCGACGAGACAGCAACCGCCGAATTGGGTCCCGGGCAGAACTATCAATTCGCGCCGACTCTTCGGGCACTGGGCAACGCCGACGAGATCCGCAGCGTCGGGAAGTTCAAGAAATTCTTCGGCGGCGGCGGAGACAGCGCCGCCGGCATGGGAACCATCAGCATTCGGACGCAGCCCAAAGGGGCGCAGATTGCCGTTAACCGCAAACTTCTCGACAAGCCCTCTCCGGGTGAGTTCATGCTCGGGCCGGGGAATTACATTGTCGACATCACGTTGACCGGATTCAAACCGGTGCACAAGATCGTGACCGTCGAAAAGGGCGGCAAGGTCGCGATCGACGAGATCCTCGTGCGGGAATAAGCTCTGGTGACTGGCGCGACTGGAGACTGTTTGTAGACATGCCTTTCCCAACTCCCTGCGCCATAAGCGTTTATCGGCCGGTAAATGCAACTGCCTCTTCATCCAGCGAAAAAGCCTCCTGTCGCTCAAGCCTGCGGTCACTAAGTGCGGTGATCGGAATCACAGCCCAAAGTGCGCGGCATTCTGGAGGATAATGCCCAAGCAGGAAGGGGGCGAGTCGTGTCCCAGCCCTTGCCGGGCAAATTGGGGCCTGATCTTTGGCAGGCTCTGCACGCAATCAAATCGACCCAGGTGTATCCGAAAGGGACACCCCTGTTCCGGCACGGCACGACCGTCGCCGGAGTCTACATTGTGGAAGCAGGGCAGGTGCGGGTTTTACTGCCGACCGGACAAAACCAACCGCAATTACTGGACATCGTAGGTCCGGGCACCATCCTCGCGCTAAGCGAGACGATGTCGGGAGATTCCCACCGGGTCACTGCGGAAGCAGTAGACCATACGACGGCCGCCTTCATCCCGCGCGAAAAGTTCGTAACATTTCTCCAGGAAAACAGCGATCACTGCCTGCAAGTGGTGCGGCTGCTCAGCGAAGATCTTCACGGGTTGTATCACAAGTTCCGCAACATCAGCGCCCACCCAGGCCGGCCACGCCAACGAATGCCAGACGAGCGGCTTAATTAGTTGGGTAATTTGAAGTTGACAGTGATCTGGGTCTGAATTTCCACGGGGTCGCCGTCGAGGTAGTACGGCTTGTATCTCCACTGCCGGACAGCCTCGGTCGCGGCGCGGGCCAGTATGGGATCGCCGCTGGTCACCTTCACGTTCTTGACGTTGCCTTCCTTATCGACCGTGGCTTCCAACTGCACGGCACCCTGAAGTCGCATGGAAAGCGCATTCTGCGGATAGCGGGGCTGGACTCGCTTGATGAGCAGGCCTTGCGAAACACCTTGAGAGATCCTCAGCGTTGACGGTACAGCCTTGGGCAGATTCACTGGAGCCGAAGCAACCAGGCTGCTGATGTGTTTGTCGTTGGCAGGCTCGACTGCCAGAGGGCTGGGAACTTGCGGAACCGCTTCCTCACTTTGCGCAGACGCCTTCCTGGACGCTACCGGCGCAGATTTGACTACAATGGCAGGCCCCGCGGTTTTTCTGGTTTCCGGCTCATCCTCAGTTGCGCTTTCATCCGCGGTTTTCGACGAATTGTTTACGCTGGCGGAAGGCTTGGCAATGGATGCCGACGAGCTGGGTGACGAGGCCGGAGCCGATACGGGCGCACTTGCCGAGGGAGGCGCCGCCGAGTATGACGGGCCATTCAGGCTCTGAGGTGTTGTGGCCGGACTGGGAGACCCGCTCTTCTGTTCGAATTTTGTCCAGCCGAAGTAAGCAATCGCCAAGGCGGCCACCACTACGGCTGCCGCGATCAGAAGCTTCTTGCCGCCACCGGAGCCTTCAGACGTGTCTTCTTTCTCCAGCGCAGCGAAGGTCGGAGCCTCGATATGGCTCACTGGGAGCGGCACAGAACTCACAGGTGCGTGGCCGATAAACTCGGGAGCCGTCGACTTCTTCTCTGCGGGGGCGGGTGGTTCCTTGGCCGGTGCAGGGGCGGCTGCTGTCGCGGCAAGAGCGCCAGCAGCAGGCCTGATCGCGGACGGAAGAACCGGTACCGGTTCAGGCTCGGGCGTGGGCGCAGGCGTTTCATAAGCGACGGGAGCAGGCGGCACGGATGGGGGTGCTGGTGGCGTCGCATTCTCTGGCACTGGAATCGAGATCGCGGTGTGATCGGTCTCTGCGAGGCCTGCCAGCGCCGGCAGTGCAGATTCGAATTCCTGTGCTTCATGATGGGTGGCCGCGACCTGTGCAGAATCATCCTGGCTGACTGAAGAAGCTGTGGATGCTGGGGCCGCCTTGCCCGCTGCGGCCGGAGCCGAAGCATCGAGATTCTTGCGGAGCAAGCCTCGCGCAACGCGAAGGGTCCCTTTGGCTTGCTCGACGTTGATGGGTTTTGTCAGAACCAGATTGGCTCCGATACGATAAGCCTTGGCTACGCCGGCCTGACCTTCCACCAATGCCAACGCCAGGGAACTTTGATTCGAACTGGAATTTCTCGCGCTCTTGAACAGCAGCGAAGCGTTCTGCTCATTCTCACAATCGACCACGATCGCGTCGTAGCGCTGGGCCATTAACTTCTTGACCGCAGCAAAGGGTTCGTTGACCGGAACGACTGCAAAATCTAGGTCGCTGAAGACCTGCGTTACGACACGGGCGAGCTTTTCGTCAGGACAGAACAGTAACGCTTGGTAACCCATAATGAGAAATCCTAGGTACTGTCATGGGTACCAGCAAGTTACGTGGGTAACGGACTTATCGCATTCACGAGGCTGCGGGTGCAGATTTCAATGGCGCTGGAACTCGACCAGCACGACCGTCTGAAAGGGCATCAACTTGCCATCACGAACGTAGGGCCGATATCGCCATTGCTTTACTGCAGTGATCGCCGAGGCTGCCAGCGTGGGATTACCCTCGATGACGCGAACACCGGAAACGGTACCGGTATCGCTGACAATTGCCTTCAACACGACCGTCCCCTCAAGCTTCTCCTTGCGGGCTTCCGGTGGATAGGCTGGCGACACGTGATGAAGCAGACGTTTCTCCGCACCCTGAGACGAGAGAATCACTGCGCTTTTCTCACCAGGCAATTCAGCGTCGGAAGGGACGGCCGCCAGAATCTTCTTGGCGGAGCCGATCTTCTTCGACCCGCTGTCTGCGTCCTGCGCCTCGGTCGATGCGGATTGCTTGTCGGCAGGCAAGGAGACGCTCTGCGCCGATGTTTCAAGCTCCGCTTCGTCGGAATGGTTCTCTGCCCTACCCGTGCCAGAAGTCGCCGGATTCACCGGGCCCGCGGGGATCGCTGAGCTTGGTGCACCGGCAGATGGGGCCCCGTTTGCTGATGGCGCCGGCGTGACAACAGGTGCCGGCGAGACAGGTTGAGGCGGCGCCACTTTGCGGGATGATCCTGGCATTTGGAACGATGCCAGCACCCGATTGACCCAGGGTTCAACCGTCTCGCGGAATCCGGGTTGATACATCCAGGCGGCGTAGAATCCGCCGGCCAGCATGAGGAACAGAAGCAAGAGCAACGATGCGCTGCTGCCTTTTTTTACGACTGGCTCACGGTAAGAGCTGACAGCGGGCGTCGGCAGATCGGATTCCAGGTCTGCGAGCACAGGATCGTCCGAAGGTTTTTGAGCCGGGGCCGGCTCCGGCGGAGCCGATTTTGGTGGCGCAAAGCTCTGCGGTGGCGTCAGATCACGCGCAAACGTGGACAGCGGCTTGGCCTGAACCGGCGGCGGAGCGGCTTCTTCCTTGGCGGAGTACGTTTTGGCAATGGGCGCCGCAGGCGGCTCGAGAGGAGCTTGCGGTTGTGCTGGTGGTGGTGCCATTTCGGCAGGTGGCGTGGCAGGCAAAGATGCTCCCGCAGCAGCGGCTTGGGCTCGCGGTGCGGACGGCGTGACGATCTCTTCCCGGGCCTCCTCGAATGGATGCGGCAAGCGCGCGGTGTCATCCTTCTTAATGCGGTTTACCGCTGTACGGATCGTTGTCCGCGCCTGATCCTTGGCCACCGGCTTGGTCAAGATCAGTTCTGCACCCAAGCGAAACGCGGTCGGCAAACCTGCCCTGCCATCGACGATCGCAATCGGAACTGGATTCCCGCCTTCTTTTGGGCGGCGGCAAACGTCAAAGATGAGCTTGGCGGCAGGAAGATTTTCGCAATCCACCAGCACCAGATCGAAGGTGTGGGAACTCAGTTTCTGAGCTGCGGAAGGCCCGTCCAGAGGCCGTTCGCAAGTGACGGACATCTCCGCCAGCACACCTGTGATGGCGCTGACCGCCTGATCGTCCGGCGACAGGAGAAGGGCATGGGGCATAGCCCTTTATGCTAGAAACCGCCATCCCCTGCCGCAAGTTACGCAGGTAAGGGAAACAGCACTTACTTGGACTTTCGTGCAGCAGGCCGGGGGGGCCGCTCACCGCTTTCCCCCTCCTGCGGCCGACTCGGGAGGCGGGTAAACGATGGACCCCCGGAAAGCGGATCTGTCTGCCGGAGAGAAATCAGGGAAGGGAAGCTGGTTCTGATCGCGCCATTGCGCGACTTGCTGCTCGGCGGACGCAGCCCGGTCCTTATCCAGTCCGGGATCATGAGCCATGTAGACGGTGCGCGACGGGAAGGCAAAACTGCTCCCAGACAGACTGACGATTTCGATAATGCGCAGCAGCAGGTCCTCCCGAATGGCGGTGAATTCGTCGGAGTCAGCGGTCAAGACGTAACTGAAGATCTCGAGGTTGAGGGAACTATCGGCGAGAGCAGCAAAGCGAATGCGAGTGCTCTCGTGCTCGATCTTGGGATGCTGGTAGAGCATGCGTCGAAGCTCCGCCAGCAGGAAACGCATCTGGTCCGGAGTGGTTTCGCACCGGACACCGAAGGTCGGATTGAAGAGGATCTTGTCGCGGCGAGCGAAGTTTTCAACATTCATGGTCGCGAGTGTGCCGTTCGGGATGGAAAGGATGGTCCGGTCCAGCGTCCGGACCCGGGTCGAACGTAGGCTGATGTCTTCCACCGTACCAACCCGATCTCCAAACCGGCAGAAATCTCCAACCCGGATGACTTCATCGGCCAGAACCGACACGCCGCCGAACAGGTTCTCGAGCGTCTTTTGCGCCGCAAACGCGATGGCCAGGCCGCCGATACCAAGTCCTGCCAGCACCGTGGTCAGGTTGAAGCCGAGAGTGCCGAGAACTGCCAACAAGGCGATTCCGGCAATGATGGCTTTCAGCAAGCGCTCGCCGAGCAGCATCAGAGTGCTGGTCCCAGTGTGGCCGGCACCGATGGCATGGTTGCGCAGGCGCTGCATGGTGATTCCCGTCACCCGCAACACGAACCAGAAGAACCCGATTGCCAGGACTACCCCGGTGGTCCGGTAGTAGTAGACGCGGGAGAGAAAGGGCAGACCGAGAAATCCCGCCATGATGCGATGAGCGAAGGCTCCGAAGAACAACAGCAATGGCGCAGAGACGCGGCCATAGGAATGCAAGTTCGGTTTGTGCGTGTACCTGAGCCATAAGCGCCGAGGAACGGCGAGAATCAGAACGATGGCCCATCCCGAAGCCGCTGCCAACGGAACGAAAATCAGCAACGCCAGCCATTGCCAGAGAGGCATTCCCAGGAAGGTCTTCCCGACAAGAATATTCGGCAGTCTGGTTTCGATCTGGTGAACGCGGAGGTTGTCGTACAGGTCAGGAACCTTAGCGAGCGTGTCAGAGGAGAAAAGCCAGATCTTGCTTCCATTGGGATCGCTGGCGTGAACCAGGACGACGGGGACCTCGGCCTCTCCGTCGACGGAAAAAGAGCCGATCGTCTGTGCAGTGAAGTCGCCGCTATCCGGACTGCCGTCGGGGCGTGTACTGATGCGGCGGACACTCCCAACAAAGGCGCGGTCCATCAGGAGTTTCAACTTGCTCGCAAGATCCTGTCCCTGGGACTGACGACGGACGGCGCTCAGCTGCAGGTAGTCGGCGGCAGCTTTGTAGTTGCCGGCCTGAGCGGCCTGAAGAAAGCCAAGCACTGTGCCGGAAGGAGTGTCGCGCCCGAGCGGATCGGAGGTCGTTGTCTGCGCCGGTTGCCCGCCGACCAGGGCATTGGTCAACGACTGGGCGGGGAGAAGGCACGCAAGAAAGGCAACCACCAGGAGCGACAACAAGTACTTCTTCATGAAGAACTCCGAAGTAAGGGAGACCCCCGGTTCGGGAAAGAGGATCTCCAGTCGACGACGGCGCTAGGCCCGCTTTGGGCGATAGATGTCGGTCGCTTGACCGTAGAAGACTTCAGCCGACTCCATCATCGTTTCCGAAAGCGTGGGATGCGGATGAATCGTCATGCCTACATCAGCCGCCAGCGCACACATTTCGATGGCTAAAACGCCTTCTGCGATCAGTTCGCCGGCACCGGGGCCGACAATTCCGACGCCCAGGACGCGCTCGGTCTTCGGGTCAATGAGCAGTTTGGTCAGACCTTCAGGCCGGTCAAGAGTGATGGCGCGGCCGGAAGCGCCCCATGGGAACTTGGCGACACTGATGGTTCGTCCTTGTTCTTTCGCTTGCGTTTCGGTTAGGCCAGCCCAGGCAATCTCAGGGTCGGTGAAGACCACCGCTGGAATGGCGTTGGGCTCGAAGGCGACTTTGTGTCCCGCAATGGCCTCAACTGCGGTGCGGCCCTCATGCATTGCCTTATGCGCCAGCATTGGCTCGCCGGCCACGTCGCCGATGGCGTAGATCGATGGATCCGCGGTGCGGCGCTGCTCGTCGATCTCGATGAAGCCCTTGGCGTTAACCTTGACCTGAGTTTTGTCGAGTCCGGGGATCTCTGAATTCGGACGGCGACCGACCGACATCAGCACGCGGTCGAACACCTGCTCTTTTTCCTTCACGTCGGGACCGTCGAAGGTCACGCGGATGCCGTTCTTCTCTTCTTTCAGGGACTTCACGGTGGTGTTCAGCAGGATCGATGCGAACAGTTTTTCCAGACGCTTGTGCAGCGGCAGCACGAGATCGCGATCCGCGCCGGGCAGCAGGCCGGAGAGCATTTCAACACAGGTCACTTTCGTGCCGAGCGTGGCATAGACGGAGCCAAGTTCCAGACCGATGTATCCGCCGCCGATGACCAGCAGAGTTTTTGGAATATCGGGAAGATCGAGAGCTCCGGTTGAATCCATCATGCGCGGGCTATCGAGCTTGAGGCTGGGAATCACGGTCGGCCGCGATCCGGTGGCGATGATGATGCGGTCGAACGACAGCGTCTCTTCTCCGGCCGCAGCAGTCTTCGTGATTTTGAGCGTGGTCGAATTCACGAACGCCGCTTTGCCCGAGATGAACTTCACCGAACGCTGCTTCGAGAGCTGGCCGAGGCCGCCGGTCAGTTTCTTGACCACGCTCTCTTTCCATCCGCGCAGCTTGTTGAGATCAAGCTTGGGCTCGGCGAATTCCACACCCCAGTTCTTCGCCTGCTCGGCTTCTTCGAGCAGCTTGGCAACGTGGAGCAACGCCTTCGACGGGATGCAGCCGCGATAAAGGCAAACGCCGCCAGGATTGACCTCGGGATCAATGAGCGTAACTTTCATGCCGAGGTCAGCAGCGAGAAATGCCGCGGCGTATCCACCCGGGCCGCCGCCGATTACAGCCACACTGAGATTCGAGGAGTTCGTCATTTGCCATCCTTATTCCATGCGTTTCACCGCCGAGACGCCGAGAAAAGCTCAAGTGTATTCGTCTTGATTGCGGCTGGCGGCTCCGAATGTGTGATAGTCGATCGAGTTTGCGCCATGGTCGAAGACGTTCTGGTTTGCGAAATTGCCATTCTCGGCGATCTCTGCGTCTCGGCGGTGAGCCCTATCCCTGTACCGAAAGCAGGAATGGCTGCTCGAACGCTTCGGCGATCCAGCGTAGGAAGCGCGCGGCGTCGGCGCCGTCGATCAGCCGGTGATCGTACGAAAGCGAGAGCGGCAGAATCAGCCGCGGCTCGAACTTGTTGTTCACCCACTCCGGCTCCATCCGCGAACGTGACAGCCCGAGGATCGCGACCTCGGGATGGTTCACGATCGGCGAAAATCCCGTGCCACCGATACCGCCAAGATTTGTGATCGTGAATGTTCCTCCGGTCATTTCTTCTGGCGTCAATTTGCGATCGCGGGCTTTCTTCGAGAGCTGCGTGAGTTCCGCCGCGAGCTCGACAATGTTCTTCTTGTCCACGTCGCGAATCACTGGCACCAGCAACCCGCGATCCGTATCGACCGCGACTCCGATGTTGATGTACTGCTTGTAGACGATTTCTTCTTTTGCAATGTCGATCGAGGCGTTGAACTGGGGAAAGACCTTCAGCGCCGAGGCGACAACTTTCAACGCGATCGCGGTGACCGTCATCTTGCCGCCTGCTTCTTCGGCGCGGGGAGCGAATCTGGCACGCAGTTGCTCAAGTTCGGTGATGTCGGCGCGATCCTGCTGTGTTACGTGCGGGATCGTGTTCCACGCGTGACGCAGGTGCTCGGCCGTCTTGCGTCGCACACCCCGCATCGAGACGCGCTCAATCTTGCCCCATTTGCTGAAATCCGGAAGCTCAGGCTCAACGAATCCGACGGCGGGACCCTGCGCTGTTGCGGTTGCTGCTGCCAGCAGGTTCTTGGCATGCAACTTGACATCATCGTCGCTGATGCGGCCGCCAGGCCCGCTGCCCTTGACTGCATGAATGTCGACACCCAGTTCACGGGCCAGGCGCCGCACGCTTGGTGCGGCGGGAACCGGATCCCGGTGTGTGCCTGCAACCTTGTCTAGTTGCACGGGCATGGAAAACGCAGGCGGAGGAACAAACGGCTGATCAGGAGGCAAGGCCTGCTCTTCCGTCTTGCCCTCGGCTTGCATCGCCATCTGGAAGGCAAGACGAGCGGCCTGCTGACCAGAGATGTGCTCAACCGGGCCGCGTTTCTTGGGAGTAGCCGGTGCCACAGCCGCTCCGCCTTGCAGCGTGAAAATGACCTGCCCGACTTTGACCGTAACGCCTTCCTTGACCTTAATCTCGCCGACAACACCGCTGACGGTAGACGGAACTTCGACAACCGCCTTGTCAGTTTCGAGTTCCATGACCGGCTGGCCCTCGGAGACGCGGGCTCCAGGCTGGATCATCAGGCGAACCAGGTCGCCCGAGTCGATGTTCTCGCCCAGTTCAGGAAGTTTGAAGTCGGTCGCTCCGGACGCCGGCGCAGCCGAGGCCTGAATCGTGGCAACCTCTTCGGCCTTCACCGACTTTGCCGCAGGCTCTGGAGTTTCAGGGGCCGCAGCCGCTGGAGCCGCTTTTGCAGGCTTCGATTCCGCCTTGGCCGCGCCGGATCCATTCTCGACAGTAAAGATGACCTGGCCGACTTTGAGCTTGTCGCCTTCCTTGACGCGAATCTCGCCAACGGTCCCGCTCACGGACGACGGCACTTCGATGACAGCCTTGTCGGTCTCGAGTTCCATGACTGGTTGGCCCTCGGTGATGCTCGCGCCGGGCGCGACCATCAGGCGCACCAGGTCGCCCGATTCAATATTCTCGCCAAGCTCAGGCAGTTTGAATTCAGTCGCCATTCCTTCGTTTCGTCCTTAGGTATGAGCCGGGTTCGGTTTTTCTGGATTGATGCCGAGATCGCGGACCGCTTCCGCGAGGACATCCCGGCCAATTTGTTTGTCGCGCGCCAGCGCAGTCAGTGTCGCCAGCACAATATGCTTGGCGTCAACTTCGAAAAAGTCGCGGAGCGCGGCGCGATTTTCGCTGCGCCCGAAGCCGTCGGTTCCAAGCGATACCAGCGTGCCCGGTACCCACTGCGCAATACTCTCCGGCAGCACCTTCATGTAATCGGATGCCGCAATGAATGGGCCGGATGCGCCCTGCAGCGTGCGCGTAACGTAGGGAACCTGCGGCTTCTCGGTCGGATGCAGCATGTTCCAGCGCTCGCAGTCATTGGCCTCGCGGTAGAGTTCCTTGTAGCTGGTCACGCTCCACACGTCGGCAGCGACGCCATACTTCTTTTCCAGAATTGCCTGCGCCTTCAGCACCTCGAACATGATGGTACCGCTGCCCAGAAGTTGCGCCCGCAGCTTGCCATCTTTCTTCTGCGACGTGCTATAGCGATAAAGCCCTTTCAGAATGCCCTCGCGGACGCCTGGCTCGTTTGGCATCTCCGGCATGGGCAAGGGTTCGTTGGTGACGGTCAGGTAATAGAAGATGGATTCGCCATCCACGTACATGCGTTTGATGCCATCCTGAATAATGATGGCGATCTCATAAGCGAACGCCGGATCATAAGCCAGCAGATTGGGAACCGGCAGCGCCAACACGTGGCTGTGGCCGTCCTGGTGTTGCAGGCCTTCGCCGGCCAGCGTGGTCCGTCCGGCGGTGCCGCCGACGAGGAATCCGCGGCAGCGCATATCAGCCGCCGCCCAGATCAGGTCGCCGATGCGCTGGAATCCGAACATCGAGTAATAAATAAAGAAGGGGATGGTGTTGATGCCGTGGTTGGCATACGCGGCCCCCGCGGAGATGAACGAGCAGATCGATCCGGCTTCGGTGATGCCTTCCTCGAGAATCTGGCCGTTCTTCGCCTCCTTGTAATAAAGGAGGGTGTCCATGTCGACCGGCTCATAGAGCTGGCCGACGCTCGAATAGATTCCGACCTGCCGAAACAGGGCTTCCATGCCGAAGGTGCGGGCTTCGTCGGGCACGACCGGCACGATGAACTTGCCGATTTCCGGATCGCGCAACAGCTTCGACAGCATGCGCACGAAGACCATGGTCGTCGAAACTTCGCGGCCTTCCGTTCCTTTGTAGAACTCTTCGAAGTGCGCTTCCGAGACCGGTTTTAGCGGCGTGGCGCGGTTTTTGCGTGCCGGCATGTATCCGCCGAGCTGCTTTCGCCGCTCCTGCATGTACTTGATTTCGGCGCTATCGTCGGCTGGGCGGTAGAACGGAGCGTTATGCAACTCGTCGTCCGGCACCGGAATACCGAACCGCGAGCGGAACACCTCCAACTCGTCTTCATTCAGCTTCTTCTGCTGGTGCGTGATGTTCTTGCCTTCTCCGGCCTCGCCAAGTCCGTAGCCTTTAATCGTCTTTGCCAGAATGATAGTGGGCGAGCCGGTGTGTTCGACCGCGACCTTGTACGCTGCGTGCACCTTGATAGGATCGTGTCCGCCGAGACGCATGCGTGCCAGCTGCTCATCGGAGAGATGTTCGACCATCTTCAGCAAACGGGGGTCCGTGCCGAAGAAGTTCTGCCGGAAGTAGGCACCGCTCTCCACGAAATACTTCTGGTATTGGCCGTCCGTGATCTCGCCCATACGCTTGACCAGCAGCCCGTCGCGGTCCTGCTGGATCAACGTGTCCCAGTCTGTGCCCCAGATGACCTTAATGACGTTCCATCCGGCGCCGCGGAAGATGGCCTCCAGTTCCTGAATGATCTTGCCGTTGCCGCGTACCGGGCCGTCAAGCCGCTGTAAATTGCAATTAACGACAAAAATGAGGTTGTCGAGGCGTTCGCGCGAAGCCAGCGTGATCGAGCCGAGCGATTCGGGTTCATCCATCTCCCCGTCGCCCAGGAATGCCCATACCTTGCCGCCAGTGGAAGGTTTCAGGCCGCGATTCTCGAGGTACTTGATGAAACGCGCGTGGTAAATCGCCTGGATGGGGCCGAGTCCCATCGAGACCGTGGGAAACTCCCAGAAATCCGGCATCAGCCACGGATGCGGATACGAGGAAAGGCCGCCGCCGGGCTTTAACTCGCGGCGGAAGTTCTCCAGCTTCTCTTTCGGGATTCGCCCTTCGAGAAAAGCACGGGAATAGATGCCAGGAGCGGCGTGTCCCTGGAAGTAAACGATATCGCGATCGCCGGTTTCGGTCTGGGCGCGCAGAAAATGATTGAAGGCAACCTCATACAGCGTGGCCGCTGACGCGAAAGTCGAGATGTGCCCGCCGATGCCTTCCTGAATCTTGTTGGCGCGCACCACCATGGCCAGCGCGTTCCAGCGCACCAGGCTCTTGATGCGGCGCTCCATCTCCTGACTGCCGGGGAAAGGCGCCTGTTGCCGGGAGGGGATAGTGTTCTGATAGGGAGTCGTGGCGGTAAAAGGAAGGTTGATGCCGGCCTCGCGCCGCGCATGCAGGGCGAGTTGCTGCAGGAGCCGTCCAGCTCGCTCCGGCCCTCCGCGTGAGAGAACGTAGTCGAGGGAATCAATCCACTCGCGCGTCTCAACAACTTCCAATCCGTTCGTATGCTGCGTCTGTTGGGCTTGTTGTGTTTCAGCCACCTCTGACCTCACCCGTGAGAAGAATGGAATCTTCCATGATAAAGAATTGGGAGAAATTTTGCTGAAAGCAGGTGTCGGCTGCCAGGTCTCAGGTGTCAGGTTGCGTGCTACAAGGATGCTGGATATTAGCCGAGGCTTTCGGGCTCTTACCCCAAAACAGCCGGTTTCCAATTCTGAAACCTGAGACCTGAGACCTACTCCCGGGTTACCGCTTTCACCAGGTTTCTCGGGCGGTCGACATCCAGGCCGCGCTTGGCAGCGACGTAATAGGCGAACAGCTGCAGCGGAACGATTTCCAGAATCGGCGAAAGTAGCTCCGGCGCCCTCGGAACAAAGAAAGTGTGGTCGGCGATCTGAGGAATTTTCGCGTCGCCTTCGGTCGCGAGTGCAATCACTGTACCGCCCTGATTCTTGAATCCTTCCATGTTGCTGACATTCTTGTCATAGCGCAGCTGCGATCCGGGATCATCAGAATCGTGCGTGGCGATCATCACCAGCGGCAGCCGGTAGTCGATCAACGCGTTGGGGCCGTGTTTAGCCTCGCCCGTGGGATAGCCCTCGGCGTGAATGTAGGAGATTTCCTTCAGCTTGAGAGCACCATCCATCGCGATCGGATAGTGAATGGCTCGCCCGAGAAACATGAAATCGTCGACTCGGTAGTAAAGTTCTGCCAGCTTGTCTACCTGGTCGGCTGCTGCCAGCACGGTTTCGGTCTGTCCGGGCAGAGCGAGGAGGTCACCGATATACCGCTTCGACACAGCTTGCGAGAGCTTCTCTTTAATCTGTCCAAGCTGCATCGCAAATAGGAACAGGCACACCATCTGCGCGGTAAAAGCTTTGGTAGAGGCGATGCTGATTTCCGGCCCCGCATGGGTGTAGATCACTCCGTCAGCTTCGCGGGCAATCGTTGAACCGACGACATTCGAGATCGCGATGGTGCGAGATCCCCTCTTACGCGCTTCGCGCAAAGCTCCGGTCGTGTCCGCCGTTTCGCCCGATTGCGTAATGAAAATGCTGACCTCGCATTTGCCGATGAGGGGATTACGGTATTCGAACTCGCTGGCGTAGTCGACGTCGACCGGCACGCCTGCCAGCTCCTGGATCATGGATTGTCCCGCCATGCCGGCGTGCCGGCTGGTTCCCGAGGCGACAATGTTGATCCGCTGGACCGCGCGCAGCTCCTCCGGTGCGATTCGGACGTCCTCCAACCGGACCGAGCCAGTTTCCAGCGAGACGCGCGGTTCAATCGTGCGGCGCAAACCCTCCGGCTGCTCGAAGATCTCGCGGATCAAGTGATGTGGAAACTTGCGTGTTTCAGCCATCTCTCTCCTTTATACGGCGCATTCCCGCCCGCCAACGAAGGTTCGCAGCACATCGCCAGACGGATTCAGCACGACAAAGTCTGCGTCCGCGCCTGGTGCGAGGATTCCCTTGTTTGCGAGGCCAATAACGTGAGCGGGGTTTCGGCTTGCCGCAGAGATTGCCTGTGCCAGGTTCCAGTCTGCGAAGCGCGACAGGTTGCGTACCGCACGATCCATGGTCAGCACACTGCCGGCGAGCCAGCCATTCGCCACGCATCGGCCGTCTTTGACCTCAACTTCGAGCGATCCCAGATGGTAATGGCCATCAGGCATGCCGGCTGCAGCCGTCGCGTCGGTGATCAGCACGGTCTTGTCAGGGCCCTTGGCGTGGGCGACAAGTTTCACGATTGCCGGATGGAGATGCACGCCATCTGCGATGATATCGGCGCTCACGCTGGAATCGGTGAGCACCGCGCCGAGAATCCCGGGACTGCGATGATTGAGCGGTCGCATCGCGTTAAATGTGTGCGTCGCGTGGCGAGCTCCAGCGGAAACGCCGCGCACCGCCGCGTCGAAATCCGCATCGGAGTGCCCGAGGCTCACACAGACACCGCGCCGCGAAGCCTCGGCAATCAACTCCGGCGCTTCCTCGAGCTCGGGTGCGACCGTCATCATGCGGATGTGCCCACGCGCGGCCTGCCAGAACCGGTCGAATGTAGCGACCTTCGGTGCAAGGAGATGTTCAGGGGGGTGCACGCCTCGCCGGTCATGGCTGAGGAACGGACCTTCCAGGTGGATACCGAGTGGGTGCGCCATGCCCACCGAGTCCTGGCGCTTGTCGGGGCGGTGTTCGACTGCATCGGCAAGGCACTCGAGCGCGCGCAACGTCTGCTCCAGCGGGGCAGTGATCGTCGTGGGGAAATAGCTTGCGACTCCGTGCCGCGCTAGTAACCGCCCGATTGCGGGCAAGGCGTCCGCCGTGTCGTCCATGACATCGAAGCCGCCGCCGCCGTGAATGTGGAGATCAATGTAGGCGGGCGCGAGGATGGCCTCGCCGAACGAAGTCGGAGAAATACCAGGCGGAAGGGGCCGCTCTTGTTGCCTGGAGACGCTCACCACTTGTCCGGCTTCCACGGACAGCAACGCATCTGCGATCGTGTGCGTCGGAGTCACGAGTGTAGTGGCGGTGAAAGCGAGCATATAAACGTTTTAATAAGGGCAAAATGATGCGTTGACGGGAATTGTATCCGGGATTTCCTGTTCCCGCCAGCCGCGCACTTGGGGTGAGACACAAGCGGGAAGTGACTGCGCCAGCAATGCTATACTGAATCCGCGAGCGCCGAATGGTTTAGTCGCACGTGATCTGTTCGACTGTCGGGGAGTGGCTCAGCCTGGTAGAGCACCTGGTTCGGGACCAGGGGGTCGGAGGTTCAAATCCTCTCTCCCCGACCAATCAATAGCTTAGAGAGATTCCAACTCCTTGCGCGCCACCCGCAGTTTTGACGATTGGATACATTATCCATAGAATGCATTCAAATGTCGTCAAACGATTCCTCCTTCCCGCGCTTCCATCCGCTATTTGCGTGCGGCCGGGTGGTCAGGCTCCGTGCGTCGGTGATCTTCTTCAGCCTGCTCCTGCTGGTTTCCATCTCCGCGTTCTCACAGGGAACGCTTGACGACTACAGGCGCGCGCAACAGTTTCTTCCTCCCAACCTGCAGAGAATCGTGACCAATGCCGAGGTCATTCCTCACTTCCTCGGCGAGACGAGCCGTTTCTGGTATCGCAGGTCTGAACATGGCGGCAAGCAGTACTTCCTGGTCGATCCGGTCACAAAGACCCGGACACCACTCTTCGATCACGCCAGGTTGGCGACAGGACTCGCGCGGGCTGCGCACCGCGAATACAGTCCCGCGAATCTGGCGCTCGACAACCTGGAAGTATCGGCGGATCTCGCGACGATCCGCTTTGAGACCGATGGAGGGTTCTGGAAGTGCATGCTGGCCACCGGCGAGTGCACCAAAGACACTGCGCAGGGCAAGAAGCCGGGTATGTCGCCGGACGGCGCTTGGATCGCCTTCGTCCGCGATTACAACCTCTGGCTGCGCTCCACGCTCTCCGGACAGGAAGTGGCGCTCACTCACGATGGCGAGAAGGACTATGACTATGCCACGGAACTGCCCGAAGGGAAATTTCTGATCGAGCAGGCGAGCAAAGGCGTCGTGCCACCTGCGCAAGTCTTCTGGTCGCCCGACTCTACGCGCCTCGTGACTTATCGCATGGACTCGCGCTATGCCGGGAGATTCACCACCATCCAGTCGGTTCCTCCCGGGCGCTTGCGGCCGCAGGCGTACACCTATGTCTATCAGCTTCCCGGGGAGTGGCTGCCTCGTGCCGAACCTCTCGTCTTTGAAGTAGGTTCCGGTAAACGTATTCCGTTGCAAACCGACCCGATCGAGATGGAGTTTCAAGGCGGTCCTTCATTTGAGTGGACAAAGGACAGCCAGCGCATTTTCTTCACCACAAACGGGCGTGCCTACAAGAGCAGTGAGTTTCGCGAAGCGAATCCAGCCACGGGCGCCACCAGGGTCGTTGTTCAGGAGAATGCGGATACGAATATCGATCCAGGTGCCAACTTCATTCAACCCATTCGCGATGGATCGTCGCTGCTTTGGGGTTCTGAGCGAAGCGGCTGGAACCACATGTATCTCTACGACATCAGGACCGGGGCACTCCAAGCACAACTCACGAGCGGAAACTGGGTCGTGCACGAGATCGTACAGGTGGACGAGAAAGCTGGCTTCGTCTACTTTCTCGCCGCAGGACGTGAAGCCGGTGAAGACCCCTATCAGACCCATCTTTATCGTGTTGGTCTGGACGGGAGAAGCCTCCAGTTGCTCACGCCTGAGCCTGCGAATCATTCCGTCGTCATGTCTCCGCGCCACGACTGTTTCATCGACTCCTACTCCCGTCCCGACCTTCCGACTAAAGTTGTGCTGCGCAGCGCATCGAACGGCGAAGAATGGATGGCGCTCGAAGAAACCGATGTCAATGCGCTGCAGAAGACTGGCTGGCGCTACCCGGAGAGTTTTCGAGGAAAGGCGGCGGATCAAACCACCGACCTCTATGGAATGATCTGGCGCCCCTCGAATTTTGACTCGCGGAAGAAATACCCGGTGATCGAGCAAATCTACACGGGACCACAGGGCTTCTTTGTGCCAAAGATGTTTGGGCGCGGACTGTTCAACTCGCTGCAATCCACCGCCGAACTCGGATTCATCGTTGTCATGATCGACGGTCGCGGTACAGCCGGACGCTCGAAGGCATTTCACGACGTTTCCTATAAAAACCTCGGCGGAAAAGGAGGCATCGACGATCACATCGCGATGCTTCGTCAGATGGCAGCGAAATATCCCTACATGGATCTCGCGCGTGTCGGCCTGTACGGCGGCTCCGCCGGAGGCTATGACACGGTGCATGCCATGCTCACGCATCCTGACTTCTACAAAGTCGGGGTGTCGATTTCCGGCAACCACGACCACCGGATGGACAAAGCCTGGTGGAACGAATTGTGGATGGGTTATCCCGTCGGCGATCACTACCGCGAGCAGTCCAATGTCACGATGGCGGACAAACTCCAGGGCAAGTTGCTGCTGATCCACGGTGATCTGGACGACAATGTGAATCCTTCGGCGACCCTGCAATTGGTGGATGCCTTGATCAAAGCCAACAAGGATTTCGACCTCCTGATCGTGCCCAACCAATACCACGGAGATGGCGGCGCCCCTTATCTCTGGCGCCGGCGCTGGGACTTCTTCGTCCAGCATCTGCTGGGCGTATCGCCGCCAAAGGAGTTCAAGATTGAGATCGACAACGAAGCTGCACGCATGGCGCAGCAACGCTGAATGACTGAACCGCACGATTTCGGAAGGCATCTATGATTCGAACTCTATTTAGTCGCCGAACAGCCTTCATCAGTGTCGTAGCTTTCGCGGTCGCAATGCCTTCGGTTTCCGGAGCCCAGGAACAGCCGGCAAAACCTGCTCCCGTGCCGGGACCGATGCTGAACCAGGGCACGATTGAGATCGATACCCCGCAACTGGTGCTTCGTTTGGTGAAGTCGTCGCAGACCGTCGCCGCACTCATTCCGAAGAAGGAGCCGGGCTTCGACTTCACACCGGGAGATTTGTTACTTCAGCGTTCGCACGATGGGTACTACCACCTCGGCGACCTCGACTTACGTATGCGGACTGGAACCAGCGGAGAGTGGAAGAGCTACTCGACGGCAGTTAGGCGCACGCCGATTACACCGCTTCCTGCACGCCAGGGAGTGTTGGCGTCGGCGGACATCTCTCCAGCATTCGGGGATGTGCCGCTGCAGATTACGCGGAGCTGGTTGCTGGCTGATGGCCATCTCACGCTCCGCTTCACTTTCAAGAACGCGACGAATCTGCCCGTTCAGATTGGCGCTCTCGGTATCCCGATGGTCTTCAACAATGTGCTGAACGAGCGTTCGCTCGAGCAGGCGCATGCGGTGTGTTCTTTCTACGATCCGTATATCGGGGAAGATGCCGGTTATCTCCAGGTGACCAGGCTCAACGGCCACGGTCCGGCACTGCTGGTTGTTCCGGACGGGAGAACTCCGTTTGAGGCCTATAACCCGATTCTCGGTCCGCGCCGCGAAAGCACTGGCCCGGCGCCCATCTTCACTGACCCAACTCCGCGGGGCATGACGTTCGAGGGCTTTTATGACTGGATGGTTCTGAGCCAGGCATTCGCGGAGAACGAATGGGCCAAAGCTCAGCCGTGGAACCCTTCCACGATGGTGACGCTGTCTCCCGGCGAATCCAAGAGCTACGGAGTCAGGTTTCTGGTCTCCGAGTCGATCCGTGCGATCGAACCAACGTTAGCTGCTGCAGGACGTCCCGTCGCAGTCGGCATACCCGGATACGTACTCCCACAAGATATGGAAGGCAAGCTGTTCCTCAAGTATCGGCACGCTATGCGGTCCATGCGAGTCGAGCCAGAGTCAGCTTTGGAGATTCGCCGCCTCGGCAAGAAAGCAGGCGGAGACGAATATCTTGTGCAGGGCAAGAAGTGGGGACGTGCCCGCCTGCTCATTACTTATGAAAATGGTGTCCAGCAGGCGATTCACTACTTTGTCACCAAGCCCGCCGCCGAAACCGTGGCCGACATGGGCCGGTTCCTCACCCACCAGCAGTGGTTTGTCGACGCCAAGGATCCATTTCATCGCAGCCCCTCGGTGATGAGCTACGACCGCGAACTCAATCAAATCGTTACCCAGGACAGCCGCGTTTGGATTTCAGGCCTGGGCGACGAGGCGGGATCGGGGTCGTGGCTGGCCGCCATCATGAAGGAACTTGGCCAGCCTGATAAGGAGGAACTCGACAGGTATCAGCGGTTCGTTGATGGAGTGCTCTGGGGAGGGCTCCAATACAGTAACGGCCCCTATAAATATGGTGTGCGCAAGAGCCTCATGTACTACGAGCCTTCGGAACTGCCGCCAGGTTATTACCGCAGCGATCTCAACTGGAAGTCCTGGACAAGTTGGAACAAGCCGCATTCGGAACTGGTCGAACGGTCATTCAACTATCCGCATGTTGTAGCAGCGTATTGGGTGCTCTACCGGCTTGCCCGCAACCATACAGGGCTGGTCACGAATCATGCGTGGGATTGGTATCTGCAGCAGGCTTACGAAACCTCAATCGCAATGACGAAGTTTGCCGAAGGCTATGCTGAGTTCGGTCAAATGGAGGGGGATGTCTTCCTCCAAGTGCTACAGGACCTCAAGCGAGAGAATCTGACCAAGGAAGCGAATTCGCTAGAAGCCGCGATGATGAAGCGCGCCGATCGCTGGAACGGCCAAGCTTATCCGTTCGGCAGCGAGATGCCCTGGGATTCGACTGGCCAGGAAGAGGTTTATGCGTGGACCAAGTACTTCGGCTACAGGGACAAGACCGCGGTCACACTCGACGCGATTCTCGGCTACATGCCCACGGTTCCGCACTGGGCGTACAACGGGAGCGCGCGTCGTTTCTGGGATTTCCTCTACGCAGGCAAGTACCCGCGCCTGGAGAGGCAGCTGCATCACTACGGCTCGGGGATCAACGCGATCCCTGTGCTCAGTGAATACCGGGATCATCCCGACGATCTATATCTCTTGCGTGTAGGCTACGGCGGAACCATGGGCGCCATTACCAACATCGACCGGGATGGATTTGCATCCGCTGCGTTCCACGGATTTCCAGACATGTTGAACTTCGATCCCTACTCCGGCGACTACGGGCCGAACTTCTTCGGGCACGCGATTAACGCAGCCACGTACGTGGTGAAGACTGACGCCTATGGCTGGCTCAGCTTCGGCGGGAATCTGAAGGTGACGGACGGTGTGGTCACGGTCAAGCCTTTGGACTCGTTCCGCTCCCGGATCTACGTGGCGGTGTTGGGCTTGTGGCTTACGCTCGACGCAGGTCAATTTGAGGAAGTGGAAGTCAATCCGCGGACAAAAACTGTGCGTGTGGCGCTGAGCACGGCTACGGAGTTTACCCCGTCCGCAATCCTCCGCATTGAACAGCCAAGCGCCGTGCGAAAGATGGGGAAGATCGGGCCCATTTCGGAATTCCGCCAGGAAAGAGGGGCTTTTGTTGTCCCCTTGACGAAGGATGGACCGACCTGGGTGACGCTGGCAACCCAACCCTAGGACGCCTCTCAGTCTGCGCCTGACAAAAAGCTACGCTGCCGCCTGCTACAGAATTCGGAAGGTATTCCTTTCTCTACGTATTTCCGGAGTTGGCGCGTGGAAGTACATATTTCGGGAACACGTTATCTCAGAATGGGCAACGGAGCCCGTAACAAAATGCGTTAGGGGTGATAATTCTTCTTGACTTTTTCTGGATACAGGATACAAAATCCGTACGTCTTGGATACCCGATGAGTGCGGCGCGGGTGTTGAGTCAGTCGAGTAAACGATTTCTCAGGACGGATCAGAAGCACGCGGGCTGGTCCACCCTGCCACGGCGAGAAGCGGATCGTCGGATGCGGCGCGTCGCGTCGCGGCTCAATCTTCGCAACGCACGGTGAATTCACAAAGGAGGCGGTATGTTGCGATTCCTCACCATGGCGCGCTCGCGTGCCTTGGTAGTGTGTCTGCTGCTGTGCGTGTGTTTTCTTCCCACGTCGTATGGGCAGAATACGCAGGGGACCGTGAGTGTTGTCGCCATAGATTCAACCGGAGGACTCATTCAAGGGGCTGATCTCACCTTGGTTGACTTGGCGACCAACGATACCCGGAAGGCTACAACCCAGGAAGCGGGCAACTATAGATTTGTGGGCCTCAACTTCGGCAAGTACAAACTGACGGTCGAGAAGGTCGGCTTTCAGAAACAGGAATACGAGATTGAGGTCCAAGTCGGCCGAGTCGTCGACATCAAGGCGGAACTGAAAGTTGCTTCCGTAGGAGCAGTGGTGGAAGTCAAGAGCGTAGCTCCGCTCGTTGAAGCTTCCTCCAGTGCTACAAGCATGACGGTGGACACTCGCCAGATCGAAAATCTTCCCCTCGCCGGCCGTGACATCAGTGCCCTCACGCGACTGACCGCCGGCTACACGGGCGACCAAAACGGCGGCACTTGGAATGGGCTGCCTGTAATGGCGCAGGGCAATAACTTCGACGGCGTAGTCGGCAACACGAGCCGCATGAAATTCCGCAGTCCGATTTCCAGCCCGATTGTCAGCCCGCGCATCGAGAATATTGCTGAGATGACCGCTCAAACGGATCAACTGGACCTCGATCAAGGATTTGGACAGTCGAATATGCAGATTAACTTCGTAACGCGTCGTGGAACCAACAATTTTCATGGGCGTCTCTACGAAGATCACCGCAACTCTGCTCTGAATGCCGCTCCTTGGAACTATGCTCCGGGGCAGAAGAAACCTGCACTAATCCTTAACGAATTCGGCGGCTCCGTCGGAGGGCCCATCCTGCGGGACAAACTGTTTTTCTTTGGCAGCTTCTCAATTTCCAAACAGCCTGGTGCTTATGCAACCGACAATCAAATGATTACTCAGGCCGCGCAGCAAGGCCTGTTTTCCTATGTTGACTCCGAAGGCGCAACCCAGACCGTAGATCTCTTCGGCTTGGCCGCAGCATACAACGAAGCGCACGGGACGACGCTGCCGACGACCGTGAACAGTACGATCCAGGAAGAGTTCACCAACATTAATGGATGGGTTCAAGGAGGAACCTTGGATCCCGGTGCTGCCAATAGTCCGAACCTGGCATTTGTCCGCTGGAATCAGCAGAGTCCAACCACGCGCTACTATCCGACGTTCCGTGTTGACTATCTGCCGAAGCAGAGCGTCCGCGTGAATTTCGCATATAACCAGACCTGGATGAACCAGCTCGGGGTAAACGCAGCCTTCTTCCCCAATACTCAGACTGCCACCGCGAACAAGTCGACCTATTCCACTTCCGCACTCGGAGTCGAGTGGACAATTTCTCCGACCCTGGTGAACCAGTTCAGGGGCGGATACCTTCACAACACGGTGTGGAACAGTTACAACCCGCCGAAATACGACGAGACGAGTCAAATCATCAACTGGAACTACGCGAATGTCGACTGGCCGTATGGCGGCAACATGTCGGGGCAGCAGTTCTATCTCCCAATTACGACGCGCTACCCGGTGTTCAACTTCTCCGACAATCTGATCTGGCAAAAGGGGAAACACGGATTCTCGATGGGATTTTCGTGGTTCCGCGAGCAGGATCACTATCAGAACGCTCCCGAAGGCATCACGGCCTACGATATGGGGCTGGCGACTGGAGACCCTGCGCTCAATGCTTTCACGACAGCTTCGTTCCCGGGCATTTCGGACAGCAATTTTGCGGAGGCTAAACAGCTGTATGCCATCTTGACCGGACGCCTCTCCCACATTGGCGCGCAGCACGCCTATGACGTAAAGGCCCAAGACTATCTGAAGACGCTCGGTCACTACGATCTAAACGAACTGCAAAAGGCATGGGGTTTGTTCTTCCAGGATTCGTTCCACGTAAAGCCGAACTTGACACTCAATTACGGCTTGCGCTGGGATTTCACCGGTGACAATCACGACCTCACGGGCTTCTATCATTCTGCGAGGCCGACGGATGTCTACGGTCCGTCTGGAATCGGCAATCTCTTCATGCCGGGCACTCTGTCCGGTAATATGGACCCCACACTCCAGGCGATGGCTCATCAGTACAAGCCTTGGAACGTGAGTCCTCAACCCGCGATCGGCATCGCTTGGAGTCCGCACGCCAGCAGCGGTTTCCTCCACAAATTGACTGGGGACGACGCATTGGTGGTACGAGCTGGCTATTCTCTGCGGCGCTTTACGGAACCTCAACAATACTTCTGGAATATGGCGACGGATTTTGGATCGTTCTACTATCAGAAGTTCGATCTGTATCCTAACGCCGAAGCAGACGGGGAGACTCCCGGAATATATCAACCTGGATCTTTAAGCTTGGGATATAACCCATCCTCGGCCCCACCCTATGCATACACGCCAGCTCAATACATGGCGACCGAGTCGGTCTCAGATTTCACTTGGACCTACGCGGTTCCCGTTGCCGGTCTGGACCCCAAAATTCCGCAACCCTACACCCAATCTTGGAATCTTGGAATTCAACGCCAGCTCGGGCAATCCCGAGCCTTGGAAATCCGTTACAACGGCAACCGGACACTGCATCAGTGGATTACGAACAACCTGAATGAAGTGAATATTTTCGAAAATGGTTTCCTGGACGAATTCCAGAAAGCCCAGGCGAACCTGGCCACTTACATCGCTGCCAATCCAAGTTGCGTCGATGATGGAAACTGCAATTTCGGGAACACCATAGAAGGACAGTCCGCGCTCCCGATTTTGGAAGCTGCGTTTGGCGGTTCTGGGAGCGGCCAGTTTGCTAACCAGGACTTCGTTAACATGCTGAACAATGGCCAGGTCGGCACATTAGCCAATACCCTCACCCGTTCCGATTTCTTCTGCAACTTGGTTGGCACTTCGTTCGTACCTTGCGCCAACTCCGGTGCCGGAGCCGGCGCGGGGTATCCCATCAACTTCTTCCAGGCGAACCCATTTGCCAGCAATCAGGGCGCGCTCTACATGACCGCTGGAGGCTATTCCACGTACAACGCGTTGCAGGTGGACCTGCGGCAGAGAGCGTGGCATGGCATTCAGTTCGATGCCAACTACACGTGGAGTCATACGCTGGGTGTCGCCGAACATCTGGACTGGATTGCCGTCTTTCCGCAATATACAAACCGCAATCCGCGCCTGAACTACGCTCCGACTGGTTACGATCTGCGTCACGTCGTGAATGTCAACGCGTCATACGACCTGCCGTTTGGGAAGGGTAAACAGTTCCTGAACAGCAGCAGCGCCCTGGATAAGGTAGTTGGAGGTTGGACGGTTTCGACGATTTACTCCTTCAAAACCGGCGCCCCGATCCGGTTGACGGGAGGAATGAGTACCTTCAACTTCATGCCCGGTGTCGGTGCTACGGGCGATGTGGCGGAAGGCGGTGTGAACCTGGACGGAATCTCCGTTTCCCAACTACAGAACCTGATCGGTGTCTACCACCCGTCGGCAGGCTCTACGTACATCCTGCCTTCGGACCAGGTGGCCCACCTCAAGACGCTGGCGACCCCGAATACGACCGCCGGTACGATGGGTCAGATCGTTTATCTGCATGCTCCGCACCAGACCTTCGATGACATAGCCATCACGAAGGAAATTGGGATCACGGAACGCTTCAGGTTCAAGTTCCAGGCGGAAATGCTGAATGCCTTTAACCATCCTGTATTCAACGCGAGCGGAGGAGGCAGCCAGAATGTCGGCAGTGGCACCTTCGGCCGCGGTGGATACGTTAACAATGGATATATGGGTCTCGTAGCCCCACGCCGTATTGAATTCCGGGCGAACTTTGAATTCTGATTCCAACGCGTGAGCTGATCCTTCCCCTACTTTCCGAGATGCTCTTTTCGAGAGCATCTCGGGAAGTCTTTTTGTCTGCGCCGCCTAACTTATGGATTGTGTGGCCTTGGGCTTGCCGATCTCGTATCCTTGCCCACAGGAGCGGATTTCGGTGCGCCGACGGAACGCGAGGGGGCGGGCAGATTGGCTCTCATGGTCCAGGAGCCTTAGTGCGATCATAATTCTCTCTTTGGGGTTCTTGTTTCAAACTGGCCACGGACTGCACGCGCAAAGCACGGGTCCAGGTTCTCAGCGTCAACCGCAGATCGGTTCGCTCAATGAAACCGCCGATGCCGGAATCCAAACGGGAATATCGCTGACGCGCCAAGGCCGGTTTAAGGAAGCGATCCCTTACCTGAAGACGGCCCGGGAGCAGGGAGACCATTCATTTGCTTTGGAGTTTGACCTTTCTCTGTGCTACGTCGGAACGGAGCAATATGGCCCGGCTGTCGAGATTCTCAGCAAACTCAGTGCAGCCAATCCGAGGAATGCGAACGTATTCAGTCTGCTCGCACAGGCTTATGTCGGGAGCGACAAGATAGATGATGCAGTCCGCGCGCTCCACACGGCCGCGGCCCTGTCGCCGAAGAACGAAAAGTTGTACCTGCTGCTTGCCGACGCGTGCATGGAGCGCAGTCAGTATTCACTCGGCCTGGATGTGGCCAATCTTGGCTTGAAGAATCTCCCCCGTTCCCCGGGCTTGCTTTATCAGCGCGGCATGTTCCTGACTCTCCTCGATCAGTTCGATACGGGAAAACTAGACCTCGAGCGCGCGTCTGAACTGGGGCAGGGAAACCTGGTTGCTTTTCTGGCCGCGGCGCAGAAAGCGAGCTTTGAAGGAGACATGACAGCGGTGGCCCGCATTGCGCGCGAGGGAGCAAAGAAATATGAGAGCGAAGCCCTGCTGACAATGCTCGGCGAGGCTCTCATCCGTTCTGGCGTGAAGCCTGAGCAACCGGAGTTCGGTGAAGCTGTGGCGGCGTTGGAAAAAGCTGTGAGCATCCGTTCCGACAGCTTGCCCTCGCGCCTCGCGCTGGGAAAACTCTACCTGATGAGTTCTCGCGTACAGGATGCCATCGTGCAATTGGAAGCGGCGCGTCAGCTTGATCCTTCCAACACGGGCGTCTATTTGCAATTGGCAAAAGCGTACCGCCGTAACGGAGACCCGGCAAAAGCTCAGGAAATGCTAGCCATTTTGAGCAAACTTAATTTGCAGCAGGCGGACAACATTCGCTCGGCTCCCGGAGAGCGCAAGTCGAGTTATCTGAGTTCCCGGCCGGAAACGGGCCGGCAGTCGGGATCCACTCGCCCAAGCGGCCAACCACCAGAGGAGAATCGATGAGGCGAGAAGCGTCCTGCGTAGATAGAGCGATTGCCGTCAACCGCCAGAAACAAAGAAAGCGTTGCTTCATGGCGGCGCTGATGATCTCCGCATCTGCTCTGTGGGTTGGGCAGATCGCCGCTCAGGGAACAAAGAACTCCCCTGCGGCCAACGTGTCATCATCAGTACAGCACGCCATCAGTTTGGCGGAACGTGGACGCTGCCGGGAAGCATTACCGATTCTTAAGGGCGCCATTTCGCGCGTCACGGATACAAAGCTGAAATACAGGGCTGCAATCCAGAACGCGCAGTGCGCCATGAGCCTTGGCCATATCGACGCAGCGCTGGATGCGCTGGCCATACTGAATCATCAGTTCCCGAATGATCCTCAGGCGCTCTACATAACGGCACATTTTTGTTCGCAGCTGGCCGAAGGCGCTGCGCAAGGTTTGGCTCAGAACGCGCCCTCGTCATATCAGGCACAGGAGTTGGAGGCAGAAGCTTTCGAGGCGCACGGAAACTGGGACAAAGCTGTCGCTACCTACAACAGGATCCTCGAGCAATATCCCAAACTGCCGGGGATTCACTACCGTATGGGACGAATCCTGCTGCAGCGCCCGGCGACCCCCACGACGATCGACGATGCCCGGAAGGAATTTGAAGCCGAGCTTCAAATCGACCCTTCAAGCGCGGCCGCCGAGTTCATGCTCGGCGATCTGGCCCGACAAACCCAGCAATGGGACGAGGCCGTCAAACACTACACGCGCGCAGTGGAGCACGACGCCGGTTTCTCTGAAGCCTATCTGGGCCTTGGTATGGCTCTCAATGCTGCGGGGCGCTACTCGGATGCGATTGCTCCACTGGAAACCTACACGAAGTCTGTGACGGATGACGCCGCTGGCCACTACCAGCTCGCACTCGCCTACCTTCGCACCGGACGGAAAGAAGATGCAACCAGGGAAATGGAACGGCAGCGGAAGCTCAACGAGAAAGTCAACAGCGACAATCAAGGGAAGGTTCCGTAAGCGTCAAGGCGCAGATTTCGTCGGCGACGGCGTGCGTGGCTCCTCAATCGTTAATATCTGGTCCGCGGCACTGTCTGGCAGAGTCTGCCGTGTGCCGCTTGGCCAGCGAATCTCAATTCGGTTGATCCGCAAATTTGCGCCGAGGCCGAAGTGCACGCGGCTGTCGCTTGACGATGCATAGCCTACCGATGTCGTCACTTCATTCCACTGCGACTTGCCGTCAGGCGTGACGATGTGCACTTGTGCCCCAATCGCCATGCGGTTACTCGCGGTTCCTATCAGGTTGAGCAAGATCCAATGATTGTGAGTCTCTGACATGTTGTGGAAGAGCTTGACGGGCCCTCCGAGCACGCTCACGACCATGTCGATGCGGCCGTCGTTGTCCAGGTCGCCAAACGCAACTCCGCGGTGAGGCGCCGCCAACTGAAAGTCGGGCCCGGCTTGCGAACTCACTTCTTCGAAATTGCCATTCCCCAGGTTTCGAAATACGGAATTCGGCTCCGGATATTTGCGGTCTGTCGTGATCTTCTCAATCGTGTCCATGACATTCGACCGCGCCACGAAAAGATCCTTCCAGCCGTCATTGTCGAAATCGAAGATGCCGTTTCCCCATCCCGACATGTTGAATGTGGGGCCCACCAAGCCGCTGTTCATGTTCAGGAAATTTCCACCGCCCTGATTCATGTAAAGCGGGAACGTCTCGTGTTCCACGGCGGTATGCCAGATGTCAGACTGTCCGTCATTGTTGGCGTCGCGGAAATCCGATCCCATTCCTGACAGCGCGTATCCATTTGCGCCATAGGAGACCCACGCGGTGTCGGCGACTTCTTCGAATCGTTTTCCGCGGACGTTGTGGAACAGGAAGTTGGCCATCGTGTCATTCGCCACGAATGCGTCAAGAAACCCATCTCCATCGTAGTCTGCAAACGACACGCTCATACCCTTGCCGAGATGCGACAAAATTCCTGTCTCGGCCGAAACATCGGTGAATGTTCCATCGCCGTTATTGCGGTATAGCGTGTTGGGAAGCGGCTCGTAATATTTGGGATGGCAGTATCCCCGGATCCCGTTCGTTCCACAATTCGGGTCCTTATTGACCTCCCATTTGCAGTAGTTCACGACGAAGAGATCCAGCAATCCATCGTTGTTATAGTCGAACCAGCCTGCGCCGACTGCCCACATCTTCTTGCCGTTGAGAGTTGCTCCACCGACGCCGGCCTTCTCCGTAACGTCAGCGAAAGTTCCGTCATGATTGTTATGAAATAGTTGGTTTCCCGTCACATTCGCCAGAAAAATGTCTGGCCAGCCGTCATTGTCGTAGTCGCCAATTGCCACGCCCATGCCGTAGCCCTTTCCGCTGACGCCGGCTTTCTCCGTAACGTCGGTGAACGTCCCATCCCGATTGTTGTGGAAGAGCCGGTTCCAATATGCAGGAGTTTCTTTAACCAGCGAAGGAATGGCCGCGCCTCCAACCAGATAAACGTCGAGGTAGCCGTCGCGGTCGTAGTCAAGCAGTGCGACGCCGGCGACCATCGTTTCCGGCTGGTTCTTGTTTGGAGTCGGCGAATTCTCTGTCACGTAGTGGAGCCCCGACTTCGCCGCGATCTCCTCGAAGCGAATTGCAGAGCCGGCGGTCTTACCGTTTCTTGGATTGGTCGGCTGCTGAGAGACTCCACGAGCGGCGATCGTCGCGATCAGAAACACCACAGCGATGCGCGGCCGCCAGCACCGCATCAGGGCGGCTGCCGCAGCATCGCTTCGATGGGAAGAAATGTTGCGCATAACGCACTTCAGTCGCAAGCGGGCATTGCCCGGATTTACTTGAACTTCACCAGTGGAAATGGCCGCTCCACAATTCCCGTGCCTTCTTTGATCGCGATGATCTGGTCCGCTTTCAGGTCGGTCAGTCTTGTCGTCGCGCCGCTCGGCCAGATGACTTCGATGGCATCGATTTTCGTGCGCTGGCCAAGCCCGAAATGCAGCCTCGGATCCTGCGCCGACTGATAGCTCATACCGCCTTTGCGCTGATCGTGCAGAATCAAATTCCCCGCCGTTACCTTCACACGTGCGCCGACTCCATCGCGATTGGAACTTGTTCCGATCAGCAGGATTTCGAGCCAGTGGTTGGCATTTCCGCCGTCGTTCCGAAGAAGTTGCGCGGGCTGCCCGCAATTACTAACAAGGATATCGAGATCCCCGTCGTTGTCGAAATCGCCGACCGCGCATCCGCGGCTGGCTCGGGGAAGCAGGAAATCCGCGCCGAGACGAGCGCTCACATTCTCGAAGGTTCCGTCACCCTTGTTTCGGAACATGAGTTTCGGTTCGTTGTAGTGGACGTCGCCTCGGTAGCGTTCGATGTTGTCCAGGACGTGGCCGGTGGCCATGAACAGGTCGCGGGCGCCATCATTGTCGAAGTCCATGAACTTCAGCCCGAACTCGCTGAATTTGTAAGTGATGTAGCCGATGTTGGAGACGAGCGTCGCATCCTCAAAACCATCAGGCTGGTTGCGGTAGAGACGCGCGAGTTGCATGTCGAGATGAGCCACGGCCAGGTCGAGCCGGCCCGATCCTGTCGTGTCCGCCGCGTCCACGCCCATGCCCGCCTCGAACTGGCCGTCGTCGCTCACTGCTACACCGGCTGCGTAGCCGATCTCTTTGAAGGTGCCATCACCATTGTTATGAAACAAGAAATTCGCCATGTGGTCATTGGAAATGAAGATGTCCTGCCAGCCGTCGTTGTCGTAGTCGAACGTGACCACGCCGAGGCCGTTGCCGCCCTTCGCGCCAACGCCCGAAACTTTACTCACATCGGTAAAGGTTCCATCACCGTTGTTGTGGTAGAGCGTCGGTGGCTGCGGGTTGAAGTCATCCGGATGGCAATAGCTGCGCATACCGGGGGTTGTGTCGCCGCAAAAGAAGTTGCGCTCGGGGGACCAATCGACGTAATTGGCGATGATAAGGTCGAGCCGCCCGTCATTGTCGTAATCGAACCACGCGGCGCTCGAGGCCCAGCGTCCTGCGTTGCTGACGCCTGCCTTTTCCGTGACATCAGTGAAAGTTCCGTCACCGTTGTTATGGAAGAGAATGCAGCGGTCATAGCCGGCGATTAGCAGATCGGGAAATCCGTCATTATCGTAATCTCCGACCGCCACGCCCATGCCGAACAGGCCTTCGGCGCCCACCCCAGCTTTCAACGTGACGTCCGTGAAGGTCCCGTCGCCGTTGTTGCGATAGAGCGCTCCGCGCAGAGGACTTTTCGGAGAATACACCTTAGTCGCAGCGCCATTCACCAGGTAGAGGTCATAGAGACCATTCTGGTCATAGTCGATCCATGCTGCCCCAGCGCCCATTGTGGCGATCAGGTATTTGTCCGGTGTGGCAGCATTGTCATGCTGAAACGTGATGCCGCTGGACGCAGCCACGTCGACGAATATGACTGAAATCGCGGAGGGCTTTGTCGCGGAAGGTGCGGAGCGCGGAGCCAACGCCGTGGCAGCCAACATCTTGAGCAGACTCCGTCGTGAGAGACTAAACAGAACCGCCTCCGATGAGTAAAACAATAGCTATCTTGCCGCGTCTTCGGAAGACGGGCTAACCCGTGGTAATGCGAAATACGCAGCGCTTTCCGCCGCGGAGAATCGATTCCTCGACCTCAGCTTCCACCGGACGGCCAAGAATTGCCGAATACGTTTCCTTCTGCCAGCCAAGCGTACACTTGCACTGTACCGCAGGCGTCACGCCGGCTTTGACCAGCGGGCAGGTGCACTTCCCGGCACGATCGAAAATGCGGATGATTCCAGCTTCCTTGTCGTATTCAACTTTCTCCACCCAACCATCGGGACGCTGGATGGACTTCAGGAAACCGTCGATGTCCCCTTTGTATTTGTCGAATGTGATGCTGCGGAACTGGCGCGCGCATTCGCGCCCCATGCTCTCGAAAACTTTAGCTTTCTGTTCCTCGTTCAATTCCTGATCGAGAACGTTGACGAGCTTTGCATAACGTATGCGCATTGCGTCGGTCTGACTTCGCAACCAGTCCGCTTCGGGATTGGTTCCTTGCTGCGCGGATGCTTCCGGCACTACGGCTATTGCAGCACAAGAGCACAGACCCGCGACGCAGCACTTCATGAATTCACTTCGTGTGACGGCCGTCATGCTGCCTCCAGGCGTGAAAAAATGCGCTAACCCGTGCTTTGCATATTGTATACAATCACCCCCATGCGGACATCATTTTTCCTTTTGCGTGCTTTTCCCCGCAGGATTTCAGCAGTCGCCCTGTTGCTGGCGCTGGCGATTACCACTGCCTGGGCGGCATCTGGCACCATCGAACGCGGAAGTTTTCGTTTTCATTTCGGTCGCAAAGGCGTAACTGGCATCGCCAATCCCGCTGATCCTTTCGGCGCGGTTGTGACGAGCCCCAAAGTGTCGCTGGGACTTCTTGTCAGCTACCAGAACAGGGAGGGCGGATGGGTCGAGATCAAGCCCAAAGCTGCTTCGGTCCGCCGGATTGCGAACGACGTGGTCGTCGTTGAGCAGGGCGGAATGAAAGATCCTCTGAAGGTTGTCCAGACCTTCAAGACCGACGGCCGAGCCCTGGATTGGGTTATCGAACTGCAGGCAACAACTGCCGACGCTGTCACAATCGGCGATCTCGCGATTCGCATTCCCGAAGTTCACCCGGACGGCGAGGAGCCACATCGGATCTTCGAACGGAGTTTCGTCCGTCATCAGTTCATCTCGGGGAACGGTTCGTTCCTCTTCTTTGTGCGCGCTTCGGGCGTCTCGCCTTTTCTGGTAGCCACGGTCCTGCCGGGAACGAAATTGGAATATTTCACTCTGAGTCGGCAGGGAGTCCTCGACTTTGTGCATTCTGGCTTCAGCGGCCCGCAAGAGAAGCATGGAACCTGGAGGCAGGAGCACACTTTCCTAAAACTCAGCGGTACAGGAAAAGATGGAAGCAGTGTCCGTTATGGGTTCCGGTTTCGATGGGCTGCGTCGTACGAGCAGATGCGCCAGGTTCTCTACGAAGAGGGCCTATTCGATGCACGATTCGTTCCCGGCATGGTCATTCCATTAGACCTAAAAGCGAAATTCTCATTGCGCACGCGGGCCCGAATCGATTCGATCGAAAGCGAGTTCCCCGACCAGACGCGCATCAACAAGTTGGAGGAGCGCGAAGATGGCCACCGTATCTACGAAGTCAAATTTCGACGCCTGGGAGAAAATAAGCTCACCATTCATCACGATTCCGGCCGGGCTACCTATCTCGAGTTCTTCGTCACCGAGCCGATCGAGACCCTGATCAAGAAACGCAGTTCTTTCATCATCCAGCGGCAGCAGGTGCGTGATCCTTCCAAGTGGTGGGACGGCGTTTTTGCGCCCTATGACATGCGCACCGGAGTTCTCCGCACGCCCGCCGATCCCGACATTTTCACCGGGAGAATGTCCTATGTGTTGACCTGCGACGATCCGGGACTCAGCAAAGCGCCATTTGTGGCCGAAAAGAACGTGAGCTTTCCTGATGCCGAGGAGATCCGCGGCCTCGAATACTATCTGCAGCATTTTGTCTGGGGAAAACTCCAGCGCACCGATCAGGAGCAGCCATATCCATATGGCGTCTACGGCACGCCGGACTGGTACACCAATCGTGATCCTGAGCGGCGCAGGCGGATCACGCACAAGAACCTCGACAAGATGCACGTCTGGCGATCGTACGACTACCCGCACATGGTGAGGCTCTATTACCACATGTACGAGATCGCGAAAAAATATCCCGATCTCTCCAGTTATCTGGGCGCGCCGGGCTATCTGGAGCGCGCCTGGCAAACCGCGCATGCGTTCTACATCTATCCCTACCAGATTTTTCCTTCGTACTACGAAACCTACAAATGGGGCTTGTACAACGAACTCGTTGTCCTGAATCTCGCCGATGCGCTCGACAAGGAGGGCTTTCCTGATCGTGCCGCCTGGCTGCGCTCCGAGTGGGAAAAGAAGGTGAAGTACTTCGTCTATGACGACCCCTATCCGTATCGCTCGGAGTATGCGTTCGACCGTACGGCATACGAGTCCAGCTATGCCTTCGCCAAGTACGGTTCCACGCACGACATGAAACCGGACGAGCATCTGTGGTGGGACATCAAGCTGAAGCGCTGGTATTCGCATCCCGTAGTGCGCCGTCAGGATTCGCGCGATTTCATGGAACGGCAGCTGGCCGCGGGGCTCGCGGTGCGCGGGTGGATCGAGTCGTCCTACTACCAACTCGGCGCTGATCATGGTCTCAGCTATATGGCTGCCATGGGAGGCTGGGGCGTCCTCGACTACGGCCTGAATTTTTCTGAACGTCCTTACAATTGGCTGCAGCTGGGATATGCGTCCTATCTCAGCTCCTGGAGCCTCATGAATACGGGCCCGGCTCAGTCCGGATTCGGCTACTGGTTCCCGGGCAACGAAAAAGATGGCGCCGCAGGATGGGAGTTCATGCCCGCGAAGTACGGGTATGCCTGGATGGGCACCGAGGTGCCGCGTGGCCCGTGGTTCTACGATGGCGAGATTGACCTGGGGTACGGCGGAGCGCTCCGAATGGCGTCGACAATCCTGACCAAGGATCCGGTCTTCGGCTGGGTTGCCTACGGAGGTGTTCTGACTGAAGACGGCGACAATCTGTGGATCACACCGCGCGACGGCCTCCGCCAGAGATTCGCGGCCATTGTTGAAGATGTCAGTGGGCATGATCCCGAGCCGCGTCGCCTGAAGATCGAGCTTGACGGCGACGGTTTCGCCGCCGACCAGCCCATTCTGGCCAACAAACAGCTCAACCGGATCGCCTTCAACGTCGAGAATCGATCTTCCCGCCGTCACACAACGACGATCCGCATGGCAACTCCGTCCGGCCTACGGTACGAACTGCGGCACAACGGGAACCCGGTTGACTCTCGTGAGACTGGCGCCCCCGACTATCCGCTGGAATTCACGCTTACGGTGGAGGCCGCCAACCATATTGAAATTGTTCGGGCTTCGAGCTCTGCAAATCCATAGGCAAGTCCGCAGGGAAGAGCAGGCGTGTCCCGCGATGGGAATACGTTATCTTAAGACGGCGAGCCACCCACCGCTGGCTCGCCACTCCAAATTCCAGAAATGGTTTGAGCTATTGAAAATAAAGGATGGAAGCCTAATAATTTTCTTGACTAACACGGGATCTTGGATACAGAATCCAAGCGGCAACCAAAACGCCATGATTGATGAAATGGGAAAACGTTTGCACAAAACGTTTTCCGTTTCGAACAGCATCGCGTGCCTAGCCGATCGAGGATCAAGATGACGAACGCCCTGCGAGTAACCCTTGCCGGCCTTCTGCTTTCGGCGACACCAGCCGTCTCCCAGGACAAGATCCTCGCTCCCACTCCGCCCATGGGTTGGAACAGCTGGAATCATTTCGCCGAGCGAGTCGACGACAAGGCAGTCCGCTCCGCAGCCGAGGCGATGGTCACCAGCGGCATGCGCGACGCGGGATACGTCTACATCAACATCGACGACACCTGGGAGGCGCAGCGAGATGCTCAAGGCTTCATCCAGCCGAACGAAAAGTTTCCTGACATGAAGGCGCTGGCCGACTACGTACACAGCAGAGGTCTGAAACTGGGGATTTATTCTTCGCCCTCCGCCAAAACGTGTGCCGGCTATGAGGGCAGCCTCGGACATGAGGAACAGGATGCCCAGACCTACGCGAAGTGGGGCATCGACTACCTGAAATATGACTGGTGCCTCGGTTCAGGCACAAAGCAGGAAATGCTGGCTGCCTACAGCAAGATGCATGAGGCGATCAAGAACACCGGCCGTCCGATCGTGTTCAGTCTCTGCGAGTATGGCTGGAACAAGGTGTGGGAGTGGGGTCCGTCAGTAGGCGGCAACTTGTGGCGCACGACGGGTGACATCACGGATGAGTATCGCGTGATGGCCGAAATCGGATTCAACCAGAATGGACTGGAAAAATTCGCCGGACCCGGCCACTGGAACGATCCCGATATGCTCGAAGTCGGTAATGGCGGTATGAACGATGACGAATACCGCACCCACATGAGCCTGTGGGCGATTCTCGCCGCACCCTTAATCGCGGGAAATGATCTCTCCCGAATGACTCCGTATACGCTCGAACTGCTGACCAACCACGAAGTAATTGCTGTTGATCAGGATCCCTTAGGCAAGCAGGGCCATCGCGTTGCGCAGGAAGGCCCATTCGAAGTATGGATGAAGCCTCTGGCTGATGGCAGCAAGGCCGTCGGGCTCTTCAACCGCCAGAGAACCACCGAGCAGATGACGGTTGACTTCGCTACGATTGGCATCACCGGTGAGGCGACCGTCCGCGATCTTTGGGTAAAGAAGGACTTGGGTACTTTCCGTGAGAAGTTCAGCGCATACGTACCGAGACACGGAGTTGTCATGGTTCGAGTCAGGCCGAAATAGGCACGGGCCGGGTTTCTGCAGGAGACTGGTTTGGGCAAAGGAGCTGATATGAAGTCCAATGGAATGTCACGCAGGGGATTCGTAACCACAGCCGCGGCCGTCGTTACCGCTGCCGTTTTGCCCGACAAGCTCTTTGCCGCGCCTCAAGATCCGGTCGTAAACACTCTTCAAAAAAGTGGAAAGACAGTCTCCTATGAAAAAGTGCCGTGGAAAGTCTGGCCATTCCCGTCGAAGCAGGTGACACTGGGCGATGGGCCGCTCCTGCAAGCACGCGAGGCCAACCGGCGCTTTCTGATCTCCTTGCCGCCGGATAGGCTGCTTCACACCTTCCGGATCAATGCCGGGCTGAATTCGTCGGCTGAACCCTTGGGCGGTTGGGAAGCTCCTGATTGCGAACTGCGTGGACATTTCGCGGGGGGGCACTATCTCTCCGCCGTGGGCTTGGCTTACGCGGCCACCGGCGACGAGGAATTGCGCAAGCGCGGCGACAGCGTTGTTACGGGACTCGGGCAATGTCAGAAGAACTTGCAGAACGGCTACTTGAGCGCCTTCCCAATCGAGTTCTTCGATCGTTTACGCGAACGCATTCGGGTGTGGGCGCCGTTCTACACGATCCACAAAATCATGGCCGGTCTCCTGGATATGTATGTCCACACCGGGAACACGCAGGCGCTCGAGATAGCGGAAGGGATGGCCAAGTGGGTCAAACTCTATACGCAGCCGCTTAGCTACAACCACATGCAGCGGGTTCTCGGCACTGAATTCGGAGGTATGGGTGAGATCTTTGCCAATCTCTACGCGGTGACCGGCAAAGAGGACTACCTGGAGGTCGGCCAGCGCTTTGATCATAAACAATTCTTTGATCCGCTCGCTGCGCATCGCGACGAACTGAGAGGCCTGCACGTCAACACGCAGATTCCGAAGGTGATTGGAGCCGCACGGTATTACGAACTGACCCAGGAGAACCGTTACCGCGCGATTGCCGACTACTTCTGGAATGAAGTGGTTTCGGAGCGAAGCTACTGTACAGGCGGCACCAGCAACGGCGAGATCTGGAACACCGATCCGGGCGTGCTCTCGACGGAACTAAGCCCGAGCACAACCGAATGTTGTTGTGCCTACAACATGATGAAACTCACGCGCCACGTCTTCGGCTGGAATCCTGATGCGAGGCTGATGGATTACTACGAACGAGTGATGTTCAACCATCGCCTGGGCACCATCAATCCTGAGGATGGCGCAACGATGTACTATCTGCCCTTGGTTTCAGGGTACTGGAAAGTGTTTGGCAAGCCCTTCGAAGCCCTCTGGTGTTGCACCGGAACTGGAGCCGAGGAATACGCGAAGCTGACCGACACGATCTATTTCCACGACGACGATTCCGTCTACGTGAACCTGTATGTGCAGTCCGAGTTGGAGTGGCCGGAAAAGGGCATTCGCCTGAAACAGGAAACACGATTCCCCGAGCAACAGGGCGCGGCGTTCATTGTCAAATCGTCGAATCCGGTTGATCTCACTTTGCGTTTCCGTATTCCTTATTGGGTGCGAGGCGGCGGAGTAAAGGTGAATGGGGTCCCCCTGGCAGCCTTCTCGAGTCCCGGTAGCTACCTGGCCATCTCGAGGCAATGGAAGAATGGCGATCGGGTGGAGATCAGCCTCCCTATGGACCTCCACATTCACGCCATGCCGGACGACGGCGCGATGCAGGCCGTGATGTATGGTCCGCTCGTTCTCGCCGGGAAGTTCGAGAGCGTCACAAAAGACATGATGTATGGCGAATACGAACCTCGCGGAGAGGCCTACCAGGTCCCCAAGATCGTGGCGGACCCGGAAAAGCCAACCGCATGGGTCGGACAGGGAAACGAACCCTTGACTTTCAAGGCGGCCGGCCAGGAAAAAGACTTTTCTATGGTTCCCTTGTACAAGGTGATTCAAGACCGTTATGCCGTCTACTGGAATGTGCGCCGGAAGAATGGTTGAAAAGGGTCGTCGTGGACGCCTCGTGCCCGGAACGCGTTGTCCCTCCCATTTGGCCCGCTCCTGCCATTCAGGGTCGGCCATCTGTCTCTGTAACCGAGTGGAACGGTGTCTTAGTCATCGACTACCTTTTGAGTTGAGCTGTGGACTTGTATATTAATGACATGATTACCGCGAGCAGGACCCGGCCTGTTTTGTCAGGAGTCCGGCGAACCGCCCCTATTGAGCGGCAATCTTTGGCCGATGCCGTTGCAGAAAGACTCCGCGAACAAATTCTCAACGGCGATCTGCACGAAGGCGAGCAGCTGCGCCAGGATGCCATCGCCAAGCAGTTCGAGGTTAGCCGCATCCCGGTAAGGGAAGCATTGTTGCTCCTCGAGGCGGAAGGCTTGATTACGACAGTGGCCAACCGAGGAGCAGTGGTATCCGCCCTCTCGCCGGAAGAGATTGAGGAACTATTTGACATCCGTGCCGTGCTCGAATGCCATGCCCTCCGCTTGGCGATGCCGAATATGGCCAATGAGGACTTTGCGCAGGCCGAGAAAGTCTTGAAGGAATATGAGCTTGCGCTCGACAAAAATGCCGATGTGGCCACCTGGGGAGAGTTGAATTGGCGTTTTCATTCAGCTCTGTATGCGCCGGCCAATCGTCCCGCCCTGATGGCGCTCATGAAAGTTCTGAACAATAATTGTGACCGTTACACGCGCCTCCATCTGGCGATTACTCGCAACCTGCATCGCGCGGGCAAAGCACATCGGGCCATCCTGAACGTGTGTAAGACTCGCAACGTAGAGAAGGCTACCGAAGAGTTGCACCGCCACATCACCGAAGCGGGTCAGTATCTGAAGGAGTTCATTCGCAAGCGCCGCGAAGAGCACACCCAGGCTGCGCACAAATAGTTTCGGTGCGGGCAACCCTCCGAACCTGACCGGGGGACGAGTTTGCGCGGCGGCCTCGTAGAGGAGGCGGCGGCTCTTGACTTTGGATATTGTATACAGTTATCCTCGAAGTGTAATTCGTGGTGCCCCGGAGACCGATTTTGGCGCACCTGACGTCCACGCCCGCCCACCCGACCCAAACCCTAACCGGTTTGATTTTCAATGTCATGCGGTTTGCTCTGAACGACGGCGCGGGAATTCGCACCACTGTCTTCTTTAAGGGATGCCCGCTCAACTGCCGCTGGTGCCACAATCCCGAAAGCCAGTCTTATTCCCCCGAAATCCTCTATTCTCTCGATCGCTGTCTGAGCTGCAAGGACTGCTGCTCGGCCTGCAAGACCGGAGCCCTGCAGTGGGACGGCCGCCCGGTGCGGGATCGCTCGCGATGCACTCTCTGCGAGGCTTGCATTCTGGCATGTCCCGCGGACGCTCGAAAGCTCATCGGCAAACGCATTTCTGTTTCGGAACTGATGGAGGTCATCGCCCGCGATCAAGTGTTTTACGAAGAATCCGGCGGAGGAGTCACTTTCTCAGGCGGCGAACCCCTGGCACAACCGGAGTTTCTGGAGGCGGCTCTGCTCGCCTGCCATGATCGGCAACTGCGAACGGCGGTCGACACCTCCGGCTATGTGACTCCGTCAGTATTGAGTCGAATCGCCGGCCTGACGCAGGAGTTCCTCTTCGATCTCAAGATGATGGACGACACGAAGCATCGTTGGTTCGTGGGGGTCAGCAACGAAATCGTCTTGCACAATCTCGCTCTCCTGTCGAGAGAGCATCCGAACGTGAAAGTTCGCGTTCCGGTGATCCCTGGCATCAATGATGACGACGTAAATCTGGAGCAGAGTTGCCGGTTCCTCGAGCAACTCGGGCTCCGTCAACTCGACCTTCTGCCATACCACGAAATCGGAGTCGAGAAGTACAAACGGCTGGATGCTTCGTACGGAATGGCGGGTGTCAAGCCACCCACCGCAGAACGCATGCTGGAACTCGCGGCTCGCTGTTCTGCGCGCGGATTCATAGTTCGCATTGGAGGCTGACCATGAATGACCGTGTCGCTCGCTTGCGCCAGCAGAGCCTGGACCTGCAGCCCAGTCTCTCCATGGAGCGTGCCGGATTGATGACGGAGTTCTACCAGGCCGCGCCCAAGGGCAGCGTGCCTGTCATTCGGGCGATGTCCTTGGACTATCTTCTGCGACATAAGAGCGTGTATATCGGCGAGGGAGAACTCATCGTAGGCGAACGCGGGCCGGCGCCGAAGGCCACTCCCACATTCCCCGAACTGTGCTGTCACAGCGTGGAAGATCTCGATGTCCTCGACACGCGCGAGAAGATTTCCTACTCCGTGAGCAAAGACGCACGCCGTATCCAGTGCGACGAAATTATTCCGTTCTGGAGCGGCCGGTCCATGCGCGACATGATCTTTCGCCAGATGACCCCGGAATGGAAGGATGCGTACGAGGCGGGCGTCTTTACCGAGTTCATGGAGCAGCGTGCCCCCGGACACACTGTGCTCGGCGATATGGTCTACCACAAGGGACTGCTTGGGCTCAAAACCGAGGCGGAGCGAGCCTTGGAGTCTCTCGATTCTTCGGCAGACGCTGACGCGCCGACCAGGCGCGAGCAACTGAAGGCGATGATGCTTGCCGCCGACGCGATGATTCACTACGCTGCCCGGCACGCTGAGAAGGCCGGCGAGCTAGCGAAGATCGAGCCTGATCCTGTTCGAAAAGCCGAACTGGAGACCATTGCGGAGGTTTGCAGGCATGTGCCGGCTCATCCGCCGCGTACCTTCCAGGAAGCCCTGCAGACTTATTGGTTTGTACATCTGGGCGTGGTCACAGAGCTGAATACATGGGATTCTTTCAGCCCCGGCCGTATCGACCAGAATTTCTATTCCTATTATGAGCGCGACCTTCGCGAAGGCATCCTCACGCGCGAACAGGCGCAAGAACTCCTGCAATGCTTCTGGATCAAGTTCAACAATCAGCCCGCGCCACCGAAAGTTGGCGTCACTGCTGCAGAGAGCGGGACATACACCGACTTCGCAAATATCAACACTGGCGGCCTCACGCCTGAAGGAACGGATGGCGTCAACGATCTGACCTACCTTGTGCTAGATGTGATCGATGAGATGCGGCTGCTGCAACCGTCTTCCAATTTGCAGCTAAGTCAGAAAAATCCTGATCGTTTCCTCAGTCGCGGGCTGGAGATCGTCCGCAAAGGCTGGGGCCAGCCTTCAATTTTCAATGCCGACCGGGTAGTGGAAGAACTGATTCGCCAGGGCAAGAGTGTGTACGACGCGCTATGCGGTGGGATTTCTGGCTGTGTCGAGACCGGGGCGTTTGGCAGGGAAGCGTACATCCTCACCGGCTACTTCAACTTGCCCAAGGTGCTTGAAATCACATTGAACAATGGCATTGATCCGCGTACCGGGAAGCAAATTGGCGTGGCGAGTGGCGATCCACACGCTTTCAATGGTTACGATGACCTTTTCAGCGCCTTCCGCCGCCAACTGCATCACTTCATCGAGATCAAGGTTCAGGGCAACGCTGTGATTGAACGGCTTTATGCGGAGCGTATGCCGGCGCCTTTTCTTTCCCTTGTAATTGAAGACTGCGTTTCGAAAGGGAAGGACTATAACGCCGGTGGAGCGCGCTACAACACTACCTACATCATGGGAGTGGCACCGGGGAGCTGTGCGGACTCGCTGTCCGCGATCCGGTATCACGTCTTCGACCGCAAAACGATCGGCATGGCAGAGCTCCTGGAAACCTTGCACGACAACTTCGAAGGCAAGGAGAAACTGCGTCTGCTGTTGTGGAACAAGTCGCCGAAGTATGGGAATGATGATGAATACGCCGACCGGATTCTGCAGTCAGTATTCGACGCCTACTACGATGACATCAACGGCCGCCCAAACGGCCGCGGTGGTTCCTACCGCGTGAACTACCTGTCAACCACTTGCCACGTCTATTTCGGGTCGGTTACAGGCGCGACCCCGGACGGTCGCAAAGCCTGGGAGCCGCTCTCCGATGGCATCTCCCCGGCACAAGGAGCGGACAAACTCGGGCCCACGGCTGTGCTGCACTCCGCCGCAAACATGGACCATGCTCGCACAGGCGGCACGCTGCTCAATCAGAAATTCACGCCGCAGATCCTGGAAACCCAAAAGGGAATCGACGCACTCACTCACCTTGTCCGTGGATATTTCAAGTTAGGTGGACATCACATCCAGTTCAATGTGGTTACAGCGGCGACCTTGCGTGAGGCCCAACGGCAACCTGAGAAATATCGCGATCTGATCGTGCGGGTAGCGGGCTACAGCGACTATTTCTGCGACCTTACGAAGCCGTTGCAGGATGAGATCATTGCCCGCACAGAGCAGGGCTCGTGGGGTGCGTTGCGCCAGACTCCGGACGCAACCAGCGGTAATAAGCTGCCCGCCGCGGCAGAGGTCGTTGCGCATGATCGAGATTGACGCAATCCAATCGGAACTGCGGGCGCGTGGCATCGACGCATGGCTGTTTTGCGATCACCACCACCGGGATGCCATTGCCTATCGAATCCTGCACCTTCCGGAATCGCTCATGGTGTCCCGGCGCTGGTTTTATCTGATCCCCGCCGAGGGCGAGCCGGTAAAAGTGGTTCATCGAATCGAGCCATTTCATCTCGAGTCGCTGCCTGGCCGCCAACTGGTGTACGCATCCTGGCAGCAGCTGCTTTCCAGTCTTGAGACGGCGCTGTCTCCGTATCAACGCATCGCCATGCAGTTCTCCCCTCGTAACCTGATCTTTACCGTGTCCCTGGTGGATGGTGGAACCATCGATCTCGTAAAGAGCTTGGGAAAAGATGTTGTCAGCTCAGCAAATCTGGTAGCGAAATTCGAAGCGGCCTGGACTCCCCAACAGATCGCCAGTCATTTTGCCGCGCGCGATTCCGTCGATTCGATTGTGCAGGCGGTATTTCCTGAGATCCGAAAGCAGGTTGACCGGGGCGGCGCCACCGAATACGCGATCCAGCAATGGCTGGTCGAATGTTTCCGCCGTGAAGACCTGATTTCAGACAGCCCGCCAATTGTCGCCGTCAATCAGAACAGCAGTAATCCCCACTACGCCCCCACCGCCGATCACTCATCTGCCATTGCCGCCGGAGACTTCGTTTTGCTGGATGTGTGGGCAAAAAAGAACACGCCGGATGCGGTGTACTACGACATCAGTTGGACCGGATTTGTAGGGCCGCAAGCGCCGGAACGCGTGCGCGAGATCTTCGTGATTGTATGCCGCGCGCGCGATGCGGCCATTGCCAAGGTTCAACAAACCATCACAGCGGGTTCGACGCTCTGCGGTTGGGAAGTCGACAAGGCGGCGCGTGACGTCATCGAAGCGGCCGGTTATAGCCAGTACTTCAACAACCGTACCGGGCATTCGATCGGCACCGAGGTGCATGGCAATGGCGCGAACATGGATAACTTCGAAGTCCGTGATGAACGCGAAGTGATTGCCAACTCCTGCTTCTCGATAGAACCCGGCATCTATCTGCCGGAATTTGGCCTGCGCAGTGAGATCAACATGCTGGTTCGCGAGCGGTCAGCAGAAATTACCGGCCGAATGCAGAACTCGGTCATTGCAATCTGATATGCACGCAAGCGTGCTCTATATACAGGAAATGCCTGGATTATGAAGCAACATGTCTCTCGCCGGCAGTTTATGAAAGTCGGAACGGCTGCCTCGGTCGTTTCTCTGATTCCATCGTGGGCCAATGGGGATGCTGCCTCGAACCCACGTCGTGTGGTTGTACATGCAGACTGGCCGATCGGAACGGTTCGTCCAGAATTTCACGGCCACTTCGCTGAGCACCTCGGCTCATGCGTTTACGGCGGGCTGTGGGTCGGGAAGAATTCGCCAATCCCCAACATCAATGGTTATCGCAAACAAGCCGTGGAATATCTCAAAGAGTTGGGAGTCCCCGTATTGCGGTGGCCCGGAGGTTGTTACGCAGACGACTATCACTGGCGCGACGGCATTGGCCCCGCAGCCGAGCGGCCGAAACGGGTCAACATCCATTGGGGGGGCTACATCGAGGATGGCAGTTTTGGCACGCACGAATTCATCGGGCTGTGCCGTCTGATCGGCGCCGAGCCGTACCTCGCGGGCAATGTCGGCAGCGGAACGCCGGAGGAATTGCGGAACTGGGTGGAGTACTGCAACATGCCCAAAGGCAGTACGCTTGCCGACGAGCGCGCCCGCAACGGTTCACCGGAGCCGTTTAGAGTCCGCTACTGGGGAGTCGGGAACGAAAGCTGGGGCTGCGGCGGTTGGATGAAGCCTGAAGTCTACGCCGACCACTATCGACGCTTCAGTGTTTACATCCGCCCCTTCGGTGACACTGAGCCGATGCTGATCGCGAGCGGACCGAGTGGAAACGATGCTCGCTGGACTCGAGGCTTCATGGATCGGCTGGATGGAGCGATTCCCGGCGGCATCTCAATGCATTACTACGAAGGCGGCAACGATGCGCCGCTGAGTTTCTCCGCCGACAACGCCGCTGAACAGTTTGCGATCTTCAAGAAGGTCGAAGACGCCATCGTGCAACAGCGCGCCATCCTTGACGGCTATCGGGACGGCTCGAAGATCGCGCTCCTGCTCGACGAATGGGGCGTCTGGGACAAGATCCCCGGATCGGACGAAAAGCGCAACGGAGCGCTCTGGCAGCAGAGCACGATGCGCGGCGCGGTAGCCGCCGGGCTGGGACTGAACCTGTTCAACCGCCAGGCTGACAAGCTCTTCATGTGTAATATCGCGCAGATCGTCAACGTGCTCCAGTCGCTGCTCATGACGGATGGGCCGGAAGGCAAGAATTGCGTGCGCACGACAACCTATCATGCCTTCTCGCTGTTTAAGGCGCATCGCTCGAACCTATCGGTACGGGCAGAATGCGATGACACGTCCAAGTTGGGGCTTTCCGTCTCGGCATCGAAGAAGGACGCGGGTCTTGTTCTTAGCTTCGTGAACCCGCGGCTTGATGCCGACATGGAAGTCCAATGCACTTTGCAGGGAGCGACGGCCAGGAGTGGTACGGCGCAGATTCTGCACGATCCAGACTGGAATGACTACAACAGCTTCGACGGTCCTGATCGTGTCGTGCCAAAGCCGCATCGAGTGGTGGTGGAGAATTCTCGCGTTCAGCTCAATTTGCCGCGCTTATCCGTAGCAACTGTAATATTGAATACCGCGTAACCTTCAGTTGCCGGAAAGACTCTCGCAACTGTGCGGACGAATTCGTATCGAACCGGTTTCCGCCCGGGGCCGGATGGGAGGAACTTGTGAAGATTGCTTTTCGCGTCATCCTTTGCTCTGTTGTCCTGTTTTGCCTGGCCCTTGCACAGGCCGCTGCCCAGGAAGCCAAGGCGGGTCTTGAGCGGCAGCCTTTTGGCAAGTCTCCCGATGGATCTCCGGTGGACTTGTATGTGCTTACCAACAGCAGCGGTATGCAAGCATCCATCACGAATTACGGCGGTATTCTCCTCTCTCTCAAAGTGCCGGATCGTAATCACAACTTCGCCGACGTCATATTGGGCTACGACACGCTCGAGGGTTATGAGGGCGACAAGTCCTTTCTCGGTGCAACCATCGGTCGATACGGCAACCGGATCGCTCATGGCAAGTTCACGCTCTACGGCAAGGAATATACGCTAGATCGCAACGACGGCGAAAACCACCTGCATGGCGGCAACCGCGGATTCAACAAAGTACTGTGGCAGGCGAAACCAATCTCAAGCCGGGATTCACAGAGTCTCGTGCTGACCTACACTTCGCCCGACGGCGAGGGCAGTTATCCGGGAAACCTCAACGTGAAAGTGACCTACACGTTGACCGACAACAACGAGTTGAAGATCGCCTACGAAGCGACGACCGACAAAGACACGATCGTCAACTTGACCAATCATGCCTACTACAATCTGGCTGGCCAGGGAGAGAGTGACATCCTCGGACATGTGCTCACGATTTATGCGGACCGCTTCACTCCCGTGGATAAGGGTCTGATTCCGACCGGACAACTGCAGAGTGTGAAGGGGACGCCGTTCGACTTCACTCACCCGACGGCAATTGGAGCACGCATTGATCGCGACGACGATCAACTAAAGGTGGGTCATGGATACGATCACAACTTTGTGCTGAATGCCGGTATCAATGCCGCACCGGTCCCCGCTGCTAGTGTGTACGAGCCGAAGAGCGGGCGCATGCTCGAGATCGCGACCACCGAGCCGGGCATCCAGTTTTACAGTGGCAATTTCCTCGACGGTTCGATCAAGGGCAAGCAGGGCAAAGTGTACAAGCATCGTTACGGATTATGCCTCGAGACACAGCACTATCCCGATTCGCCGAATCATCCCGATTTTCCATCGACCGTCCTCAAGAAAGGTGAAACCTATCGCTCGATGACGATCTACTCGTTCTCCGTCCGCTGGAGATAGGGATTCGCACTCGGAATCGCGGTCCCGTAATTGATGGCAAAGGTCAATCTTCGCTCACAATTTCTGCTCCAGACCTATGGCTCGCGGGCGCCTTGATCCGCTTGCCACGATAGGCATCGACTTGAATTTCATGGTCCGGATAAACCCGGCTCAAGAGCTCATAGAGTTTGGGATCGTAACGCATGAGATCCTGCGGCGAGTTGATGATGTGTTCACCGTCCCGATATTCGTAATTGGAATAGAACCAGAACTGAGTGCCTTCCGCCCAGTATTCATCGGGGTTGGTGGTTCCGTAGGATCCCTTCCACAGGCCGATCGCCATAGCATCCCGATACGCCTGGTCGATGTCAGCGGCGAGTTTCGGATCGGCGATTCGGATCGCAGCATGAATAGCGTGCGAAAATTCATGCACGAAAATGTTCTCTCCATAGTAGCGCGTGTCCGGATAGCCGAGCAGATTCTCCTCCGCACAGGTCGTAGGATTCCCGCCAAGCCCGCGGGCGCGCTTGTCCCAATATTCTCGGTCGGACATTTTTGAAATGTGGTCCCAGTGTGCCCGCTCGATGTCCGTTACTTCGTCATAGCTGGGTTTCTTGAGATTGCGATGTTCCGGAATGTCGGTGGTTTTCTCCGACTGCGCCATCACACCGATCCGCCAGTTTTGAGCGATCATCGCTTCCCGGAGATCCGTTCGCCGCGACAACATGTGAATCACGATATCTCGCGCGACAAGCAAAGCTGCATTCGGGGCCTTATCTGAGCTCAGCACCGGGATCCCGGAGGCATCCGTGTACTTCTTGTAGAAAGGATCGGCATGTAGCCGGTCTGGCGGCGAGGTAACGACTGCCGCGATGTAGTCCTTCAAGAGAGCATTCTGCTGTCCGGCAAGAGGCAGGATAAGGACTAATGCGATCAAGAGAGCGGAAAGGCAGCGCCGATTCATAGGTCCTCCATGCCGATTGTATATAATATCCACATTGGCATCACAAGAACCTCTCGGCCAAAACGCGGGGAAGATCGCGATCCGAACCCGCGAATCGCGGCACAGTTCGCGGGAGACTCGTCTGGATTGAAGGGTGGCTTACTGAACGCAATAGTCAGAGCCTAACGCAACGTCGCTCTGATCTCCACGACGCGTGAACCTGCCTCTGGGATGGGCACCACATTACCCTCGATCGGTGCGCCGTTCACTTCAAGAGACACTCGGTTCCCATCCCCGGTCCGGTGAACTTCGATGCGATAGGTAACGCCGCGAAATTTGCGTGTCGCCTTGAAACCGCGCCAGCTCTTCGGGATAACCGGCGCGATCTGCAGGCCGTCCCACGAAGTACGAATCCCGAGGATCCATTGCGTGATGGCGTAATAGTTCCACGCGGCCGTGCCCGTGAGCCACGAGTTCTTGGCTTCCCCGTGCGTGGGAGCATCGCACCCTGCGATCATCTGCGCATAGACATAAGGTTCGCAACGATGGAGGTCGCTGATTTCTTCACGAGCCGATGGGTTGATCCGGCTGTAGTAGTCATGGGCCATATCCCCGTTCCCGACGCGCGTCTCTCCGATCATGACCCAGGGATTGTTGTGGCAAAAAATGCCGGCGTTTTCCTTGTAGCCCGGCGGGTAAGAGGAAATCTCGCCCAGTTCAAGGTAATACTTCGAATACGCAGGCTGCTGCAGAACGATGCCGTGCTTGGTGGCGAGCAGGTCCCGCGTGGATTCCAGAGCGCGAGCCGCGAGGCCGTCTTCAAGGCCAACGCCGGCGAGCGTGCAGAATCCCTGCGTCTCGATGAAGATCTTGCCCTCCGCACATTCCTTCGAGCCGATCTTGCGGCCGAAGTCATCGTAGGCACGGACGAACCACTCACCGTCCCATCCGTGCTTGCGAATCGTGGCTTCCATCTTCGCAACTTCGGCCAGATATGAGGAAGCTTCCGCCGCGAGCCCGCGATGCTTCGCGATCCCCGCGAGTTCACGCCCGGCGAGCACGAACAAGCCGGCGATAAAGACGGATTCGGCAACCTTGCCATCCTTGTTCGTCGTCGTCTGGAAAGACTGTCCTGGCGAATCGGAAAAGCAATTCAGGTTGAGACAATCGTTCCAGTCGGCGCGGCCGATGAGGGGCAGGCCATGCGGCCCGAGACGCTCGAGCGTGTAACGAAAGCTGCGCTGGAGGTGCTCGTAGAGCGGGGTTTCGGAACCCGGCGCATTGTCGTAAGGCACCGCCTCATCCAGGATGCCCCAGTCGCCGGTCTCCTTGAGATAGGCAGCGACACCGACGATCAGCCAGTGCGGATCGTCGTTGAATCCGCTCCCTACATCGTTGTTGCCTCGCTTGGTCAGCGGCTGGTATTGATGATAGGCGCCGCCGGTGGGGAGTTGCGTGGCTGCCAGGTCGACGATGCGCTCGCGGGCCCGGCCTGGCACCATGTGAACAAAGCCGAGCAGATCCTGATTCGAATCGCGGAAGCCTAAGCCGCGTCCGATGCCGGATTCGTAGAATGACGCCGAACGCGACATGTTGAACGTGGCCATGCACTGATATGCATTCCAGATGTTCACCATCCGATTCGTGTGCACGTCCGGCGTGTCGACCTGGCAAAGACCTAGTAACTCGCTCCAATAATTGCGGAGCCTGCAGAACGCTGCATCGGCATTCGCCGGAAGCAGATATTTTGCGATCGTGCTTTTCGCGGCCTTCTTGTTAACGATCTGCGAATCGGGTGGATCGAACTTCTGATCCCGCGGGTTCTCCTGGTAGCCAAGCAGAAAGATGACTTGACGGGATTGGCCCGGACTGAGCGTGAGCTTCACATGATGTGAGCCGATGGGAGCCCATCCATAGGCGACCGAATTGCAGGAACGTCCGGACTCGACCGCGGCGGGATTGTCCCATCCGCGATATGGACCGAGGAAAACGTCGCGCTGAGTATCGTAGCCGGCGATCTTCTCGGAACACGCGAAAAATGCGAAGTGGTCTCGCCGTTCCCGGTATTCCGTCTTGTGGTAGATCACGCCGTCTTCGATCTCGACCTGGCCAATGCTGAAGTTGCGCTGGAAATTTGTGGAGTCATCCTGAGCGTCCCACAGGCAGAACTCAATGCTCGAGAAAACGGACAGTTCCGCAGCTTGCGAGCGGTGATTCGCAATTGTCAGTTGCCAGATTTCGAGATTCTCGCCCAGAGGTACGAAGTAACGTGTGCTTGCTTCAATGCCGCTGTATTTCGATTCGATCGTGGTGTAGCCCATGCCGTGACGGCATACGTAACTGTCCAGCTTGTGCCGCGTGGGCTGCCAAGAAGGAGACCAGAAGTCGCCGGAATCATTGTCGCGAACATAAATGTAGCGGCCGCCGAGATCGAAGGGAGCATTGTTATAGCGGTAGCGCGTGAGGCGGCGCAGCCGCGCATCGCGGTAGAACGAATAACCGCCGGCGGTATTGGAAATGATTCCGAAATAAGCCTCGCATCCGAGGTAGTTGATCCAGGGCAGAGGCGTATCGGGTTGAGTGATTACGTATTCCCGGTTGGGATCGTCGAAGTACCCGTATTTCATGATGACGCCTTTCTGAGCGGGGCGCTCGGTTGGAGGACGGTCTAGTATAACGATTTTCTACTGGATTTTGGCAACTTTGAGGTGTAGATATGTTAGCTGGTTCTGAGGCAGGCCATGCCGCCAGTTCTGGCGGCGTGATGACCGTCACGTCCTCGCGTGACACGTACGCTGCCGCGTGTGCCGGAACCGGTCTTTGTCACGCGCGCAAATGGGAGAAGCGAAATGACGAGATCCGCATGTGCTTACGGGAAGGGCAAGGCAGGATGGGTTGTCTCGTTGATGGTCCTTTTGGCCTTCTTGATTGCCATTCTGGGACAAGCGTTTGGCGATGAAACAAGAATCCAAATCAAGGTGGATCAGGTAGGGTACTTGTCGAGTGCCCCAAAAATAGCGCTAGTGACTGTCGCTGCCAAAACATTCGAAGTGAAACGCGCAACCGGCGGCGTGGCCGTGTTCAAGGGCACGCTCGGGGCAGCCAGCCTGGATGCCGACACGGGCGACTCCGTGCAAATTGCCGACTTCACGAAGCTGAATGACCCCGGAACCTACTATCTGGACGTTCCCGGCGTGGGGCGAAGCTGGACATTTTCGATCCGGCCGGATGTGTTCTCGCACACCTATTATCTGGCTATGCGGGCATTCTATGGGCAGCGCTGCGGAACCGCAGTTGATCTGGGGCCGGAATTTCCCGGCTACAAACACGCCGCATGCCACTTGAAAGGCGAGTTTCACCCCTCTTCCGGGAAGCAAGGGGAGCGAAACAATGTCGGCGGGTGGCATGACGCGGGAGATTATGGCCGGTACGTCGTGAATTCGGGAATCACCACGGGGACACTACTGTGGACCTGGGAAATCTACGGGCCGAAATTGAAAAGCATCACCCTGCAGATTCCGGAGAGTGGAAATGGCACACCGGACATCTTGAACGAAGCACGCTGGAACCTGGAGTGGATGCTGAAGATGCAGGACGAGGACGGCGGCGCTTGGCACAAGCAAACCAGCGAGCATTTTCCCGGGTTCATAATGCCGGAAGACGATCACCTGCCAAGCGAGGTGATCGGTACCGGACAAACACCGTACAAGAGCACCTGTGCCACGGCCGATCTGGCGTCCGTGGCCGCAATCGCTGCGCGTGTGTATCAACCCTTTGATGCCAAGTTTGCCGCGCGCAACCTCGAAGCCGCGAAGAAGGCGTGGCTCTGGACAGAGAAGAATCCTGACGTCATGTTCAAGAATCCGCCCTCCGTCAATACGGGCGAGTACGGCGACAACGACTGCAACGACGAGCGGCTGTGGGCCGCTGCGGAACTCTGGCGGACCACTGGGGAAACTGTCTACAACAAGTATTTCCTGAAGCACTATCTTGACTTCCGGCAGACCTTGACCAAGCCTGGCCCGGAAGGCTGGCGAGAGGTTGCTGCACTAGGCCTCTGGACGTACGCCTTCGCCACGCACAAGAATACGGATCCTGCCGTGGCTGCGGACATAAAAAAAATTACGGCCGCTGCAGCGCGCGGCATAGTCGAGCGGACAAACAAGAATCCCTACCGCGTAAGTTTACTGGCCAAGGACTACGTGTGGGGTTCGAACGGCGTAGTCGCAAACTACGGCATGGAACTGTTGGTGGCGAACCAACTGGCGCCTGATCCGACCTTCGTGGAAGCTGCCTTCGACAACCTTCACTACCTGCTTGGGCGCAACGCGTTCTCGATTTCGTGGGTGACCCAAGTCGGAGAAAATCCCTACCGCAACCCGCACCATCGGCCGAGCGGGGCAGATAACAACGCGGAGCCCTGGCCCGGAATGCTCTCCGGCGGACCAAATGCCGCACGCCAGGACGATGCGTTGAGGAAGCTCCCCGAGGGGTTGCCGCCGGCGAAAACATACGTCGACGACCAGAATTCGTATGCGAGCAATGAGATTTGCATCAACTGGCAGGCGGCGCTCGTGTTCTTGCTGGCCGGCACGCTCCCGTGATGCCGTAGTTCGCGGGGAAGGCCGGCATCCTCGCGATTCTGTACTTGCAACCGCAACACTCTGTCGAAGTGACTGGGCTCTGAACGAATCACAGACTGAACGTGCACTGGCGTAGCAGGCGCGGCAGGCTGACTCAATCGAGGTGGACCGTGCATCTGCATTTCGTTGACCTTGCCATCATCGTTGCCTACCTGGCCCTGTCGGTGCTCATTGGCTACTGGGTTTCCCATCGTGCATCGCGCGACATGAAGGCCTACTTCCTGGGCGGCAATGTGATGCCCTGGTACATCCTCGGCATTTCCAACGCTTCGGGCATGTTCGACATCAGCGGAACGATGCTGCTGGTGTCCTGGATGTTCGTGTATGGGATCAAGAGCGTGTGGATTCCGTGGCTCTGGCCGACATTCAACCAGGTCTTTCTCATGGTGTACCTCTCCACCTGGTTGCGGCGATCGAACGTGATGACCGGCGCCGAGTGGATCCAGACGCGTTTCGGCAAAGGACGCGGCGCGCAACTGGCGCACATCATCGTCGTGATCTACGCGTTCTTCAGCATCATTGCGTTCTTTACCTATGGATTCAAGGGCATCGGAAAATTCGCAGCCACATTCCTGCCCTGGCACCTGAGTGCCAATGAAGCGATGAACGTCAACCTGTATGCACTCTGTCTCATCGCGATCACTGCCATCTATGTGATCAAGGGCGGGATGTTTAGCGTGGTCATCACGGAGGTTCTGCAATTCTGCATCCTGTCGGTGGCATCCTTCGCCGTCGGGATTATCGCGATGATGAAGGTCGCTCCCGGCACGTTCCAGCATTTCATCCCGGCGGGTTGGGACAACGTCTTCTTCGGGTGGCACTTGAATATGGATTGGTCGACTCTGCTGCCGTCGGCCAACCAGCGCGTGGCGCAAGACGGATACGGCCTGTTCGGATTCTTCGTCATGATGTTGTTGCTCAAAGGGATTCTGATCAGCGCCGCTGGGCCTGCTCCCAACTACGACATGCAGCGCATCCTTTCCTGCAAGAACCCACGCGAAGCCTCGATGATGAGCGGCTGGGTAAACGTCGTTCTGACCTTTCCACGTTACTTCTTGATCACTGGGCTCACGGTGCTTGCCCTCGTGTTCTTCAGCGAGCAGATCCGCGCCATGGGCACGAACATGGACTTCGAGCGCGTCCTTCCTGAAGCGCTGGGACGCTTCGTTCCCGCCGGCTTGTTGGGGTTCCTGATCGCTGGATTGCTGGCCGCCTACATGTCGAACTTCGCAGCCACCGTCAATGCGGCGCCGCCGTACTTCGTCAACGACATCTACAAGCGCTATATCAATCCCAGCGCGAATCCCAGGACTTATGTGCGTCTCAGCTATCTCAGTTCCTTTGTCGTGGTCTTGCTGGGCGTGCTCTTAGGGTGGTACGTCACGAGTGTGAATGGAGTCGTGATCTTCATCGTGACATCGCTCTGGGGCGGCTACACCGCCTCCAATGTCCTGAAGTGGTACTGGTGGCGCTTTAACGGCTATGGATATTTCTGGGGCATGGTCGTCGGCATGTTGTCTTCGCTCGGTGTTCCTCTGCTCATCGACAACATCGCTCCGCTGCAAGCCTATGCTCACCGGCACTCGTTGAATCTGCAGGTCTCCGTGGGGTTCGGCCTGGTCTTCTTACTATCCCTCGTCGCATCCATTGCCGGCACGCTGCTTACCAAGCCGGAAGACGAAGAGATTTTGAAAGACTTCTACCGCCGCGTTCGTCCGTGGGGGTTCTGGGGACCGGTCTTGAAGAAAGTGCTGGCCGAAGATCCTTCCTTCCAACGCAACCGCGATTTCTTCCGCGACATGTTCAACATCGTCGTCGGCATGATCTGGCAGGTTTCTCTGGTGACGCTGCCGATGTACATCGTGACCTGGAAATTGCGCTATGCCGCAATTGCTGCGGTTGTCAGTGCGGTGACTTCGCTGATTCTGAAGTTCACTTGGTACGACCATCTCAAGGAACTCGAACACATCAACCAGTACGCAGGCATGGACAAGGCCATACCCGACAAGGCAGCGACGAGAATATAGCCTCGACGTTTGGGCCGCGAGAACGGTACTTCGTTCACCATGACGATTGATCGAATCTCGTATCATGACTGGCCGGAATCTATCCTGCTGAGCAACTGCGTCGTCGAAGCCATTGTGGTGCCTGCACTTGGACGCGTGATGCAATTCCGTTTTGCCGGTGATGAGACGGGCCCATTCTGGGAGAACCCTGAGCTGCATGGCCAGTTGCCAGACGCCCACACGAACGGATGGCTGAATTTTGGCGGAGACAAAGCCTGGCCGGCTCCGCAAACGGAATGGGAACAACATACTGGTCAGTCTTGGCCGCCACCGTCGGCATTTGACTCGAAGCCGTTCCATGCGTCGGTTGCGGACGAAAAAGTTGTGCTTGTCTCCGAAGTCGATCCCCACTACGGCGTGCGAGTTGTTCGACACATAAAGCTGCTGGCGAAGTCGACGCAATTGGCGATTACCACTGAATTCCAGAAGCACGAGGGTGTCGACGTGGAAATTAGTGTGTGGGTGATTACGCAGTTGGCCGAGCCCGACCGTGTATTCGTGCTTTTGCCGGGCAACTCACATTTTCCGAACGGCTATCAGCAGCAAAGAGGACCTTCTCCAACAGACTTGCGGCGCGATGGACGCCTGCTCTCGCTACGGCGCGATCCACGTGAATACGTCAAGATCGGGACGGAAGGCACATCTATGCTCTGGATGAATCAGCGCATGGCACTTCTTATCTGCACTGAGGAAACAGCGGGCGTGTATCCCGATGGCGGTAGCCGTACCGAAGTCTATACAAATCCCAATCCCCATTGTTATGTCGAATTGGAGACGACGGGGCCATTGGCAACGCTCGCAGCCGGCGCACGAATTTCCCGGACAAACCGTTACACCTTGGTTCATCGGAGTACGCCCGACTGCATGCTGGAGGCACGCCGAGTGTTCAGGATTTAAGAAATTTCAAAGCGGAGAAATTCTGAAAAGACTTCGCGAGACTCGGCCGTCTGCATCAGAGCTGGCGGGCAGGGCCGGTCGATTTGCGGACAATGAGTTTCGGGGCGAGTGCAATCTCAGGAACGAACGGAGCACGATCCTCAATCCGGTCGAGCAGGGTCTCTG
>Ga0335069_10000408_pt1 | contig 72978 bp, 46 predicted proteins | sample Lox_Sample_11_FD_206714 | JGI IMG/M metagenome (GOLD analysis project Ga0335069, IMG submission 206714) | Soil microbial communities from Loxahatchee National Wildlife Refuge, Florida, United States - Lox_Sample_1.1 | ecosystem: Environmental > Terrestrial > Soil > Wetlands | place: USA...
TGGCATCTTCACCCACATCTAATCCCGCCCGGAAGGCGGAGGTGGGTGGACGAGACAAGGAGGAGGCGGTGGGCCGTCCTGAAACGAGGCATGGGGGCGCTGTTCCCGGAGCCGCCGGCACGCCCCTGCACGCTTCGAACATGGAGGGGCCGTATTTGTACGGACATCCCCGCGTGTTGCGCAATGCCCGCCACGGATTAGAATCAGGTGCATCCCTGCCCACAGCGTCTCTGACGGCGTGCGCCGAACGCGACTGAGGGAAGGGCAATAAGAGTAACCGTTAGCCGTCTGACAACCTGATCATCATGAGAAACCTACTTGCACGTTGCCTGAGTCACACCTGCTGTTCCCTCGCCAGTATTGCCCTGGCCGGCCTTTTCGCGGCCCCTGCCGCCCGCGCCGGATTTACGATGGAGATGAACCTCGTCCACTATAGCTACCAGGGCATTTACTACTACTATTTCTCCCCCAACCTGAACACCAACGCAAACCCGCCAACTGTGCCCTTTGGCACCTACTACGTGGTCTCGCCCGGATACCCCACCAACGGGGCCACGGCGCTCTACGAGTTCACCACCAATGGTTTCAACGAGATCACCGGCGGGTCGGGCGGCTTCAACGACTTTGACGCGCCGGACTTCAACTCCTCTTTCATTCAGAGCCTGACGAACGGCCAGTGGACCATCTTCGTCACGAACACGGTCACCACCAACACTTACCACTTCGCCGTTTCCGCCACCGTCACCAGCAACGACATGCCGAACGTCGTCATCACGTTCCCACCCTACGGAGCGGTCGACGTCACCAATCAGCCGACGTACACTTGGCAGGGTCCCACCAACTATGCTGATGTGGTTGTCTATGCTCCGAACGACAGCGCCGAGTTCCCCCCCACGCAAACCAGTTGGCTCAACCCCGATGTCCTCGGCGACGGCCCGCAATCGGTCACCGTGCACTATGACGATTATCCCGCAAGTGCCGTCGTGTGCTCGACGCCCGTGGACAGCCTGTCCCAACCCATATCCAGTTGGATCTCGACGGGCCACCTTCAGGACTACTTCACTTCCGATTTCACGGTCGGCACGGCGGACACGGCAGGCACCAGCCATACCTTAGTAGCCCACTACCCCTTCGACGCGACCAGCGGGCCGGTGCTCGACGCGACAGTGGACACCTCAGGTAACGGCTACGACATGAGTTTCGGCGGCGGCTACGGCGCGCAAGGCGGGGCGAACATGACCTCGGATGCGGCGGCGGGCATCGGCGCGGTGCAATTCCACAATGGCGACGGCAGCAGCGCCGGGTACCTCGGCTGGGGCAATCCCACGCCCCCTGCCCTGCTCTCCGCGTTGGCAGGCAGCTTCTCCATTTCGTGCTGGATCAAGACGACGCAAAGCCTGGGCACCGACAACGACTACGCCTTCAACGGAGCGGGCATTGTGTCCGCGGATATCCCCGGGCTTTGGAACGATGTGATCCCCATTGCCGTGACGGGCAGCAAGATCGGTTTCAACACAGGCGGCACGGTGCAAGACGATACGTTAAACTCATCCGCTCAGGTCAACGACGGCAACTATCACCATGTGGTGGTTACGCGGAACCAGTCCACGGGGCAGAAGATGATTTACATTGACGGCGTGCTGGACACTTTCGGCTTCGGCAGCACGAATCTCCTGAATGACCCTCAGAGGCTGACCATTGGCGCGCTCAGCGACGCATCCAATCCCGACCCGGACACCAGCAGCTATGTCAACGGCTACGATGGCCTGCTCGACGACCTCCAAATCTACTCCGGCGTGCTCTCCTCAAACGAGGTCGCCTATCTCTACGCCAACCCCGGCGTCACAGCCTCTAACGTGAACCTGCAGGACTTCAACGCCGCGCTGAATACCACGGGCCTGGTCTGGACGACAACGGGGGACGCGCTCTGGTTTGTCGAAACCACCAACTCGCATGACGGCATATCGGCAGCGCAGAGCGGCGGCATCACCGAGAATCATACCTCAACGCTCTCGGTTACGGTCACCGGCCCGGGCACGCTGACCTTTTACTGGTCGAGCATCGCCAACGACCCGAACGGGGAGTTTGACTACGAGTTTGACATCGATGGCAGCTACGAGAACGACATCTACGGCGACACTGACTGGACGCAGGACGGCCCATACTCGATATCCTCCGGCACACATACCCTCACGTGGACTACTTATGCCTATGGCGATACAGACCCCACTGAGGCTGGCTTCCTCGACCAGGTGAGCTACGTTGTCAGCACCGCGCCTACTATCACCCTCAACCCCTTTGATCAGACCAATTACCCAGGCTACAACGTGGCCTTGCTCGGGGGGGCGACCAGCAGCGTCGCTGTTGCCTGGCAGTGGTATAAGGTGGGCAACCCCACACCCATTCCCAACGCGACCAACGCCCTGTTCATCCCAACCAACTCGGGCACGCCCAGCGTTGCCGGCATGTACTACGGCGTAGCCAGCACCCCCGGCGGCTCCCAAAGCACGACGGCGGCGACCGTGAGCTTCGTCAACGCCCCGGTCCCGCCCGACTGGTCGGCCGCTTTCAAGACGCCCAGCTTCAATAACAACACTCTTACCGAGGAGTATTGCCAGGCGTCGCTCGCCGATTCGTCCGGAAACCTCTACGCCGCGTGCTCGTTCATCGGGACGAACACAATCGGCTCACAGACGTTCGTCGCGGCTAATGGGACCTACGAAACAGAGCTAATCAAACAGACGGCGACCGGCAGCGCGATCTGGGCGCTCGCGATGACGAATAACGGGGTATCGGGCACCTCGCAGCCGGAGGCGGTCGCGCCTGCGCCCGGGGACGGCCTCTACGTCCTGGGCAACTTCTCAGGCACCAATTGGCTGGGCACAAACAAACTGGTGGATGTCGGCGGCGACTCGGTTTACCTGGCGCGCTTTGACGCTAATGGGAATATTCTCTGGGCTCGAACAATCACCAGCACGAACTATGTTTTCACGGGTTTCAACTGCGTCGCCGCCGACGCAGCCGGCAACGTCACTATCTCCGCGCTGATCTCGGGGTACACGACGTTCAGCAGCACCAACGCCGGCACCAGCACCAACCTGCTGGCCGCTGGCCAGTTGGGCGCGCTTGCCCGCTATGACGCCAACGGCAGGCTGCTCTGGGCAGAAATGCCCGGCGCCTGGGTGCTGAATATGGCCTCCGGCGCCGGACGACTCTACGGCAGCATGTTCACTCCCTCGGCAGGCTTCGCCGGCGTCACCAATACCACGGACCGCCGCTTTTGCCTGGCAGCCATCAACCCCACCAACGGCCAGGCCCTCTGGCTGACCGGTGTCGGCGCGCCTCAGGACCAGGGCAATCCCTTCGGAATCGTTCTCGATGTGCCCCTCATTAGTGTCTTCGGGACCAATGTCACGATTGTGGGAATTGCTTACGGCTCCAACGCCACGTTTGGCCCTTACACCGTCTCCTGGAACGGCAGCGCCGGGCAATACTTCGCGCGCTACGACACCAACGGCAACCCGCAGCTCGCCACTAGTTTCGGCAGCCCCACTACCGAGACCTTCGCCACCGCGCCTGACTCCTCCGGCAACATTTACGTGGCGGGCGACTTCGACACCTACACATTCTTCGGCAATGACATGCTGGCCGCCCAACACCAGGACTCAATTGGCAACGGCTATCTCAGTGCAGGCTTCCTGGCCAAGTTTGACCGCAACGGGAATCCCCTCTGGGCGCGCTCCGCTGTGTCGCAGGATAATTACGTGAATTTCCGCTCTCTTGTGGTTGTCTCAGACGGGGTCTTGGCCAGCGGCATCGTCAAATCCCCGACCGCTTTCGGCACCAACACCGTCTATAGCTCACTCACGTGCATCGGCTCGCCTTTTTGCACAATCACGTGGCACATCAGCGGCGCCTTCGGGAAGATCGCTCAGGCCGGTACCGTCCCGCTCCCCGTCGAGCTGCTCAACCCGCAGGATAACCAAACGGCATTCCAGTTCTCCTTCCTCTCGCAGTCAGGCTTCACCCACGCGGTGCAGTACCGCACCAACCTGACGGCGGGGATCGGCTGGCAGACCTACTCGAATGTCGCGGGAGATGGCACACTCAAGACGATTCCGATTCCGCTGTCGGTGTTTAGTCCTTCCACAGAAGGCTTCGTCCGCGTCGGGACGCACTAAAATGGCGCAACCGGAGAGCTGGGCTTAGCGCGAATACCTCACGCTGGCAGGGGCGCCTGGCCGAGGCCTCCGTGTTGCGGCGGAGGCGGAAGCCTCCCCGAGGCTGAGCATAGCCGATAGCCAATAGCCTATAGCCGAGCCTGCTCAACGGCGCAGGGGAGAGAATCTGCGCAGCTTGAGACGCCTCTTGTGGATCGTGCTACCGATGGGCATCGATGCTAATGGAGAGTTGAGCCGGATCGGCTATTGGCTATTGGCTATCGGCTATCCTCAATGCTTTATCGCCGGCTGCGGCCCCGCCGCACAGTGTCCATCTGCCTCCACCTGTGGTTCCCCTCTCGCAAGATCAGGGAGAAGACACCAGCCGGAAGAACCGGCTGCTGCCGCTCACGGGCAGGGTCACCGTGAGCGGGTCACCCGGAACCACCGCGTTGGTTACGGGCGACCACAAGACGGGCGGTGCGAGGTTGGTCGCGGCCCAGAGCGTGAAGCTGTTCGCCCAGCCAGGCCAGGCAATCGTGAGCCCGCTCCGGTCCGGGGTCGGAACCACTGTCAACTCCGGGGGGTTGTGAACCGAGGCGCTCGCCTGCGCAGAGTTGGCGCCCTCGCCGTTCACGTTCACTGCCGAGACCACGTAGTAGTAGGTCGTGCCGGCTGCCACGGCGCTGTCGAGATAGTTGGTCGTCACCAACCCGCTCGCCACCAGCGTGTAAGGGCCGTTGTTCGTCGTGGAGCGTTTAACGTTGTAAGAAGCGGCTGCCTCGACTACCGGCCACTGCAGAGCGACCTGGAGGTTGCTCAGCGTGGCGCTCAGGCCCGCGGGCGCGGCCGGCGGTTGGCAAACAACGCTCATGTTGTCGAATACAGAGGCACTGGTTAGCAAGTTGTTATGGGCCGTTACCGCGAGCCCAATAAACGTGTTAGTGGCCATTGCGAGCGTGGTCGAACCGATCACGCTCCAGCTATTGGTGTTGCTCCCGCGGTATCCTGTGAAGGTGCTGCCCGACCGCACGAGCTTCAACCAGTAGGGCGCCGCGCCGGATGAGCCTGAGCTGCTTGAAGTTCCCGAAGTCGTCGCCCGGTATGAGAACAACGTCCCGTTCTGCGGCGTAACGGCGGCCACGGCGTTGACCGAATCGAACTGAAGGCTTTCCCGGATCATCAACCCGGCTTTGGCCCAAGGATCACTGTTCTGCTGGCTGACCACGCGCGCGATGATCGTGCAGTCACCCAGAACGCCGCGCCAGGCATACTGGAACGAATCCGCCGTGCCCCAAATGTCTATCCCGGAGCCAGTCAGATTGTATGTTCCGGCTGACGCGCTAGTGCTGCCCGCAAAGCCCACGTCCCCCGCGTCGCCGCTCCAGACCTTGCTGATGCCGATGTCGCCAGAGGCCCAGCCGGCCGGCAAGCCGCTGGCTTGGGGCATCGCAGTGCATTCCGCCGAGAGGGCACCCGCGCCGTTCGCGTTGGTGGCAGCGACAACGTAGTAATATGCGACGCCATTAGTCAGCCCCGTATCCTGGTAGCCGGTGGTGGCTGTGGCGCCGATGATTGCGTAAGGGCCGCCGCTAACCGTGCCGCGTCGGACACTGTAACCGACCGCGTCGGAGCTCGGCGCCCAGCACAGCGAAACCGCGGCATTGCCGGCGGTGGCCGCCAGGCCAGCCGGCGCCAGCGGCGGCGCGCCCACCGGCTGGAATTCGATCCACAACAGGTCATACCCCGCCGTGTCGCAGTCAATCTCGACGACGGCCGGGCCGGACGCGCTGACCGTGACGTTGCTCACCGTGCAAGTGGAGTAAGTGGTGTAGGCGCCGGTATAGGGGAGTGTAACCGTGCCGGACACGTTGACGCCGTTCACCAGCACGTGCAGTTGGCCGCCGGTAGCGCCTCCCGCATAGCGGATGTTCAGGTTGTACACTCCCGGTGTGCTCGAAACTGTGTGACGCTGCCATTCGCCGGCCACGTTCCATCCGACCTTCAACAACGTGCTCTCATCCTCGCACGCCTGGGTATCCACGCCATCATCGCGCCCGTACCACGAACTGTTCCAGGCCGTGCCGCCCGGGCCTTGCCCGGCTTCGTCATCATAGACGGTGTCGCTGCAGGCTACGCCGTCCGCGCCCATATCGTACTCCGTGGCCATGATCCGCCCGGGTATCGTCACGCCCGCCCGGTACGGCAGGCTCTGGCTGGCGAAGGCGGCGTTGGGCCTCGACAGGCTGTCCACAACTTCCGGATGCACCAGGCAGTTGGAGAAGACCTGCCCCTGCGCGTAGCTCAGCAGCCAGTTGAAAGCATTCGTGGCGCTGGGGCGAGCCACGGTGCTGGGCGAGTTCCAATAATTCTTCAGGGCATTCCAGCCGGCGGTCTGCGGGTTCTCCGCCAGTACATAGAGCTGTGGCGTCTTGTAGCTCCAATAGCACCATGACTCGGTCAGGGTCGCCGTCCGGCCACCATACGTGATGGCATCCGGCCGCTGGAGGTTCGTCACAGCGAAGTTGTTCCAATGCGTCGAGTTGTAGCCGAACTCGCCCATCCAGAGAGGCACGTTGGCGCCCACGCCGTACTGCTTGCGGCCCGTGTCGAATGGCAGGGGGTCGCCGTAGCGGTGGTCGGAGTAACAGACATTGAAGTCGCTCCAGCCCGTGGTGTTGATCTGGCTCAGCGCCGTGGCCCACCAATCGCCCTCGCAGATAACGAGGTGATTCGTGTCCACCGCCCGGATGGCGGCGATGGCATCGGCGTAAGTGCTGCTGAGCAAGTTGCCGGGGATCATCACGTAGCCGCCGCTGTTGTTCACGGGCTCATTGATGAGGTCATAGCCGCCGATCCAGGGATTGGTGGCATAGCGGGCCGCGAGCTGCTGCCAGACGTGCAGAAACAGCGCGTGGTTGGACGCGTTGGTATAGACATTGCCCGCTACGGAGTAGTCCTTCCCGCCCGGCACGCCATGCATGTCCGGGATGACATACACGCTGTTCGTCGCGCACCACGTCAGCAGGTTGTCGAAGTAGTTGAAGCCGGTGCCCAGGTCGTACCCGTTCGTCGGGTAGTTGGCCTCCGCGTTGGTGACCTGGTAGAACAGTTCGTAGTGGAAGGGCACCCGCAGGCTGTTGAAGCCGTTGGTGTGGAGGAAGACGATATCGGCCTGACTGACGAAGTTGCTGCGGATGGCACCTAGCGCGAGGGCCGTCAGGTTCGTGTCGCCTCCCAGCACGTCCAGCACGGCGGCGTTCAAGCGCTCGAAATCGTCGGCACCCGCGTAGGCGCTCAGGTTTGGCCCGCCCAACATCCAAAGTTCCGGCCATAGCCAACTGCCGAGGCTCACCCCATGCAGCACGATCTCCTCGCTGTTCTTGTCCAGGAGCGCCACCCCGCCCGTGTGGAGGAAGCCCGTCGGCGCCAGCCCCACATCAGCGGGGGACGTGCCCACGGTCAGATTGTCCCAGCCCACGTTCGCGCCGCCGCCGCCCGACTGCAGGCACACGCGCGTGGACCAGTTCCACCAACTCCCGAAGCTCTTGGTCACCACGGCGCTGCTCGTTCCGGTGGCGACGTTGTAGTAATCAGAATTCGTCGGGTTGATAAACAGCGAGAGCTTCTGGTTGGTGAAATCGAGCACCGCGATGAACGTGTAGCGGCTATTCGGCGCGGCCCCGATGCCGCTCGCCGCCTGGGTATAGCCGGGCTCGCTGATCCCGAAGGTGTTGTTGGTCAGGCGCCCGAAATAGACCCGCTCCGTGCCGTAGTCCTGGGACATTATGCCCGCATACGCCGGCACCGAGCCGCTGGTGAGCAGCGTCACTTTGATGAAGGCGATGCCTGTAGATTGAAATGCAGAGTGTGTTTCATCGCCGCCATAGATGCGCACGGCGCCATTGTCATTGCCTGTATAGAGCACATCGCCCGCGATCGACGGCAGGCCGGCCCCACCGCTCCAGGCGGTGAGCCCCCCTGCTCGGCTCCAACCCGCTCCGCCGTTGCGCCCGCCGATGGCCCCATCCGGGTAGGAGAAGGCGTCGAAGCCCACGACTCCGGCCCCTGCCCTCCCTAAAAGCATTAGGAAGCAGAGGGCACACAGCAACGTGGCGCGGAATGGAATGGATGCTCGGATCTGCCGGAATGCAGAGAGCCTCCACGGCAAGGAAGTGAACATCCAACATCCAACGGCCAACAGCCAACATCCATTGACTTCACGTCCTGCGCCCATGGGCTGTTGGACGTTGGATGTTGGATGTTGGATGTTTCCGCGGTTCATGGACACCGTCACTCCACCACTAATCGGTAGAACCGCGCAGCTCCTGCCGGACTGTCGATGATCCACTTCGTGCTCCCATCCCCGGGCACTGTGGTCAGCAGGTTCCATTGCGCCTGGCTGAGGTCGTTCTTGTAAAGCACCTGGCTCACATGGCCGGTCACGGTAGGAAACGACAGCACCGGCACGCCGCCGCTAAACCTGGCCGAGAGACGCACAGCAGGCGGCGCGCCGCAACCAGGCGTCCGCACCAGTGAGAGATCGTCACAGAACACCGAGCCGCCCGCATTATACTGCTGGAAGAACACCACCTGGTAGCGCGCCAGCGCTGTGCCCGGGGGAGCCACCGGCTCGGTCACCGTGCCGGTGAAGGTGTAGGTGCCCGGGTCATACTGGTTCGAGATGGGCAGGTAGAGCCACGTATCCGGCGGCGAGGCGGCGGTCACGCTGGCGGACCGGAAGAGCGCCAGAATGTTACTGCCGCCGGCATCGCGGAAGGTCAGTTCCAGCCATGCCTGGTCCGCCCCGGAAATCCGGTCGGACGACTTGGTGTAAAGCCAGCCGTCCGCGAAATAGCACGCGCCCGGCTCGGCATAGCTGTCCTGGTACACCCCCGCGAAATTGGCGCTGCCGCCGGTAAAGTCGCCGCCGAATACCTTGAAGGAGAAGCCGCCACTGTGAACCGGATCGGGGCTCCACGCGGCCGCGGCATCCCACCCTGGCCCATAGACGTTCCACCCGTCCAGCGTCGCGGACTCGAAACCCGAGTTGGTCAGCCATTGCGCCGAGAGCAGGTCCAACCGCGCATCGTCAAAGTTCACCGAGCCGTCGGCGTTGCCGGTCTGGAAGTATTCCAGCACGATCCGCGCGCGCGCGGTGTTGGCGGGCGCGACGCCGCGCACGAAGCACTGGGCGTAATTGGTGGGCGTGCCGTTGGTAATCACCGTCTGCATCGTGCGCGCCAGCAGGTTGCCGCTGCTGTCCACGAACTCGAGCTTCAGCCGCCCCTGGTTGCCACCTTGCACCTGGTCGAAAGGCCGGCTGCGGCCCCAGACACTGGCCTGCCACAGCTCGCCCGAATAGGCCGCGAGGTCCTGGTACAGGCCCGATGTGTTATCCTGCCCGGTGTAGCGTCCCCAGATTTGCACGCACCGGTTGCCGCTGCGCGGATTGCCGTGCGTGGGATCACGAATCACGTTGCCGCTCTCGTAGCTATTCCAGTCGTTGAAGTCAGCGACGCCTTCCCCTTGCTCGAAGCCCGGGTTCAGGAGCGTGTAGCGGCCTGACAGCGGCTTCCACACCCGCACATAGTCCACGAGATTATACGAGGGAAACGGGGTGCTCGAATCAGGCGCTCCCGGCCAGTCTCCGCCCACCGCCGTGTTCATGATCAGGTACATGCTGTTGGTGCAGTTGCCCAGGTAATTGGCGTAAGCCTGCTGCACCCCGTCCACGTACCACGCCGCGCCCCACGGCTCCCAATCCACGGCGTAGGTGTGAAAGCCGCCGCTGAAATTCGGTCCGCAGTAGGTGCCGCCCTCCGTGTGGCCGCAGTCCCAGGGTTTATCGCAGCCCGGAGGCAATGGGCCCCAGTGCAGGCTCATGGTATTGCAATACACGCTGGTGCCAACAGTCTCCATAATATCGATTTCTGGCGGCCAGCCTGCGTATGAGAGCATCCAGTAGGCCGGCCAGAAGCCCTGCCCGGCTGGGATTTGGCCGCTCCATTCAAACCAGCCGTAAAGCTGGTCGAACCGGCCGGCGCTGGTCACCTTGCCCGAGGTGTAATACGGGTTCCCGCCAGTGTCCCAGAGCCGGTCACTCTTCAGCACTAGCGTGCCGTTGGTGACATACACATTGGGAGCGGCGTAGATTTCCCACTCGTTATTGGCGTTGTTGCCACCAAGGGCCACCTGCCACTTGCTGGGATTGAGGGTGGTCCCGTCAAACTCATCGTGCCAGGTCAGCGTGTAGCCGGGATGATTCAGCTTGCTGTCCGCAAGGCAGAGCACGGGCCACAACAGTATTCCCAGGAACAGGACCTGCCGGAGTTTGGGGCGGCCAATCAGGGGCATGGACATGTAAAATAACTTGGCCGAGCGGCTCCCGCCAGCGCTTTGCTAGCGGCGCGCAGCCTTCAGGCTGCAGAAAACCCGACACCTGCAAGGTTCCGGGCCAGGCCGAGCGCCCCGCCACGTCGGCGGTTCTGCAGCCTGAAGGCTGCGCGCCACGGTCGGCTCGCGCTCCAGCGGCAGTGGCACCGCCCCTGGAGCAAAGGATCGCAGGCCGCTACTGCACCTGCACGCGGTAGAACCGGTGCGCGCCAGGATTCGGGTCCGTCCACGACTGCGGGGAGCCGGTGCCGGCCAGGGTGGCCACCATCGTCCAGTTGGCGTCGGTGAGGTTGTTCTTCGCCCATACCACATAGACGTGGCCGGTTTGCGTCGGGAACGAGAGTTGAATGCTGTTGCCGCTCGGCTCGGCAGCGATCGGCGGCCTGGCGAGCACCGCCAGGGGCGTGACCAGCGCGTAGCGGTTGGCGTTGGCGCTGCCGTCGGTAGTCGCGCGCAGGGTGGTTTGTCCACCCAGAGTCACGGTGACCAGTTGCCCGGTGGCATCCACCAGCGGCCACCAGTTGTAGATGCCCCAGCCCCAGTTCTGCAGGTTAAACTGGCCCAGGTGGTTGGTCGCGGTGGCCGTAACTTTATCAAGCTGGACGCTGCCGCCCTGGCCCGAAGCCATTCGCGCATAAACGTTGTAGGTTCCCGCCGGGTAAGTGTGCGTGTAGCTCGCCCAGGAGTTGCTGGACCAGTAGGCCAGGTTGTAGTCTTTCACGTTCGGGTCCGCCAGCTCAGCCGTGACGTATTTGGCCAGCGGCGGATAATCACCGCAGATATCAATGCCCAGCGTGAGGCCCCGTCCATAATAGGTGTAAGGAGTGTTCGCCAGCCAGGTTTCGCAATGGTAATCCACCTCGGCGGTCGCGGACTGGCCGAAGTAGCTGTCGTCCGCAGGCCCGGAGGTCGGGACGGGGTTATCAATGAACAGGCCGCTGTTGAAGTCAAAGTCCTCCGCCTCCCAGGTGTAGCTGGCAGGATTGAAGGTGTCGAAGTAGATGGTGGTAGTGGCCACGTTCGTATTGGCGTCCGTGACCGTGATGACCGCCGCGTAGCGGGGCACGTTGAGCGCGATGGGCACCGACGCGTTCCAACTGTTCGGCGTGCCGCTGAGCGTCAGTTGCGAACTCACGTCCACGCCGTTCAGGGTCAGGTTCACATTCGTGCCGTAGATGGGCACGGTGGGGTTGCTGGCCGTGAAGCGGAAGAAATTGGTCCCCTGAAGCTCCAGGGTGCCGTCGGGATAGACATTGCTGATGCGCGGCAGGTCGTTGCGCGGGGCCGTCAGCATGAAGAAGTTCATGTTGGCCCCTCCGGCCCGGGCGCGCAGGGTAGCGACGCCGTTCAGGCTCAGCTCGGCGTAATTGCCGTAGCGATCGCGCAGCGGCACATAGCTGTAAGTGTTCCAGCCTTGCGCCGGGAAACTGAAGGTGCCCAGGCCCGTCGTGGCCTGAGTGGAAGTGCCGGCGCCGGTAATCACCTGGTCCATGTAGATGGTGGCGGTTCCGGCGTTGCCGTTGGCCAGCCGGGCATACACGTTGTAGGTGCCGGCCGGGAAACTGCGCGTGTAGTTCACCCATTCGCCTGAATCGAAATAGCCCACGTTCCAGTCCTGCACGCTAGGGTCAGTTACCTGCGCGTCCAGGTACTTCTGCCGCGGCACGTCACCGCAGACGCTGGCGTTCATGGGATCGCCGGCGCGATACTGGTTGGCCGGGTCGTTCTCCGTCTCGTTCTCGTCCACGCCCTGGACGCCGATCAGGCCAAAGTAGCTGTTCGCCGCCGCGGTGGAAGTGGGCGTCGGGTTGTTGATATACTGGCCATCCTGGAAATCCCAATCCTCGGCCTCCCAGACGAATGATGGCTCGAAGGTGTCGAACCGGATAGTCGAGGTGGCCACGCTCCCGTTCGCATCGGTAACGCTGATGACCGCCGTGTAGGCCGTGTTTGTCTTGAGCCCGGTGTATGTCACCGCCTTGCTCGTCGAGCTGCCGGTGATCGCCAGGCTCGAGGAGACATCGGTCCCGTTCAGGCTCAGCCGGATACCGCTGGCGGGAATGGTCGCGCTCGGGGAGCTGACGTTGAAGACGAAGGTGTTGGTCGGCTGCATCAGGACCGTGCCGCTGGGATAAACCCCGCTGATCACCGGTAAATCGAGCCGGGCCGGCACCACGAAGAAGAAATTCATGTTGCCTGTGCCTGCGGTGATCCGCAGCGTGGTGACGCCGTTAAGGCTGACCGCAACCGGGTTGCCATACGCGTCGGCGAGCGGCACGTACTGGTAAGCACCCCAGCCGGTCCCGGTGTACTGGAAGCTGCCCAGCGGCGTGATCGCTTGGCTCGCCGTGCCCTGCCCGTTGGTCACCTGGCTCAGGTAGATGGTGGAGACGCCCGAAGCGCCGCTGGCCAGGCGCGCATAGACATTGTATTTGCCCGCCGGGAAGCTGCGCGTGTAGTTGACCCACTCGCCCGTATCGAAGTAGCCGATGCAGTAGTCCAGAATCTCCGGGTCAATGGCCTCGGCCGCGACGAAGTTCGCCCGCGGCGTGTCACCCGAGGGCCCGGTGGACATAAAGTCATTGGTGCGGTAAGTCTCCGGGCCGGTGTGGCCGATGTCGTGCTCGTCAATGCCCTCCTCGCCGATCTGCCCAAAGTAGCTGTCCGGCGCGTTGGTCGAAGACAGCACCGGGGTGTTGAAATACATCCCGCCCGAGAAATCGAAGTCTTCCGCTTCCCACAGGAATGTGGGGTTGAAGGTGTCGAACGTGATCGAACTGGTCGTGCCGACTCCGTTCGCGTCCGTCGCCTGTATGGTGGCGGTATAGGCCTGGTTCGTCTTCAGCCCGGAATACACCGCCGTCTTGCTCATCGCCGAGCCGGTGACGAGCAGGTTGGACGACACGTCCGTGCCATTGAGCGTCAGGTGAATGGCACTAGCGTTGATGGTGGCTGTGCTCGAGGACACCGTGAAGGTGAAGCTGCTGGTGGGTTGCATGAGTATCGAGCCATCCGGAGAGACGCCGCTGACGACCGGCGCCGGCAGGACATACAGGTTGGCATTGTCGAAATGCACCGCGCCGCCTGTCCCGTTGATGGCAAACTCAATCTTCACGGCCACCGTGCCCGGCGGCGCCACGTTGGTTTGCGAGTAGGTCGTCCACGGCAGGTTGGCGTTCCCCTGCGTTACGTTCTGAACAAAGGAGCTAATCGTACCGCCGCCGGCATTGAGGAAGAACATGCGCGATTCGCCCAGCGGGTTCCACCAGGCCTCGGTGTCGCTGTCCACGCTCAGGACGTAGGTCGAGCCGGCCACGATGTTCGTAACGATCTGGTAAAACCCGCCCCCGGCGGCGTTCCAGGTGCCACTCCAGCACACGATGTAGTATCCGCTGTCAACGGGAGGATTAGTCTGCCAGTTTACCCCGCCATTACCCCAGCCCCAGGCGGACCATCCGTCCGGGCCCCAGTTCGTTGTGGAGAGCTCGAACCCGGGGTTATACAGGAGGTTGGCTTGGGCGGCCCCGGCCAGCAACAGGATTGCCCCTGCCACGGCGCTGAGGAATGCCGCCTGCCAGCCCGCGTGCTTCAGCCCCGGCTTGCTGCCGGCTAACTGGGCAGGTTGGTTACAAGTTGGGAAGGTAGTGTCATGTTTCATAAGCTCATGCCTTTCATGCTCGATCTACTGCTCGTTACGACTGTGGACTATCTTGCAGTTACTGCGCATTGCGTAGTGGTTTATATTACATCGTTGAAATAGCGTCAATAGTGCTTTTACGCTTTTTCGCCTTATGGCGCACTGAGCTTCCAGAAGACCGCCTGCTCGCTACGCCCCCCTGCGCCGGGAGCTGGAGAGCTGTCAGGCCATGACGCGCCGCAATGCACGCGAGAGTAGCCATACCTGAAAGCCCCCTTGAAAGCTGCACCAGTCTTGGCAGATTCCTTACAAATCTTGGCTTGGCAAAGCGTGGCGTATGCCGCTCCTTCAGGACTTGGGAACACTCGGTGGCTCGATTCCCAGGATGTTGCCCTGGGCTGCGCCCTGGCCCCTCCCTAACCTCCCCGTATGCACACCGTCACCTCACCGTAGAACCTCTGCAAAGTTTGCAGAGGTTCTACGGTGAGGTGACGGTGTGCATACGGGGAGGCTCCGGGGCGGCTAGCGCGGCGAGGGCTCGGTTAACGCCGGGATGGCGCCAGGCTTCCCTTGACACATAGCGTACTGGATTGTAGTACACTGCTCATCATGCCTGAACAGATCGAGAGGCCACGCGCTGCCGCAAGTAGTTCCTTGCAGCCTACTTCCGTAATTCGACGCGGGGTTTTCGCTGTATCTCCAGCGCTCGGGGCGCTGGTGGCAGGATGGGCCCTGACGGTGTGTCTCCAGCCGAGCGCACTGGGGCAGAACGTGAATGGGGCGGAGACCCGGGCGCAGTTGCTGCTCATGCGGATGACGCTCGACGAGAAAGTCGGGCAGATGACCCAGGCGGACATGAAAGCCGTCAAAGACAAGGCGGACATTCGGGATTACGCCCTGGGCTCGATGCTGAGCGGCGGGGATTCGGACCCCCCGGACATCACGGCGCAAGGTTGGCTTGCGGCCTGCCGGGAATACCAGGATTGGGCGCTCTCCACGCGGCTGCAGATTCCGCTGCTTTACGGGATTGACGCGGTGCACGGGCACAACAACGTGAACGGCGCTGTCATCTTCCCCCACAACATCGGGTTGGGCGCCACGCGCGACCCGGCGCTGGTCGAGGAGGCGGCGCACGTCACGGCGCTGGAAGTCGCCGGGACGGGCATCCATTGGACGTTCGCGCCGTGTGTAGCGGTGGCGCAGAACATTTGCTGGGGCCGGACATACGAGAGCTTCAGTGAGGACCCGGCGCTGGTGGCGGACATGGGCGCGGCGGCGGTGCGCGGGTTTCAACGCCCGCTGCCCCAGGGCAACATTGTCATGGCCTGCGCCAAGCATTACCTGGCGGACGGCGGCACGCAGGGCGGGGTTGACCAGGGCGACGCCGTCTGCAGCGAGGACACGCTGCGGGCGGTGCATCTGCCGCCCTACATCGCGACGGTGAACGCGGGGGTGAAGTCGGTCATGGTGTCCTACAGCAGTTGGAACGGCCAGAAGATGAGTGGCAACCGTTACCTGCTGACCGACGTGCTCAAGCGCGAGCTGGGGTTCAGGGGCATCGTCATCAGTGACTGGGCGGCCATTGACCAGATCTCACCGGATTACAAGAGCGACATCGAGAGGTCCATTAACGCCGGGATGGACATGGTCATGATCCCGCGCGGCCCCGGCAAGACGAACAACTACGTCGAGTTCATCAGGGACCTGAAGCAGTTGGTCGCGGAAGGAAAGGTGCCGCTGTCGCGGATTGACGACGCGGTGCGACGTATCCTGCGCGTGAAGTTCGAAGTCGGGCTGTTCGAGCACCCGTATGCCGATCCGGAGTTGGTGAACACGGTCGGCTCCGCCGAGCACCGGGCGGTGGCCCGCCAGTGCGTGCGGGAATCCCTGGTGGTGCTCAAGAACGAGACCCGTGTGTTGCCCCTTTCCAAGCGGCTGAGGCAACTGGCGGTGGTCGGCCAGGCGGCGGATGACCTCGGGATTCAGTGTGGCGGCTGGACAATCACCTGGCAGGGGCATCCCGGCGAGGTGATCACCGGCGGCACGACCCTCCTGGCCGCGATCCGCAAGACCGTAAGCCCCCTGATGAAAGTCACCTTCTCTGCCTCCGGCACCAACATCGCGAAGGCCGACGCGGTGGTGGTCGTGCTCGGCGAGCAGCCCTACGCGGAGGGCAAAGGAGATCGCAAAGACCTGCGCCTGTCCGAAGCCGACCAGGCCCTGGTGCAGCGGGCGAAGCAAACGGGCGCACCGGTCATAACGATCCTGTTCTCTGGCCGTCCGCTCGTCCTGGGTCCGGCCCTGGATGCGAGCAAAGCGTTTGTGGCCGCCTGGCTCCCTGGCACGGAAGGCCAGGGCATTGCCGATGTGCTCTTCGGCGACTACAAGCCCACGGGCAAGCTCCCCCGCACCTGGCCGCGAGACAATCAGCAGGCGACGGCGTCCTCTCTCTTTCCTTACGGTTTTGGGCTGACGTATGCCGGTGCCCAGCAGAGGCAGGTGGTCGGGGCGGGCCAGTAAGGGCGGAAATCCGAAATCCGAAGGCCGAAGGCCGAAAGAAGGCCGAATCCCGAAGGCCGAACCGGAGGTACCTCGGTGGTCTTTGAATGGAAGTTGGGAACATCCAACATCCAACATCGAACATCCAACATCCAATGGCTCACGCCGCGGCGTCGGTTGGATGTTGGATGTTCGATGTTGGATGTTGGATGTTGGATGTTCCGCTGCCGCGTTGGCCAACGGCGCCTTCGGGTTTCGCTCTTCGGGCTTGTTTCGGCCTTCGGCCTTCGGATTTCGGATTTCTGGCTCCCTTTCCACTTCTGCTGTAGCCGCGCAACAAAAAGCCCTCCCATACCGCACCATGCGGCAGGGAGGGCTGCGGAGGCGGAAAGTGCTTAGCCGACTTTGGTCTCGTCAACCACGACGTAGTGGCTGCCGCCATTGCTCCAGATGCGCAGGAGCGTCACCTTGTCCTTCGGGTGCTCGGTCAGCTTCACCGCTTCTTCGGCGTTGGTGACCGGGTGCCGGTTGATGGACTCGATCACGTCACCCTGCTTGAGCCCGGCTTCGGCGGCGGGGCTGTCCGGCTGGACTTCGGTGATGACCGCGCCTTTGACCGTTTCGGGCAGTTTCAATTGCTCGCGGGTCTGCGCGTCGAGGTCGCTCACAGCCACGCCGTTGAGGGTGCCGTTGTCAGGCGCATTCGGGGTGTTGTTCTGGGCCAGTTGCTCGGTCCCGGGCAGTTGGCCCACGGTGACCTCGAGGGTCTTGGTCGAGCCGTCGCGCAGGATCTTTACCGGCACCTTGTGGCCGGGCTGGGTCTCACTCACATCCATGCGGAGGCGATGGCTGTCCGATACCTTCCTGCCATTGTATTCGAGCACGACGTCGCCGTCCTTGAACCCGGCTTTGTCCGCGGGGCCCTTGGGCACAACATCGCCCACGAGCGCGCCACGGTTGTCATTGAGCTTGAACTCCTTTGCCAGGGCCGGCGTGACGTCCTGGATCATAACGCCCAGGTAACCGCGCACCACCTTGCCCTCGCTGATCAGGCTGCCCATGACGTCCCGGGCGAGGTCAGAGGGAATGGCGAAGCCGATGCCCTGGTTGCCCCCGCTGCGGCTGTAGATGGCCGTGTTGATGCCGATCAGGCGTCCTTCGACGTCCACCAGCGCCCCGCCGGAGTTGCCGGGATTGATTGCGGCATCCGTCTGGATGAAGTCCTCGTAGTCCTCGATGCCGAGGTTGCCGCGGCCGGTGGCGCTGACGATGCCGGTGGTGACGGTCTGGCCGACACCGAACGGATTGCCCACCGCCAGCACCACATCGCCCACCTGCACCTTGTCGCTGTCCGCCAGCGGCACGACCGGCAGGTCCTTGGCGTTAATCTTGATCACCGCGATGTCGGACTTGGGATCGCGGCCAATGACCTTGGCCGTGAACTCGCGTCCATCCTGGAGCGTGACCTTCACGTCCGTGGCGCCGTCCACCACGTGATTGTTGGTGAGAATGTAACCGTCCTTGGTGACGATGACGCCCGAGCCCAGGCCGTGCTGGAGCGGGGCGTTGAACTGCCGGTTGGGCATCTGATTGCCGAACTGGTCGCCAAAGAAGTGCCGCCAGAAGGGATCCGAGAAGCCAAAGCCCTCTGGCATGTTCACATGGGCGGCCTTGCTGGTGACGAGCACCTTAACCACGGCGGGGGCCACTTTCTTCACGATCGGGGAGAAGCTGGTGTAAGGTCCCGCCTGCCGCTGCAGCGGCGTTTCGTCCACCTCCACTTTCACCGGGGGCGAGTCTTTGGGCTTGTTGCTGGCCAGGTGGTCAATGGCCAGGGCCGACCCGGCCACCAATATCGAGGCGGTCATTCCCAGCATGAACCGCCGGGTGTTGCGTTGATTGAACATTCTCTTCATAGGTTTGTGTTGCACGTTTGTTTTCCGTCTGGTTATTGGAGCGTTCGAGACCTAACGGGGACCTTTCCCATTCATTACAGATTTGTAAGCAATTAGTGCTGGGTCTTGGGGCTAAAGTCTTGAGCCCGCATTGGCCGGCGAGGGCTCAAGACTTTAGGCCCGAGACTCAAGACTGGCTCCGCACTCCGTTTGACAAGCAATAGTCCAGGTGCATCTTACTTTAAGGGCCTGCTTAGGCCCGCTTATGAGAAGCGAAGAGCTAACTTTAGTTCACGAGCCCCGGCCCGGCGATGCCTCGGGCGAGACGCCGGTGACCCCTCCGCCGCAGCCGGCGCCTTCGGACGCCGCGTTGCTCGACGCCTATTCCCGGGCGGTCGTTGAGGCCGCCGACGAGGTAGGCCTGTCGGTAGTGAAGATCGAGGTGCTGGGGCGCAACGGCGAGCGGCGCGGCAGCGGTTCAGGCTTCGTGATCACGCCTGACGGCTTCCTGCTGACGAACAGCCACGTGGTTCATGGCGCGGAGAGGATCGAACTGACCCTGGCCGATGGGCGGCACCCGGACGCACAGGTTGTAGGGGACGACCCGGACACCGACCTGGCGGTCGTGCGCGCCTACGCGCCGCAGCTCCACCCGGTGCGCCTGGGCGACTCAAAGAGCATCCGCGTGGGGCAGCTTGCCATCGCCATCGGCAATCCTTACGGATTCCAATGCACGGTGACCGCCGGCGTGGTCAGCGCAGTGGGCCGGTCGTTTCGCGCCAATACGGGGCGGCTGATGGACGATATCATCCAAACCGACGCCGCCTTGAACCCGGGCAACTCGGGCGGGCCGCTGGTGAATTCCCGCGGGGAGGTCATCGGCGTGAACACGGCGGTGATTCTGCCCGCGCAAGGATTGTGTTTCGCGATAGGCATTGATACGGCCAAGTACGTTGCCGGCTGGTTGATCAAGGAGGGGCGAATCCGTCGCAGCCATATCGGTGTGGGCGGGCAAAACGTGCCGGTATCGCGGCGGCTGGTGCGCTATCACAAGCTGGCGGAGGCCAGCGGCGTGCTCGTGATTGCGGTCTCGGCGGGCAGTCCGGCCGCCCGCGCGGGCCTGAAGGAAGGCGACCTCATGGTCGAATTCAACGGGCAGCCGGTCCCGTCTATTGACGCCCTGCACAAGCTGTTGACCGGGGATCAGATTGGCGCGGCCTCGACGCTGACCGTGCTCCGTGGCGCTGAGAAGCTCGTGCTCCCGATCACGCCCGAGGAATCGCGGCCCTGATCGGCGCGGCCTGACCCGGTAGGGACGCCTCGCCGAGGCGTCCGATCTCGCAGCGGCGGACGCCTGGGCGAGGCGTCCCTACCCCTGCGGCTTTCATGCCGCTGCGGCCAGGGCGGTTGCCTGCCGATCCCGGAGGCGCTCGATCATCTCGGGGGCGACGCACTTGCTGGTGCGGGTGAGGTCGAGCCGGCGCACGCGCGGCTCGATACATTTGAACAAAGCGGCGACCTCGGCTGCGGGCCGGGCGGACAGGAGGTAATTCAGGAACAGGAAACGGCCACGCACCACGAGCGTCAGCTCGTCCGCGCGCTGCAGGCCCTGGTCGGTGATCTGATAGAAGGCGTATCCGGTGTCTTTGAGAAAGGCAGCCCGCTCGCGGTCCATGGGGCCGGTGACTTCCAGGATAATGTCAGGCTTGCGGTTCGCGATCGTTTGGCTGGCGCCGCGCAGGAAAGCGGGTTCGTGGCCCTCGACATCCACCTTGAGCACCAGGCGACCCGGGCGCGGATGCTGCGCCAGGTAGGCGTCGAGCGTGGTGCGGGGGACCGGGAGCACCGGCCCGCGCAGCCCTTCGAAGTCGGCTTCGAGCGAGGCGCTCATGTCCGAAGGGCTGAGGTGCAGGGCGGCCGTGCCTTCGCGGTCAGAGAGCGCGAGCGCCTCGCAGTGGACACGTTCGAGCTGGTTCGCCTCCAGGTTGGCGCTCAGGCTGCGGAAGTTCTTGGGATTGGGCTCGAAGGCGATGATGTTCAGTTCGGGCCGGCCCAGCGCGGTGACGATGGTGTAGAAGCCGATGTTCGCGCCCACGTCAATGAACGTGTCGGCATCGCGGACCAGTTGCCCCATGAGGAGCATGGTGATGGGTTCGTAGTAATCGCCGCCTTTCCAGAATAGCTCAAAGCTGAGGTAGTTCTCGCCCAGGCTGGCCAGCTTGAAGGTGCGGGCGCCCGGCATCTGCACGCGGACGATGCGCCGGCCGAACCATTCCGGGGAGGTGCGCAGGCCCCAGCGCTTGAGCATCGGCTTGGCGGCGGGAACGCGGTCGCAAAAGCCCAGCAGGGCAAGGCCGCAGAGCTGCTTGAGGGCGAGCTGCTTGTTCATGCGCCAACCGTCAGGGGAGGCCGGCGCTGGAACAATGGGGTGTTGTACCAGGTAGGGACGCCTCGCCGAGGTAGGGACGCGGTGGAACGCGTCCCTGCCTCGGCGAGGCGTCCCTACCAGCGATCAGTGCGGCCTGACCCCGAGCAGGAGAATCACGACGTCTATGATGAAGAGCAGCACGATGGTCACCTCCAGGATCAGCATCCAGCGGTTCGTGCGGTCGTGGTTCAGGAGCTGGTATAAGTCGTCCAGCGTCTGCAGCTTCTTGTCTATCGTGCGGTGCCAGTCGGACAGGTGGAAGCGGGCGGAGATGTTCTCGTAGATGCGCGCCAGGTGCCAGTCGCCGAAGAACTTGGTGATGTTGGACAGCTCGTCGCTGAACCGGGCCAGGTCAATGCGGATTTCCCGCAGCTCGCGGAGCGTGCTCTCGCGCCCCCGCATGGCTCGCGCGCTCAAGTCCCGGTAGGCGCGGTCGAGTGAATCGTCCAGGATGCGGTCATAGGCCTCCAGCTCCGCCAATTGCAGGTTGGCCAGCTCCATGACGTAGAGGGTCTCGTCGAAGTTCTGTGGCTCGTCCAGGATCAGCGCGGCGTCCCAGTCAATCACGACGAGGTCGTGCTCGTAGTAGCTGAGGAAGCGGCCGGTGGATTCGTCGGCCTCCTGCTTCGAGAGGTGGTCTATTTCCGGCTCCTGGGTAAGCAGCGAGGCGACGGCGCGGCGATGGCTGCGCCACCAGCTTTCCGCGCTCAGCGCTGTGCTCTCCGCGCTGAGCAGGGGCGATTCAATGCAGAAGACAGTATAGGCCTCTTCGTCGGCCAGCTCGCGCACCGGCCGCACGTAATGCGAAGCCAGCTCGCTGCGCACCTCGGAGGCCAGCCGGCGCACTTCCTCGTTGAGCGAGCCGTTGCTGAACTGCAGGTCATGGTAGGCTACGAGATCTTCGATCTGCTGCACCGCGAAGGGCACGCGCACACTTATGCTGATTGCGCCGACGGGCAGCAGCTTGATGGCGCGCTCGACCCGCACCGGTCCGTTGGGCCCAATCCGCTCCAGGGGCGGCAGGCGCACCATTTGGGGGCGGTAAAAGAAAAGCTGCCGCGGACTGCGCTTGCTGGAGTCCACCACGAACTGCGCCACCGGCTGGCCCAACAGCTCCCGGACCGGCTTGCGCGTCATGTCATAGGCCACGTCGAAAGCATAGATATAGACCACCTCACCCGTGTATTGCCTGACTTTCGGTGCGGTCGGCTTTCGCTCTGGCCCTTTGGATTGTTCCACAGACGCGATCATGCTCCCAGCAACCTACCTTACCCCGGCCGGAAAGTCGAAGCCGGGGCTGAGCGGTGGTCCTAAGTGCCTAAGCTGACGTAGCTTGGGCGACGTCAATGGCGCGGATGCCCGGCTCGCCTGACCCCCTCTCTGGAGGGAGTAAGGGCCGGGGAATCTTCCTCAAGGTTAGCTGGTAAAGCTAAGGCGTGTTCCCGGATGGGGCCGCGTGTGTCTCCCATGGGGAGCGATCCACATGGGAGACACACGGGGCAATCGCAAGGGTCAGGCAGGGTCCACGGGGGGCAGCCGGGCCGGTGAGGGCGACCCGCGCCGATGCCCGGACTCCCTCTCCCCATCCGATGGGGAGAGGGCTGGGGTGAGGGGCGATTTGGCAGCAGTGTCAAATTGCACTCCTCGCCCGGTTGCCCACATCCCGGCGGTTGCGTCCGGGCAACTTAGCTGCTACGAAACCTGCACACATTATGCAATCCATTCCACTGGGAGTCAGTTCGCTCACGAGCAGCCGGCTGGCGTATGGCTGCTGGCGGGTAGCCGGGACCTGGGACCCTGGGGAAGTCACGCCCGAAAGCCGGGCCGCGGGCCGGCGCGCCATTCTGGCCGCCTACGAGGCCGGCTACACGCTGTTCGATAACGCCGACATCTACTGCCGCGGCGAGGCCGAGCGCATCCTGGGAGCCGTGCTCCAGGAGGTGCCGGAGATGCGCCGCCACGTTCTGATCGTAACCAAGGGCGGCATCCGGGCCGGCGGCGACCCGGATCCCAGCGCGCCGTCACGGTATGATTTCTCGGCGGCGCACGTCATCAACGCCTGCGAGCAATCGCTCCGCCGCCTGGGCGTCGAGACCATTGACCTCTACCTGCTGCATCGCCCCGACTACCTGGCCGACCCGGAGGAGTTGGCGCGCGCCTTCGCGCAACTGCGGGACTCGGGCAAGGTGCGCTATTTCGGCGTAAGCAACTTCCGTCCGAGCCTGCTGACCGCGCTGCAGGTGGCCTGCCCGATGCCGCTCGTGGCGCACCAGGTGGAGATCAGCCTCGCGAAGCTGGACGCTTTCACCGACGGCACCCTGGACCAATGCCTGATCGGGCGCATCACGCCGATGGCCTGGAGCCCCCTGGCTGCGGGGCTGATCGGGGATGGCGCCCGGCAATTGCTGCCGTCGCAGACCGGCTATCGCCTCGATGGGCTCCTGCCGGCGCTGGAGGGCGTTGCCAAGGCGCGGGGCGCCAGCCGCACCACCATCGCCCTGGCTTGGCTGCTGAAGCACCCGGCGCGCATTCAGCCGGTCATCGGCTCGACCAACCCGCAACGCATCCGCGAGGCGGTGAAGGCCACGGAGCTGGAACTGACGCGCGAGGAGTGGTACCGGCTGCTAATCGCGGCGCGCGGCGAACCGCTCCCTTGAATGGCCGAAGCCGTCAGACCTGAAGCCTGGCGCCTCTTTGTCGCCCTGGCGGTGCCGGAGGACGTCAAAGGCGAGATCGAGAAGGCCCGCGCCGAGTTGGGCCGCCAGTTGCCCAGGGAGTGCGTGCGCTGGACCCGGCGCGAGCAGTTCCACCTCACCCTCAAGTTCCTCGGCAACGTGGGCGCCGAACGTGTTCCCCGCTTAACGGAGGCGCTTCGGGCGGCTTGCGGCGGCTTCCCGCCGCTGGAGCTGCGCGCCGAGCGGGTCGGCTGCTTCCCTGATCTGCGCCGCCCGCGGGTCCTCTGGGTCGGCGTAAGCGATCAACAGGGACAGTTGCCGCCCTTGCAGGAGGCCATCGAAGCGGCGGTGAAGGAGTACACGGCAGAACAGGCCAGCGAGCGCTTCACCGGCCACGTCACGTTGGGGCGCGTCAAAGAGATGTCCCGCCGGGAGGCCGACATCCTCTCGGGCCTCGCCTCAAGCCTGGGCACGCGCTTCTTCGGCGCCTGGACGGCTGGCGAGGTGCACCTGATGCGGAGCGAGCTATCGCCCGATGGTGCCCGCCACACGGTCCTGTCCGCCCTCAAACTCGCCGGCCCGCGATGAGTCTCGCGTCTCGGGTCTAAAGTCTTGAGTCCGCCGTGGCAGGCAGCGACTCAAGACTTTAGACCCGAGACTCAAGACCCAGCCAAACCGCTTGCAATTCGGCGGGGTTGCGGCACTCTGCCGCGCCTTGACGAACTTATTACCAAACCACTCATGAGCGCCGCCTTCGAGAAGAGATCCGAGGAATTCCTCAAGATCAGCGACCAGTTCCAACTGGGCGTGCTGACCACCGAGTCCTCCCACCCTGTCACCGCCAACCTGAGCGAGACCGCCAAGCGCGACGTGAGCGCCGCCCTGGGGCTGCTGTTCGAGGCCGACGGCGACGTGGTGCGCAAGTACCGCGAGTTCGCCGAGTCTGGGCGCGCGACGAAGATCAAAGAGGCCGTGCTGAGCGCGGTGAAGAACGGCGGCAAGGTCTTCTTCACCGGCTGCGGCTCCACAGGCCGGCTGAGCATCCAGCTCGTCTCGGTCTGGCGCGATTTTTGGCAGCGGCAGGCCGCGCACGGCCTCAAGTGCAAGCCGTCCGCGGCGGAGTTCGAGAACCGCGCCTTCAGCGTCATGGCGGGGGGCGACTTCGCGCTCATCAAATCGGTGGAGGGGTTTGAGGACTTCACGGCCTTCGGCAAGAAGCAGATTGCCGACCTGGGCGTCTCGGCCAAGGACGTCGTGTTCGCCATCACCGAGGGAGGCGAGACTTCGTTTGTGATCGGCACGGCGTGGCAGGGGCTGGAGGTCGGGGCCAAGGTCTATTTCGTCTATAACAACCCTGATGACATCCTGTGCCGGCATGTGAAGCGCAGCCGCGAGGTCATCGAGGAGCCGCGCATCGAGAAGATCAACCTGACCACCGGGCCCATGTCCATCACCGGCTCCACCCGCATGCAGGCGACGACCATCCAGCTCTGCGTAATGCTTACCGTGATGGAGATGGTCCTGCGCGACCTGCTCAAAGAACTGGAGCCCAGCGGCCCCTGCGCCCTGGATTCGGCCAAAGTGCCAGCCGCCTTCCTCCGGGCGCTGGAGGAGATGCACGCGACCCTCCGATCGCCCGCGCTGCTGGCCCAGCTTGGCGCGGCAGTTTCGATGGAAGAATCCGTTTACCGCGCCGGTCACAAGAACAGTTATTTCGCCGATCGCTTCGGCATTGACGTGCTCACCGACACCACCGAGCGCTCGCCGACCTACTGCTCGCCGCCGTTCCGCAAGTTCGACGACACCACGGCGACCGAATCGTGGGCCTTCCTTTTCCTGCCCTACGCGGAGACCCCCCATGCCTGGGAGCGGATCATCAAGCGGCAGCCGAACTGTGTCGAGTGGAGCGAGCGGGAGGTGCAGGCGCTGGTCGGGGAGGACAAGGCGGCGCGCACCTACGAGATTGTGCGGAAGATCAGCCGGGCCGAACTCATGCGCTTCAAGGTAGGGCTTGACGGGCTCAAATACCGGCCGCTGGGCAAAGGCGATTGCGCCGTCGGCATCGTCTCTGAGGAGGAGAAAGCTTCGCTGCTCTCGCCCAAGGGCTTTCATCGCGCGCAGCTTGAGGCGGCCCGCAAGGCCGGCGCGCGGATCGGGGTCATCTATTTCGGCCGTGCGGAGGCGCACAAGGAGGTGCAGGACTTCCTGGCCAAGTGGAACCCGGAAGCCGTGGCCGTGATGACGGCCATCCCGAAGACGGATTTCCTGCTGGACGGCGTCACGCGCGCAGGGCTGAAGATGCTTCTGAACGCCCTGTCCACGTGCACGATGGTGCGCCTGGGCCGGGTCATGGGTAATTACATGATCTGGGTGGTAGCCAGCAACCTGAAGCTGATTGACCGCGCCACACGCTATATCCAGCGCCTGACCAAGCTGGACTACAGGGCAGCCAATCGCCTGCTGTTCGAGGTAGTCGATTATGTCGAACCACGCATGAAGGCCGACCAAGCCTATCCGCCGGTTGTGGGGGTGGCGGTGATGCGCGCGCGGCACAACCTAAGCAACGAGGACGCGGAGAAGCGGCTGATGTCGGAACTCTGAGCGGGAGATTTCAATCAGGTCGCGACGCCTCGCCGAGGCGTCCGTGTTGCCGCAGCGGCGGACGCCTCGGCGAGGCGTCCCTACCCAACTTGCCCCTATACAGCCCTGCAGGGCTTTGCTAGCTTCGAGGCACTTATGACGTTGGACGACTTTTTGCTAGAGGCGGAAGACAAGATGAGCAAGACGGAGCAGGTGGTCGTTAACGAATTTGCCGGCGTGCGGACCGGCAAGGCATCGCCGGCCCTGGTCGAGAACATCATGGTAGAGGTTTACGGCTCGCAGATGCGCGTTCGGGAACTGGCGGGCATCACCACTCCCGAGCCGCGCACGCTGACCATTCAGCCGTGGGACATCAACTCGCTGCACCCGATTGAGAAGGCGATCCAGAAGAGCAACCTGGGGCTGACGCCTTCAATTCAAGGCAAGGCCATCCGGCTGTTTTTCCCCGAGCTCAGCGAGGAGCGGCGGCAGGAGTTCGTGAAGATCGTGCGCAAGATGGCCGAGGATGGCCGGGTGGCCCTCCGCCACGTCCGCCGCGATGCCATGGAGCAGTTGAAGAAGCACGGGCATGACAGCGGCATCACCGAGGATGAGGTGAAGAAGGCGGAGAAGGAATTGCAGAAGCTCACGGACGAGTACTCGGCCAAACTGGATGCGCACCTGGCGGGCAAGGAGAAGGAGATCATGACGGTTTAGCGTGTTGCGTGGCGCGGATTCCGTGTTCACGCACCGCACCATGCGCCACGCAACACGCTGTCGGCCTTCGGTTTTGTCCAGGCGCAGGGCCGCGCTACCGGTTGTTCTGGGGGTCGCCGAAACGGACGACCGTCTCGCCCGGCTTCGCGTAGCCGAATCGTTCGCGGGCGAGGCGTTCCACGGCCTTGGGGTCGTAGCGCAGCGCATCAATGGCCCCGCGCAATTGTTTGCTCGTCTCCTCCTGCTTCTGGATCTGCTCATCCAGCCCGAGCAGGTAACGGCGCATGCGCTCATTGCGTTGAATCAGCGGCAGGTACCACACGCCGATGAGGAGAATGACGGCGATGAAGCAAAGAAAAACCACTACCCCGGTCAGCTTGTTCCAGATGCCAAGGTTTACGTTCACTGCCCTAAGGTAATCACGCCGGGCATTCCGTTGGAAGGGATAAATTGACGTCGAACGCCGGTGCCCGCCGGATGTCAATGAAAGGGCGGACTGCGGGTATTGTGTTGTCACGCCCGGCATCCGCCGATAAGACTTTCTTCAGATGGTTAGGGCAATCTTGCTCATATTCGAACCGGTGGCCGCTTGGAACAGAATTCTGCGGGCCGAGCGGCGGACCGCGTTTATCCTGCTGGCGCATCTGTTGCCGCTGTTGCTGCTCACGTCGTTCTGCGAAGGCTACGGGCTGGTCCACTGGGGCAAACCACGCGGGGTTCTGCGGGAGATTACGCAGCCGAAGTACTTTACGCACGGGGAAGCCGTGCTGTTCGAGGCCGGCCAGTTCCTCCTCTCGCTCGCGGTCGTGTTTGTGGGGGCCGGCATGCTCCGGTCGGTTGCGGAGACCTTCTGTGCGCGGAATACCTACACCGACGCGTTCAGCGTCGTGGCCTATGGGCTGAGCCCGTTGTTCCTGCTTCGCATCGCGGATGCGGCGCCGCAGTTGAGCCCGTGGGTAAGCTGGACCGTTGGCATCCTGTTGTCCATCGGCGCGCTTTACCACGGCGTGCCGAGAATGATGGAGCCGGACCCGAGCCATGCCTTTGGGCTGTTCGTGATAAGTTCCGTCGTGCTCGTACTGATCAGCGGCATGGTGCGGTTCGTCACCTGGTGGTACCTGGCGGGCAGGTTCACCGGGCTGGAGAGCGTGATCTCCGATTTAGCGCCGCGACTGCACTTGTGACGACCCAGCCACGGCGCTGCAGGGCGGTCTCGGCCTGCGGATAACCAGCGCCGGTCAGGTCCTGCACGATGCGCACCGCGCGCTCGCGCAGCTTGGCATTGGAAGGGGTCAGGTCCACCATCAGGTTGCTGCGCACCTTGCCCAGACGCACCATAGCCAGGGTGGTAAACAGGTTCAGCAGGAGCTTCGTGGCGGTTCCGGCCTTGAGTCGCGTTGAACCGGTCAGCACCTCCGGGCCGAGGTTGGGGGCGATAACGACATTTGGCCGGAGCCGCCTCGGGATCGAGAGGAAAGGGTTGAAGCACACCAGGACGGTTGTCGCCCCACGCCGCTTGGCCTCACGCAACGCCCCCCAGACAAACGGCGTCCTCCCGCTCGCCGCGATGCCGATCACGAGGTCACGTCGGCTGACGCGCTGGGACTTGATGGCACCGCGCCCGGCCGCCGCGTCGTCTTCCGCGCCTTCCACTGAACTGCGGAGCGCCTTATCCCCACCGGCAATTATGCCCTGGACCATGCCTGGCGAGGTGCCGAAGGTCGGCGGACATTCGCTGGCGTCCAGCACCCCGAGCCGCCCGCTCGTGCCTGCTCCTACGTAGAGCAACCGACCGCCCTGCCGAAACACTTTCGCGGTGGCCCGGATCACCCGCTCAATGCGACGAGACTCAGCCTGCAACCTGCCTGGCACACGAGCCTCCTCCTGCAGCATGAGGGCGATCGCCGCTTTGAGAGAGAGCTTGTCCAGTTCCATCGAACGCGGATTGCGCTGCTCGGTTGGCGATGGCCGGAGGGAGCGGACCGGTTGCTTCGCCTCCACCGAGGTCCTTGTCTTCGCAAACTGGGGGCCGCGCAACGCGGGCTGGCGGCTATCCACCGGCTGCTGGGTCTTGCGCGTCATTTGCCGACAGCATTGACCACGGGTGCAGGTTGTCAAAATATTACGGCAGAGAAGATACGGGCCCACGGCCGACATCAAGATGAACGGGACAGGCAACGACACCATCGCCGCTATTGCGACGCCGCTGGGTGAGGGCGGGCTCGCCGTGATCCGGGTTTCCGGACCCGGAGCGCTGGCAGTCGCCGATGCGTGCTTTGTGCCGGGTGGCGGCGGGGCGGTCAAACCCTCGGCGGCGGCGACGCACACGATCCACTACGGCCACGTCGTCCGGGATGGGCGCACGATTGACGAGGTGCTGGTGGCCGTCATGCATCCGCCGCACACCTTCACCCGGGAGGCAGTGGTCGAGATCACATGTCATGGCGGCATTCTGCCGGCCAAGATGGTGTTGGATGCAGTGCTGGCGAGCGGCGCACGGCTGGCGGAGCCAGGTGAGTTCACCCGGCGGGCGTTCCTCAACGGGCGCATTGATCTCGCCCAGGCCGAAGCCGTCGCCGACCTGATCCATTCGCGTACGGAGCTGGCGCTGCATGCGGCCAATGAACAGCTCGCCGGCAAGCTCTCGCAGCGCATTAACGCCTTGCGCGATGAGATGCTGGAGGCGCTAGCGCACGTCGAGGCGCACATTGATTTCCCGGAGGAGGATATCGCGCCGGACGCCAGGGAGCAGCTTATCGCCCGGCTCGATCACGGCGTCGGGTTCATGGATGAGCTGCTGCGCACGGCCAACGAGGGGCAAATCCTGCGTCGCGGCATCCGCGCCGCCATCATCGGGAGGCCGAACGCCGGCAAGTCCAGCCTCCTCAACCAGCTCCTGGGGCGCAGCCGGGCCATCGTGTCGCCCATCCCCGGCACCACGCGGGACACCATCGAGGAAACCGCCAATGTTTGCGGGCTCCCGGTCGTGTTCATTGATACCGCCGGGCTGCGGGAAGCCCGGGATGAGATTGAAATAGAGGGCGTGCGCCGCAGCCGCCAGAGCCTGGACCAGGCCGAGTTGGTCCTGCACGTATTGGATGCCTCCGAACCGCTGGCCGACACTGACCTCAACTACCTTGGTGAGGCCGCGGGTAAGCGGCGCATCCTGGTTTGCAACAAAGTGGACCTGCCCGCGCGACTCCGATTGCCAGGCGATACCGGACGCGTAGTAGTTCAGGTTTCCTGCCTGACGGGCCAGGGCATCGAGGCGCTAAAGGACGCCATCAAGGAGGCCGCCTGGTCGGGCGACATCAAGGCGGAGATGCTGCAGGTCATGATCAACTCCCGGCACCAGGATGCGCTGAACCGGGCGCGCGCCGCCACCGTGCGCGCGGCGGAGGCTCTGCGCGCGGACCAGAGCCTGGAGTTGGTCGCGCTAGACCTGCGCATCGCCGTCAATGCTGTCGGCGAAATTGTGGGCAAGACGACCACCGAGGACTTGCTGAACGTGATCTTCAGCCAGTTCTGTATTGGGAAGTAAGTCTTGAGTCGCTGCGGGAGCGCGCTGCTGCGCGACTCAAGCCCTTAGACTTTAGACTCAAGACTGCCTTCCAGGGTCTCCGCAATGAGCGGCGGCGGGACGGGCGGCTCGGCGGAGATCTTGAAAGCGGTTTGCAGGCGGGCGCACGCGGCTTCGGCGTCGTGCTGCGTGGCGGCATGGATGCGCGCCAGCGCAGCGCCGCGTTGGACAGGCTCGCCCGGCTTCACCAGGCGGTCCACCCCCACGTCGTAGTTAAGCACGGATTCCTTGGTCAGCCGCCCGCCTCCAAGCTCGCGGACCACTTCTCCAAGGATGCGAGCGTCGCAGTCGGCGATGCGGCCTGAGGAGGGCGCCTTCAGGTCCATGACAACCGCAGCCGTGTGATCGCGCGTAAGCTTTTGGCGCACGGCGTCCGGGTCGGCGCCCTGCGCGGCCAACATCTCGTCCCATTTGACGCGCGGCTTGCCCGAAGCCAGGCAGGCTTCGGTTTGCGCGCGAGCGGCGCCCAACGACGGGCATTTGCCGGTCTGCACCAGAAGATGCGCGGCGCAGGCGATGACGAGTTCGCAGAGGTCGGCAGGAACGGGTTCAAGGCCGGGGCCTGGCAGGGATGCCTGTGCAGCGTGCTGCGTGCTGTGTGTTGCGTCCGGTGCGAGCTCGTTGTCCAGGCAACACGGACCACGCAACGCGCCCTGGCTCAGGCACGCAATGGACTCCTTCACTTCCAGCCAATTGCCGGCGGCGCGGCCAAGCGGCGTTTCCATGTTGGTGATCAAGGCACGGGTTCGCACGCCGCAGTGGCTGCTGAGTTCCACCAGCGCCTTTGCCAACTCGCGCGCCTTGTCCCGCGTGGGCATGAAGGCCGCGCGACCGAACTTCACATCCAGCACCAGCGCGTCCAGGCTCTCGGCCAGCTTCTTGGAGAGGATTGAGGCCACGATAAGCGGGATCGAGGGCACGGTCGCAGTCACGTCGCGCAGCGCGTAAAGCGCCTTATCCGCTGGCACCATCGTATCGGTTTGGCCGCAGATGATGCAGCCCACCTCCTGGACGATTTCGGTGATGCGCTTTGCGGGAAGCAGCGTGCTGAAGCCCGGAATCGAATCGAGCTTGTCGAGTGTGCCGCCAGTGATGCCCAGTCCCCGCCCCGAGATCATCGGCACGCGGAAACCAAGGCAGGCAAGCAGCGGCGCCAGCGGCAGAGATACCTTGTCGCCGATCCCTCCCGTCGAGTGCTTATCTACCAGTGGGCGCGGGTCGGGCGGGAACTTCAGCACGTCGCCCGAGTCGCGCATGGCCAGCGTTAACGCCGTGGTTTCGGCAGTGGTCAGGCCCCGGAAGTAGATCGCCATGAGCAACGCGGCGACCTGGTAGTCAGGGATGCGGCGTGCGGCGTAGGCGGTGACGAACTCTTTTATCTGCGCGGGTTCGAGCGTGCGCCCATCGCGCTTCGCCTCGATCAAGGAGAGGAAGTTCACCCCTTGAAAGTGGCAAACGGGCGCGGCGATGCAACCCGAATCAGCCTTGCGTCCCGGGTCTGGAGGCGACTCGAGACGTTAGGAGCGATCTCATGAATGGTCCTGCGGCTTCGTCCGCGTCCTCGTTCTCGTCCTCCTCCCTCGAAAACGGATGGCGAGCCGAGGACGAGGAGGAGAACGAGAACGAGGACGCAGCCGCCGCGGTGTTTATGAGACGGCCTCTAGTCCCGAGCCTCGAGATTGATGGAGATGCCGCGCAACTCGAACAGGCGCCGGATGGCGTCCTCGATCAGGTTGTTCGGGCACGACGCCCCGGCCGTGATGCCGACGGTGATCCTGCCCGGCGGCAGCCAGTTGCGGGTCTCGATCTCCTCATGCCGGTGCTGGTCGTAATGGAGGATCGCCTCGCTCGAAAGCATCTTGGCGGCGTTCTTGATGAAGAAAGTGGGCAGCTTCGCCTCGCCCATCTCAGCAAGGTGGGAGGTATTCGAGGAGTTGTAGCCCCCAATCACCAGCAGCAGGGCCAGCGGCTCGTGCAGGAGCTTCTCCAGGGCGTCCTGCCGGTCCTGGGTGGCGCCGCAGATCGTGTCGAAGAACCGGAAGTGCTGGTCAATGTTGGCCTCGCCGTATTTGTCGGCCATGGCGCGGCGCAGCCGGCGCTGCACTTCCTCGGTTTCGCCGCGCAGCATGGTGGTTTGGTTGGCCACGCCGATGGCCTGCAGGTGCACATCCGGGTCGAAGCCATCGGAATAGGCGCCTTTGAACTTCTGCAGGAAGGCCGTCTTGTCGCCGCCTTGGCGGATGTAGCGGCAGACGTAATCCGTCTCGTCCAGCGTGAACACGACCAGGTAGTGGCCGCCGCCGTTGGCCATGGCCTGGGAGCTGGTGGCCTTGGTCTCCTCGTGCCACGCCTTGCCATGAATGATGCTCGTGACCCGATCCTTGGAGTACTGCCGCACCCGTTTCCAGACGCTCATCACGTCGCCGCAAGTTGTGTCCACGAAGCGGCAGCCCTTGGCTTCGAGCATCGCGCGCGTCGAGACCTCCGTGCCGAAGGCGGGGATAATTACGATGTCATCCTTGCGCAGCTCCGAAATGTCCGCGTTCTTCTCCTTGCCGGACAGGAACTTGATGCCCATGGCGCGGATTTGGTCGTTGACCTCCGGGTTATGGATGATCTCGCCCAAAATGTAGATGGGCTGCTCGGGGAAGACCTTTCGCGCCGCGTAGGCCAAGTCAATGGCCCGCTCCACTCCGTAGCAGAAGCCGAACTCCTTCGCCAGCTTGACGGTTAACTCGCCCGCCGACAACAGGTGGCCGCGGGCGCGGATATGCTCCACCAGGCCGCTGCGGTAATGCGAAAGCACCTGCGCCTGCACAGCGGACATCACATCCGGCCGGCGCAAATTAATCTTCTGCTGGAGCGGAGGAGCTTCGATTGACATGCCTACAGGCAGTCTAACATGCGGTGGTTCAAGGTCTAGCGGAAAGCCAGGCTTGCGGCGCGGGTGTAAAGTCCCCGGGTGGTTGCGGTCCGGTCCTCGTCCTCCCACTCGGCGGACCCGATCACGCTTCCGAGGACCAACTCGAGCAGGGCGACTCGAGACGTTAAAATTGAGACGGTTAACGCCTGTGCGGCTTGACCAGGGACCTGGCTACGGCTATACAGATTGAACAATGGCCGTGTTCGAATGGTTTCGAGCAGGCCTTGAGAGCAAACAGGTTGGAGAGATGGCCGAGTGGCTGAAGGCGGCGGTTTGCTAAACCGAAAAAGCCAAGGCGGCAGAATATCGCCAAACCCTTAGGAAAAGCCCGTATTTAGCGGGTCAAACCCACTTTTGCGAAACTGCGCTTGCGTCACGTCGCGACACCATTGCGGCCTGTTTTACGTAGGAAAATGTAGGAAAGCGCGACGGTGCGAAATTGGGGCAAAAACCGTTGCCCGGCTGGCGCGGCGTTGGAAAAGGTGTAGGAAGGCTTGCGGTTGGCTCATTCAACCGCGCCAGAGCGCAACGCGGCCTTGGTTTCCTCGCTGGCTTTGGCCTCAATCACCTTGGCCTTGGCTATGGTGTCATGCGAGACGCCAGCGGCTTTGGCGAGTTCCTTGCGGGTTTCGAGCGGCTTTTGTTTGGCAGATTTCTGCGTAACAGATTCCGGCTTTCGTATCTGTTGCTCCTTGGCCTTTACCCTGATTAGCGGCTCCAGCTTTAGGGCCAGGATTGGCCTAAAGCGATTTGCCCCTTGTCCAGACACCAGCCGGCCCGGAAAGGCTCTCCGTAGGCCAGCCAACGGCCTCGGGCAGCGCAAAGAATGGTGAAAATAACCTGTTGACGCCAGCCCCGACCTTTTGGTATTCTCCGCTCCGGTGTCCGCAGAGACGGGCACTTCGCCACTGTAACGCGGCCTAATCACCCGCAACGGCGATTCGACAACAGATAAACTGCCGGCGCTGGATACCGTTCGAGCTGATTACTCGGGCGGGACAAGGTCTCTGCCTTCTGGCGTCGGCATTTTGTTGAAGAAAACAGCTATGAGGACACAGACGAAAACAAACGGTGCCGGCGGAAACCGCGCGGCAGTAACTATCACCAGCAATGTCCCGGCGCGGCGCGTCCGGTTTGAAGCGGAAGCGGACACCCAATCGCTGATTGAAAAGGCAAAGGAGAAAGGCATTGACCCCGACCAGCTCATAAACGAATGCCTGCGGCGGCACTTCACGCCGCAGGACCGGCAGGCCCAGGAGGATGCGAAGTACTTCCGGCAGCTTGCAACGTTCATGTGTGACACCATGCCGCATTCGAGCGTTTCCGTGGAGGTTGGCCTCGGCGTGGACCTGATGAAACGGATTGAGCCGATGGCTAGGCGCATGGCCCGGGTTGCAAACGGCTTCTCCGGTATCGGGGATGGCGGCCTAGACGCAATCGTCAACTTGGCGCTCTGGCGGCTGGTGCAGGACAACAGCGGACACGGAAAGGACTAGCCCGCGCAACACCCTCACGGCCCGGGCTTAGGCCCGGGCCTTTTTGCTGCCTAGAACCTCACCCCCGAAATGTTGTTGTGGGGGCTGGCGGCAGTCAGCTTGTCAATGCCGGCGCTGATCTTCGCCAGATGCCGCTCGCTCTTTCTGGCAATATCCACTTGCACATCGTTAGCGGGCGAAGCGTACGCGCCAAGCTGCTGTAGCATGTTAAGGGAGCCATGAACCATGCGCCTAGAGTTGGACGGGCTGCCTTCTGTGCCGGGTGGCCCCTGGTCTGATTCAAAGGCCGGGGGCTGCGGGTGCTTTAGCCGCTCGCTCTCCTCTTTAAGCCGCTTCATCATCTCCGCAAACTCATCCAGCTTGCCCTGCCAGGGCTTAGCTGCCCCGGCTGCGGCTTCCTGAGCGGCCTTCACGTTGAAGCCAGCGCCGGCCATTTTGCCTTGGATGTACTGCCTGGACTCCTCTGCGGTGCGGCCCATGAATGCCCGGTGAAAAAGGTCGCTCGCACCCCACGCCAGCATTTGCGGCAACATCTTCGCGGTTTGCCAGCCGCTCATAGTCGCGGTGCCTGCCCCGGCGCTCGCACTAGCCCCGGCCAGGCCCTTGCCGCCCTTAAGCACGGTCGTGTAAATAAACTCGGCCAGCTTCACCATTGACGGCCCGAGGTTGGATACGATGATGTTGGACAGTAGCTTAGCCTCGTCTGCCAGGTTCTTCAGGTGTACTGCCGTCTCGGTGTCCATGATCATCCCCATCTCGCGCATCTTCTTTTCGAGCCTTGCTGAGTCATCGGTCAGCGCCCCCATCATCTCGCGGAACGGCCTTCCCATTAGCTCCTTAAGGTAGGGGGCCAAGTCCTCGGGGCTGCTTCCCATAGCGGCGTTGTGCATCGGGCCAAGGAACAGTTGCGCGGCGGTCTGCTGGCGCAAGTCGGCATCGGAGACGCCAAGCATGGAGAATGCCTTGCGGGCGGCCTGGGCGTCCTTGCCACTTCCAAGGGCCTTGGCGCGGGCAATGTCTATGTTCTCGAAAGCCTTGGCGATGCCGTCCAGGGAAGTGCCATTTTCGCGGGCCAATTCGCGCAGCACTTGGAGTTGCTCGATGGTGACGCCAAGGCGCTTGGAGGTGTTGACAAGCTCTTCGCCAAATTCGGCGGTGCGCCGTCCCATTTCCTCGATGCCGGCAACACCCAGGATGCCAAGTGCTGAGTTACGAATGCCGCTTGTAACCTCAGAAGCCCACTTTCGGGCCATAGCGCGTGAACGGGTGAGCTCGCGCTCGAAGCCGCTAGCGTCACCCCCGATAACTGCGCGGAGTGCGGGCATGGCCTCAGGTCAAACCGAATTCGAGGCGAACGGCCTCCATCACTGATTCAGCATCGCGAAGGCACCCCGAAAGCTGGTCAATTTCGTGCCGGATGCGGTTGGCCCTGTCGGGGAACTCGCCACGATCGGCGGCTTGCTCCAGCAATTCAGAAGCGATTGCCGTTAGCAGCCTCAGGCTTCTGGCGTTGCTGAGCCCTAGCTCTGCAAGGAACTTCGATTGATCTTCGGTCATATTAGGGGCGGCGGCGCGCCCCGGCTGGCGTAGCTAGTAACGCGCCGCCGCATGGACCTACAAATCCGCCGACAACGGGCCGGCGGCAATCTGGGCGGTTATGGCCGCGAGGGATGATTCCCGTTCAAGTATCAGGGCCGGCAGTATCGGGCCAAGCGCCTTAATCCGGAGCAAGTCACTAATCACGGTCAGGCTGTTGGCCCTCGAAGCCAGGTCGCCGTGCCGACCAGCGGCCAGGAAGCGGGCAAGCTCGCCCTTCAGTGCGGCGTCCGCGCCGTCGGCGGCGGCTTTCAACCTTTGCAGTTCCGCAAGGTCGCCTTGCGCGGCGGCTTGCGCTTGTTTGAGGCTTTGGAAGGCGGAAAAGGCGGCGGCGGCGCGGGCCTCCACCTCGGCGGCTTCGCTTGCGAGGGATTCAGACTGCGTGCGGAGCTTTGTAGCGCGCTCCTTCGCGGCGGGCGCATTTTCCAATGCCTTCGCAAGGCGCTCTGCGGCGCGCTCTTTTTGGAGGTCGGTTGCGAGGGTTGTTTCCATGTTAGGGCTTCGGGTTGAAGAACGCGTTTACTTTCTCCTGCCGGATGCTGCGGACGCTTCTGGCCAAGCCGACAAATTTCGGCGTGAAGTGCGGATTTGCGGGCGCGGGTTCAAGGCCAGGGACAATTAAGCCGGCGCGCGTGAATTGGAGGCGCTGAGCTTCAAACCCAGTCGCGGCGTCAACGCCGAAAATATGCTTGGCGAGCGCAGTCAGCTTTTCGGGCGCAATCTCGGTTGAGGCGGCTGCCAGGGCGGCGGCTGCCGGCGCTGTCGCCTGTCGAATCTTCACGGGCTGCGCGCCTGATTGCAGGGCGGCAAGCTCCGCGCGCGATTCCTCAAGCTTTCGCTCAAGGCTTTGAATGGTGAGATTGGCAACCTTTACGGACGTAATGAACTTCCGTTTCGGGGTTGCGGCGAGTACGGCTAAGGGGTCCGGGGTGTCTTGCATATATGGGGTCACTTGCCGCCTAGGTAATTGACGGCAACGGAGAGTAGGCTGTTAGTGGTTGTGAGAGTGGCGGAGATATAGGACCAGCAGCCTGTGGCGGTCACTTCGGCCACGCTGCCGCCGGCAATGGCATTCGTAGCGAAGTTCACCCAGTTGGTGCCGTCCAGGGAGCGCCGTAGCACGACAGTCGCGACGTTGGTTGTGCCGCCTGTGGCGACGATGTGCGCGGTGTGGTAGAGATTGCCCTCCACGAAAATCGCGGTGCCCGTCGCGTTGGTTGTGCCGGTCAGTAGCGGGAAGCTAGAGGCTGCGTATTGGCCTCTGGCGCTCAGGCACAGGCCCAAGGCCAGCAAGATTCCCAAAAGTGTCGTTCGCATCACAAGGTGCGGGTAGTCAACTGCGGCAACTGTTGGTTGCCAGCGCAAGGAGCATTGCGCGGGCCTTGCGCCCTTGCTTCGAGGCGGCGGCCCTGCTTATGCCGTGGGCTCTGGCGACTTCCGCGAGGGACGGCGCGCCAGTCACAACAGCGGACAAAACCGCAAGGCGCAGTGTAAAAGTCCTTCCGAAAAAGTTGGCAGCCTCAGGGCCACTTAGCCAGGAGGTGAGATTTGCTATGCTGCGGGGGCTAGTGAGGGGGGCTGTTTTCATTGCGTGTTACATTTCTATTCGGCCCGCCGATTCTGGCCAAGGACATACGAGCCCGAGCCTCCTTTGAGCGCCCTCGGGCAAACCGAAACTGAAAGGCGTCGGCAAACCGGACGGCCTGGTGCGCGAGCGCCTGCTTTGAAATTTGCAGCTCGTCCGCCAACTCTCGCCCGCTCCTATTGTCGAGCAACTCAGGGCGCAAACCGGCAAAGATCGCCATAAGCCGGACCATTGAGGATTTCAGCGGCCGCTTGTCAGCAAAGCACCAGCTTGCGAGCCGGCGGAATAGGAGCGCCGCCTCCTCTCGGGCCGACGGCGGGGCTTGCTCTATGTAGCCCAGCGCCTCGTCAACGGCATCGAAGTTGAAATCCACGGTGTGAATCGAGCTGTGGGTTGCCGCGTCGTAGGCTACGTGCTCCTGCTCTTGGCGCATTCACCCTGTCGTAAAAGTCACCTTGCCCACTTTTACGGGTTGGAACGGCAGAAAAGGCCACTTTCCTAAGGATAACGATAAAGGGGCCATAAAAATCGTGGAAAAGCGCGTGGGCCAGTTTCTCATTCGTGAGAGTCGGGGTGCGGCAACCGCCTCTGTCGGGAAACTTTACAAAGAGATGCCTTTTGCCCCATACCTCACTGCCCCTCAACCACTTACGCATGTAACCGCGCTCAATCATCGCGATATGGCTCCCGGTATTGCCGTGCCTGGGGCTGCTCTGCCTTGTGCCCGCCGGCGCACTGGTCACAAACAATGAGCCGCGCCAAGTGTGCGGCGGCTTCCCGGTCGCAGTCAGGCGTGAGGGGCAAAGCCATTGCCTTCCCGCATTTCGGGCAACGCACCTCGATAGTGGTGGGTATTGGCTCGCTCACGGTGTCAGTGGGTGGGCCTTAGTGCCAGTGCCATATCTAAAGGTATATGGCACTTCTGGCACTAGGCCCTTGGCACCAGTGCCAAAACCAGATTTGGCACTTATGGCACTTATGACACTTGGCCCATATTCATTGCCTAGAACGCGCGTTTTCATTTTGGGACTTGGCGTATTATCGGCTGCCATTTGTCGTTCGCTTTCGACTGGAGCACGCGGCCCGCGGTTTCCAATGACCTTTTCAGCCGGTAGAACGTGCTGCGGCTTATGCCCTCGGTCGCGGCTGCCTCCTGCCAAGCGGTTGTTATGAGCCCTCCGGGCGGCAGTATCGCCAGCAACTCGCCTTCGGTGTGTTCCCGCTTGCGCCCGCCTGCCTGCTTTAACTTGGACGGGTCAAGGCTATCGTCGGCAACCATGAGCGGGTACGTCCAGCGGACAACAAAGGGCGGCGCGGGCGGGAAGTCGCGGAGCGTGGCCTCGACCGTAAAGGCGTCCTGCTCCTCGTGCCTGGTGAAGACAAGCAAGCTGTCGGGGTCTCGGGCGAATACGCCGGATCCCGAAATCCGGTCAATGCTCTCCTTGGTGGCTTGGTTGCCCTTGGAGAAATGAGCCCCGAAAGCGACAGCAGCGCCGCTCTCAACGGCCAAGTCTTCAACGGCGTTTAAGAGGGCGGCAACGTCGCCGGCCTTGTTTTCGTCCGTATGGCCATAGAGCTTGTATATGGGGTCAAGAATGACTAGGGCGAAGTCCTGCTTAATGGCATCGGCAATCTGCGGCAGTAGCAGGTTGAAGTTGGCGGCCTTGCCCCTGAGGTTTGAAAGGACCAAGCGCCCGGGCTCAATCTCGATTGCCTTGGCGGCGGCAACGGCGTTCAAGCGCGACTGCCAGGACCAATCTTGAATCTCGAAATTGCAGTAAAGCACTCGGCCCGCGGCGGTATCGCGGCCAAGCCATTGCCGGCCATGTGATACGCTCAGCGCCACGTCTAAGAGCGTCCATGTCTTGAAGCTTTTGCTGCCGCCTCCTAACACCAGCTTGGAGCCGCAGTGAAGCATCCCGGCGATAAGCTCCGGCGGCTTTGGTATGGGCGCTGCGGAGAATACGCTAGCGTCCACCATTGCGAGGGCGGCCCGCTGCGGTGAGTAAGCCGTGGCCATGCGTCGGGCGGCATCCTGGACAACGGCCCGCGGAATTGCCGTGTCTTCCGCCTTGGTTATAAGGTCCAGGGCATCCTGGATGACCGCGCGGCGGACTCGGGCGCTTTCTATCGCGTCCAGGAAGGCGGGAAAGTTGGCTGCCGATGGTGTCTTGTCAGGCAGTGCGGCCACGTACTCGAGCCCGCCCGCCTCGCCGCCCTGGTGCTTGTCGCGCAGCCATTGGTGAAGGCTGACAACGTCCAGGGCCTTGCCGTCTATCCTCAGGCAGCGCAATCCGCGGAATGCGGCCTGGTGCCTCAGGTCGTAGAAGTGTTCAAGCTGCAACTGGTCGAGGCAGGTTTCCGCCTCGCCATTGGCGGCCCTCAGGACGCAACCAAGGGCGCCGGCTTCGGCGTCGGTGTCATGCGGCGGCAAGCGGTCAAGGCTTGGCGCCGGGGTCGGCAGATATTCGCTGGCGTCATTGGCCATAGTGACCTCCTGCCGGGGGATAGCGGCGTTGCTTTGGACGGCGCTCGAGTACTTCGCCATAGGACAACCCTGGACGCCAGCCACGGCGGATTAGCCGCTCAACTTTGGCCCGGTCGCTGCCGGATGCCCGGCTTGCTCGCATGTATCGAGACTTCACGCGCACCCCTTAGGCTGTGATTGCTACGCGACGGCGCGCAATCCACCCGTCAATGTCCACGCGCCGGTAACGGATTACCTTGGACGTTATGCGAATGAACGGAAGCCCGCGCGAGTGTCGCCACAAGCGCAAGGTGCGGGGTTCAACCGATAACAGCGCGGCGGCCTGGGTGTCGGTTAGAAGTTCGCTGGCGGGTTTCACTTCCGCCGGCGGCGTCGGCAAATCTTGTCTCATGCCGCGATAATCCCACGTCGCGGCGGACGCTGCCTGACAGTGTTCTGTACAGGAATCTGTCGAGTTATCGGGAAGCGGGCTTTTGCGCCGCGCGCGGCTTGGCGACGTAGCCAGCGGCTTTTAGGTCTGCGGCGGCAGCGGCAGCGGCGCGCTCCATATACGGGCTTGGGTTAGGCGGTCGCTGGCGTTGCGCTGGCGCTTTCGCCGCCTTCGTTGCGAATGGCGCGGGCGCGGTTTCAAACCACAGTCGGCGGCCTTGGCGGTCTCGAAAATGCAGGTTGCCGTCAACCTCTAGCGCGGAAATTCTGCCGCGCTTAAACGGCTTCAAAAGCAGCCGCTCGCGCTCTTTCGTTACTGCGGCCTCTGTCAAACGCGTTTGGCGCAGTCGGTTTCGACACACATCAAGCAAGCCAGACGGGCGCAAAAGGCACAGCTCTGGCAAGTTGTCTTTCTGTTCGGCCCAATGGTCCAGCAAAAACTTTTCAAGTGCAGTAGCTTGCAGAGCGTTTGGCTTTCCGGTTAAGGCCCTTCCTAGCCGCCGGAAAAACTCAAGGTCATTTCTGTCCAGGGCGGCCAATACCTGCGCGCGAGTGTGCGCGTCGGTTAGGGTGTGGTTGCACTTCGCAGCCGCCAGCGCGCAATCCTGCTCGAAATCAGGGAGCGGGTACTGCGTCGCGTTGCGCTGGTGTAGCTTAGTAAAGCCGGCGCGCCTTAGTGCCAGGGCCGTCCACGCGCGGCGAACGGACGCGACAATTGCGGCGCGCTCTGCCGGTGTCATGGGCTTTTCGAGTGTGTTACGCATACGCTTTGCAATCGGTTGCGGGTTTATCGGTGCGGACTCTGACAAGGCGCGCTTCCCTGAATTTGCCGCTCGCGTGCCGGCCAAGGGCGGAAATCTCTAGCACGTCGCCAAGCCGGATCCCGTCAAAGGCGGCGCGGCATGGCAGCCAGCCGCAATCTTCGCCGGCCAGGGCAAGCCGAATTGAGCCGCGCGCCATGTCCCGCTCTGCGGCGACGCAATCAAAGGTTTCGACGCGTTTCGCCTTAAACCATTGGCAGCCGTAGGGCGCGGAAAGCCGTTTCGCAACGCAGCCTTCAGCGCCAGCACGCAATACGGCTTGCAAGTAGTCGCCGCCGGGCTGTCCAGGGCGCGCCGCCGGAATGGGCCTTATCCAGTCAGGGAAAAGCGGTTGCAACGCCAGCAAGGCAGCTCTGCGCTCGCGTAGGGGCTGCCGTCGCAAGTCTTGGCCGTTGGCTTCCAACAGGTCAAAGGCGAAGTAGGCTTTGCCGACAAGCTCACCGTCCAGCGCGCAGCCGTCCAGCGTCGCCGGCAGCGGTCCCGGCAGTGGGTAGCGCAGGGCGCGGCCTCGCAATTCGCCAGCCGAGAGCAAGGCGCGCTTGCCGTCCGCCTTGGTTTCAAAAGTCCAGTCTGGCGATGCCTGCCAGCGCAAGGCGTCTGCCAGGGCGACGGGCTGCGGCGCGGGAAAGTCTTTGAAGCTCACTGCGCGGCCTCCGTTTTCAGGGCGACTACGTTTTCCGGCTGCTCTGGCGCAACGGCAAACCAAGCTATTGCGGCCTCGGGCTTCACAAGCTCGCGGTAGTGGCGGAAAACCACGGCGGGCGAGTTTCCGGCTTCAAGCGCAACCTGAGCGGCGTTTTGAATTGCGGCCAGCCGGTAGCTAATGAATGAATGGCGAAGCCCGTTGTCCTTCCAGGGCGTTGCGGCAGCCTTCACCGTTTCGGCGCGCACGTCTCGCAGGTCATTGTCCGTGCGCTTCCAGACTTTGCCCTTTTGATTGGCGTAGCTTGCGAGCCATGCGGCCAGGTTTGGCAGGATTGGCACAAGCCGCCGGCTGCGAGTCTTGGCCTTTTCGCCCGAGACGTGAATAAAGCCGCCAGACAGGTCTATGTCCTTCCATTCCAGCCGCTCAATTTCAGCCGTCCGCAAGCCGGCGAAAGCGCCAAGGGCCACAACCGGCAGAAACTCCATTGACGCGGCCTTGAGCAAGTCGGCAATTTCCTTTGGGGTGTAAATCTCGATTGCGCCGCCGTTGGCTGTAATGTGTTCCACGTCCTCAACCGGATTGCCGCCCTTGAAGATGTAGCCGCGCGACTCGGCAAAGTTAAATAGGGTGCCAAGCAGGGTGCGGAAATTCTTGGCCGTCTGCGGCGCGACTTTCAGGCCGTCAATCCAGCGTTGCACGTCCGCCGTTGTCACGCTGGAAATGTCCACGGCGTAATCTTTGGCAAATCGGCTCAGCCGGGCGGACAGGTCGCCAAGGTAGCGGGCGGACTTGCCGCGCGCGCGCTTGGCCTCAATAAGCTCGGTCACAACCTCAGGCACGCCGCGCGGCGTTACGCTGTCCGCGCCGTGCCGCTTGAAAAAGGTTGCGGCTTCAATCATCCGATCGCCGCCGAGTATTTCAACGCACTTGGCGACTGTGCCGGCGGCAACCTCCAAAGCCATGCCGGGCGGCAGCAATTCAACGGCGCGGCCATAGCTGGCAGCCTGGGCGTTTGTCATGCTGGCGGCGGTGGTCTGGCCGGTGCTTATTTGCCCGGCCAGCCTTTCGGCCAGGGCCAGGGCTTTAGCGTGCTTCGTGGTATCGTGGAAGCTGCGCTTGCCGGTGGTGTAATCCTCAACCTGAAAAACAGTGTAGTCCTTTTCGGCTGTGCTGCCGTCCCTTCGTTTGCTCTTGATGGTCTTTTGGCGGCGGTATATCTTCACCGCTACGTTGCCGATTTTGACAATTTCAGGTTTCCGGCCCTTGCGCTTAGTTGTCATGCTGTTAAATGTCGCAAATATGTCGGAAAATGTCAACAGCGGATTGAAAATATTTTCGGCAACCTGCAAACCAGTCAATGTTTGCAAGGGGTTTGGAGAGATGGCCGAGTGGCTGAAGGCGGCGGTTTGCTAAACCGTTGTACGGTCAAAAGCCGTACCGGGGGTTCGAATCCCCCTCTCTCCGCCAACCTCCAACAGCATGCCGCATTTCCGCATACATCCAGCTTGCAACCGACGGCCGCCGTCCGTGCTCCGCCGATCCGAGCCAGTACAAGCCTCCGGCTCAACTGACGAATGGGGATAAAGCCTCACCGTGGCCGGCGCCGTTTAGGCGGACTCCAGCTCAGCGATGAGTTTAGGCAGGAGCGCGTCCTTGGAGTAGCGCTCCGTTGCGGCCGCCAAGGGTGGGCGACTGCTCAGTGCACCATCATGGCGAAAATGCTGAATCACCTCGATCACCCGGTTCACGTCGCCGTGAGCGGCTCGGGCGCACCGGGCCTCTTTCCCAAGAGAGTCGAGGATTTCTGAGACGTGGCTTAGCTCTGGGCCAATGTAGAGCACGGGGGCGGCGACGACTAAAACGTTGTAAACTTTACAAGGATGGCCCAGGAGGCGTGAGAGCTCGACGAACAGCTCGATGACCTCGGTTTGCAGGGGGTCAAGTCCAGCCCCCGGCTGGCTGGGGACTGTACCCGATCCCGGTCGCTTCGTCTCGACGGCCAAGTTCATGGGCGGGATTGTAGCAGGCGGTATAATGAGTTCAATAGAAAATGAACAGTATGTTCTCCGTTTCCGGTTCCATTTTCGCCCGGTGAACAGAGCCGGGTGTTCGGGCATCGGGACTGATGTTCCAGCCAAAGCTCCCGCAGATGGACCTGGAGTTGTGGGACCAATGGGCACTTTTGCGGGCGGGGGCGCCAGGCTTCCACCTAATGCGTCCGGCCTAATCGTCGTCCTGGTCGCTGGGGCGGGCGAAGACGAAAGCGGCGTGGAGGGGGGCGGGCATGGGGGAATCCGCGCCGTGAACCGATCGCCAGATGATCTCGTTCAAGACAAGGTCGTCCGCGGCGTCCTCCCTTGAGAAGTCCATCCTGCGCGAGGCGCGGCTGCCCCAGGCCAGGGGGCTGTTGCGCTCGTCCAGGTCCACGTTGGGCGGCAGGGCGTCGTAGGGCCGCAGGTCGGGGGTGGGTTGGAAGGCGTTGAAGGCCGGGGTGGCGGCGGCATCGAACTGGGACATGGGCTCGAGCCCGAGGATAAGCTCGATGGTGTGCAGGACGCTGCTGGTGGAATACATGGTGGAATCCACGGCGTGCCGGCGCGCGTAAGGGCTGACGATAAACGCCATGCTCCGGTGCGCGTCCACGTGGTCGGGGCCGTTTTGGGCGTCGTCTTCGAGGATGAAGATGGCGGTTTGGGGCCAGAACTTTGAGTGAGTGACTCCGTCCACCAGCAGGCCCAAGCCGCGATCGTTGTCGGCGATGAGTGCGCGCGGGGTCCATCGGCCCGGCAGGGTGCCGCAGGTGTGGTCGTTGGGCAGGCGAACGATCTGCAGGCGGGGCATATCGCCCTCGGCCTCGAACCGGCCCAACTCCTCGAGGAACCGCTCCGCCCGCTTCACATCGCGGTAATTGGTGTCGAAGCAGTGATACCAGGGATCAAAGTGCCCTTGCAGTGCGGCCACGCGGGTGTGGTTGGGGTCTTTGGCCGTCTTGCCGGGGTAGATGAACTCGCCGTAGCTGCGGTAGCTTACCCCGGCTTCGCGGGCGCGGTCCCAGAGGTAACCGTTGGCCGGCTCGGCGATGGCGAAGAGCCCCTCCGACGGGAACGGATACTTGCCGCTGCCGTTGTGGCCGTATTGGAAGCGCCACGTCTTTTCCACGAAATCCGTGGCATAGGCTCCCATGGACCATTCGTGGCCCTGGGCGCTGACTTCGGCTTCCACATAGAAGTTGTCCAGCAGGACGAACTCGCGCGCCAGCTTGTGGTGGTTGGGAGTGACGTGGTCGGGGAACAAGCAAAGGCCAGGGTCGCCGTTGCCTTGCGGCAGGTCGCCCAGGATTTGGTCGTAGGTGCGGTTCTCCTTAATGACGTAGATGACGTATTTGATAGGGGTTGGCGTGCCCGGGCGGATAGGGACGGGGTTGCCTAAAGTGATGGGGCCGGCCGCGGCCGCCGGCCGTGGCGTGCACTGGTAGGCTTGTGCGGTGTAGGCGGCAAGCTGCGCGGGGAACTCTTTATCGGACGGGAGGTCAATGATGCTCAGCGCGCCAGGGAATAGTTCCTTGATGAACTGGGTGCCTTGCTCGGGGCCAGTCGGCTGGGGTCCTTTCGGGTTGGCTTTGGAACAGAGTCCTTTGGCATCGGCCACGAGCAGGCGTTTGCCGTCCGGGGTCACGCGCACGGACGTCGGATACCATCCCACGGGGATGAAGCCGAGCGACCGGCTTTTGCCGGGCGTGCTGACGTTGAACACTGCCACGTTATTGTTGCAGGCGTTGGCCACAAAGAGCCTGGTATCGTCGGGCGACAGGGCCAGGCTGTTGGGCATCGAGCCTGGGAGCGCGTTCGGAGAGAGGGACGCGTCGAGCGTCTCGACGGCCTTGCCGGTGGAGGTGTCGAGGACGGTGACGGTGTTATGGTTGGCGTTGGCGACGAAGAGGATGTGGCCGGAGCGGTTCAGCACCATTTCGTTGGGATGCTGGCCCGTGGCCCATCGTGCGACCACCTGGTTCGAGTTGAGGTCAACGACGGCCACACAGGAGCGGCCCCACAGGCTGACATAGAGCCGCCGCCGTTTCTCGTCCAAGCGGCAGGCGTAAGGGAACGGCGCGTCCGGCGCCGTGGGGTCGAGGGGGGCCCGGGCCCGTTTGGTGATGGCCGCCAGCTCCGGATCCATGGCCTTGGTCTGCTCGAAGGCCGAGCTCGAGCCACAGGCGGTGGGCGACAGCAAAATGTCCACGCGGTTAGTGCGCCCGGCCAGGTCCATGAGCGAGATGGACTGCCCCCACACGTTGGCGACGTACAGGCTCCGCTCGTCGCGCGAGAGCGCGAGCCCGCATGGAATGCCGCGCTGCCGCGCCTCCCGGACGCGCAGAGAGGCGTTCGCCGCCAGGCTGCCGTCCTTGAAATCGAATACACGGATGACCTCGTCCGCCGCGCCGCTGCAGTAAAGCCGGGCGCCGTTGTGAGAGAACTCCAGGCCGTAGAACGCCTCCGGCACCGGGGTGCGCGAGACGACCCTTGCCTCACGAATGTCCACAAGGGCGATCTCATGCCGTCCGTGGCCGCAGTGCAGGACCGCGGCGAAGCGCCCGCCGGGATGGAGCGCAATGTTTACCGGAAAGTCGCCAAGCGGGACCTGGTGCCCGGCGGGTCGCAGGGACCACTGGTTCGGGAGCAGCACCGACCCGTCCGCGCGGCAGCCGGGCAGGATCACGGTGGCGGGGTTATGGGTGATGGGCGATGCAGAGTTGGGCTGCGCCGGCGGCTGATGCTCCGGGGCTTGAGGGAGCTGGCGGGCGAGCGCGGACAGGGTGGCAAACACGATGCCGCAGCAGAGGACGTTGCGCAGCGGGGCTGTGAAGAGCCGGGTCATATCAGCCTCCTGCCGCACCGGCAGGAGCGGTGGCGGCGAGGGGTCCGCAGGGCGTCAATTGCATTGCGACGGCATGGCATCGTGCCGAGCCAGCATGAAGCGGGCTGGCAGGGGTGTCGCGGGCATGGCGTGCCAAAATAGGGGGATAATCGTGCCAAGCCGGTCTCCTTGCTCCAGATACTCTGTCCTCCACTTTGTCTTCCAGTTTCCGGCGAATCAGGAAGACAAAGTGCGGGACAAATTTATGGAGCAAAGTGGCAGGCAGCAGGTTTCGGCTGGACGGCACGAGCCGGAACGATTCAATATCCTGGCGCATGACAGGCCCTCGCACGGACCGATCATATGGCGCGCGCCGGCTCGCCTGCTGAGCCAAAGCCTTTTAGTCAGGCAGAACTGACATGAGCCGGTTCACCCCCTTGCTTGTTTCGCTGGCCGCGATTGCTTTTGCGTGGGGTAGCGCGGGCGCATCGGCAGATCAAAACGGGCAGCCGGTGGCGCGCGTGGTGCGGCAATATGCGCTGACTTCGGCAAATGATTTCCCGCAGCGCGATCCGCGAGACTGGCAGCTTTTGGGGTCAAACGACGGAGGCAGCACCTGGACTACACTGGATGTCCGCAAAGGTGAACTTTTCGGGCAGCGACACCAGCGGCGGCTTTTCAAGGTGGCAGACTCGCGGCCTTTCAATGTGTATCGCCTCCAGATTGAGCGGGTGCGCAATCCGGCAGTGGCGGATTGCGTCCAACTGGCCGAGCTCGAGCCACTCGGCGCCACCGAGGACGATTTGGAGCCCGCGCCGCTGCCGGAGGACCTCATCACCGCGCAGGAGGACAACCCGCCGCTGGAGACGCGCTGGAAGGTATTCGATGGGCGGGTCGAGACCAAATGGCTGGACCATGCGGCGCGCAACTCGGCCACACGGGCTTCGTGGATCCAATGGCAATACACGAGTCCGGCGGACCTGGTGATTACGAATGTGGGCCGGCTGCTGGCGTTACGCAACCGTGCGGGCCGGGGCTATGCCGTGCGGATCGAGGGGGTGGTGGCCGGTCGGCTGCCGAGCCCGAATGCATGGTGCCTTTGGGATACGACAGGAGCGTTGGAACTGCCCGCGGGTGCGGATGGCGAACCATTATTCCCGGGTGAGCGCGTGCTGGTCGAAGGGCGAAGCGAGTGGACGAATGGCGCGGTGGGGATCAGCCGGCGCGAATACCGCAACCTGGGAGGCAAGATTGCAGCGAAGCCGAAGCCCATCATGCCGGAACAGCCCATGGCGCCCGAGGACGACCTCCAATGGGTGCAGGCGGAGGGCCGAATCCAATTCTGCTCGTGGACGGATAACCACTGGGTGTTGGAGCTGGCTGAGAATGGGCGCAGCCTCGCGGTCTACGTGCTGCACTCGCAAGCAACGCAGAGCCCTCCCGCGTCCGGTGCGCTGGTGAGGGTGACCGGGATTTGCGGAGGCCTGCTCAACGGCGCGGGCGAGCGGGTGGCGGCGACGCTGTGGGCGCCTTCGCTGGAGGCCATCCAGCCGGTGGCCCCAGGGAGCGCTTGGACGAATGCGCCCGTAAGCCCGCAGTCGGTGCCCGGCACGAACGTGACCGCGTTGCTGACGAGCATCGAGCAAATCCGCCGCCTCCGCCCGGAGGAACTCCTGCGCCATCCCAGAGTCAGGGTGCGCGGCGTGGTGACGGAGCTGTTCGGCGCTTACATCCAGGAGGGCGCGGCCGGCGTGGAGGTGTGGTATGCCGGCCAGCCCGGGGCGACGTCTCCCAGGTTCCGTTCCTGCGTGGAGGTCGAGGCGCGGGGTGACTGGGCGAACGGCCACGGCCCGATCATTCGCGCCGAGCGCGTAACCGTTCTGGGACCGGGCAAGCTGCCTGAGCCGGAGCGCAGCACCTGGAGCGAATTGGCCAGCGGACGCATGGTGGACCAGTGGGTGGAGATCGAGGCGGTGGTCCACTCGACGGATGGGTCGCACCTGCTGCTCAACAGCGAAGGCGGGCAGTTCATGGCGACCATTCGCGCGGCCCCGGCACCCGCGGTCCGCAAGCTGGTGGATGCCACGGTCCGGATTCGCGGCGTATGTGTCGCGGCCACCGACAGCCGGGGCCGCATGCAGGGGATTCAGTTGCTGGTGCCGTCGCTGGAATGCGTGGAGGTGGCCCAGGTGCCGGCGGAGCCATTTGCGCTGCCGGTCCTGCCCATCGGCAGCCTGCTGCAGGTGCGAGGGCCGCAGGAGTTTATCCATCGCGTGCGGGTGCGGGGCGTGCTGACTTACCGCGAGGACCGCCGGTACTTTCTGCAGGATGCCACCGGCGGCGCGATGGCAGTGCCGCAGGAGGAGGTGGTGCTCAACATGCCTGCCGGCGGGTGGAGCTGGATGTTCGGCCAAAGCGCCGGCAGCAGCGCGACGCCGCCCGAGGAGTTGCAGTTGGAGCGCGGCGACCACCTCGAGGTGGTGGGTTTCCCCGAGATGCGGGGCTACTCGCCCGTGCTGACCGAGGTGCTGGTGCGCAAGGTCACGAGCACCAATACCGTGGCGCCGGTGAAGGCGACGGTTAAGGACATCGTGGGCGGCGGGCTCGATGCCACGCTCGTGACCATGGAGGCAGTCGTGCTGCGGCAGGAGACGGTCGGTGAGCATTGTGTGCTGGAGCTGCAGTCGGGCGAGCGGGCCTTCCAGGCGTTGCTGCCGGCCAAGGGCAGGCGGGCGCCGGCCATTGCGCCGGGCAGCCGGGTGCGGCTTACGGGCATCTGTCAGGTGGAGCCCGCGCCCTTCAGCGAGCTGGGACGGCGCATGGCGTCGTTCAAGCTGATGGTCGGGTCCCTGGCGGATCTGGTGGTGCTGGAGCGGCCGTCATGGTGGACTTTGAAGCGGGCGCTGGTGGTGGCGGGGGCGTTGCTGGTAGTGCTGGCGATTGCGGGCGGGTGGATCGGCATACTGCGCCGGCAGGTCGAGGAACGCACCCGGCAGTTGCAGCAGGAAATCGCCGAGCACGAGAAGACGGAGGCGCGGCTGGGGGAGGAGACGCGTCGGGTGCAGGCCGAAATTCAGGAGCGCCGCCGCATAGAGGCGGAGGTGGAGAAGGGCCACAAGCAACTGGTCAAGGCCTCGCGGCTGGCCGGCATGGCGGAGGTGGCCACCAGTGTGCTCCACAACGTCGGCAACGTGTTGAACAGCGCCAACGTGCTCGGGTCTGCAATCCAGGAGCAGGTGCAGCGTTCCAAGGCGCCCAGCGTGGGGCGGCTGGCGGCGCTGCTGGGTGAGCACCGCGCCGAGCTGGGCCGGTTTGTGACCGAGGATGGGCGCGGCCAGCAGTTGCCCGGCTACGTCGAGCGGCTGGCGGGCCACCTCGAGAAGGAGCAGGAGCAGTTGCTCGACAAAACCAAGGCCCTGACCGAGAGCCTCCAGCATATCAAAGAGATTGTGGCCATGCAGCAGAGCTACGCCCGGGTGTTCGGAGTGCTGGAAAGGGTGTCGTTGGCCGAGGTCGTTGAGGACGCGCTGCGCATGCACCACGAAGCGATGGCGCGGCACCAGATTCAGGTGGTGCGGGATTACCAGGACGTGCCGGCGGTTACCGCTGACCGTCATAAGGTGCTGCAGGTTCTTTTCAACCTGCTGGAAAACGCCAAGTACGCCTGCGAGGACAGCGCCAAGCCGGAGAAACAGGTCACGGTGACCCTCCACCAAAACGGCGCGGGGCGAATCCAGGTGAGCGTGGGAGACAACGGGATAGGCATCCCGGCCGAGAACCTCACGAGGATCTTCGTGCAGGAGTTCTCCACTCGCAAGGGCGGGCATGGGTTCGGCCTGCACAGCAGCCTGCTTACGGCGCAGGAAATGGGCGGTAGCCTCCGAGCCAACAGTGATGGCCCGGGCAAGGGAGCTGTGTTCGTGCTGGAGTTGCCTGCGAGCGCCAGGGACATGACGAATGACCCAGGCCAAATGACGAAGCAATGACTAATGACGGCTAGCCCAGCCTCATTCCTGAGCGCCACCGAGCAACATTGGCGCATGGCCAACACCTTTGTCATTCGACATTCGCCATTCCTTCGTCATTTGGCCTTCGTCATTCGTCATTAATCACGGCATGACTGCCCCCGACATCAACTCCAGTCCGCGCATCCTCATCGTGGACGACAACCCGAGCATCCACCGCGACTTCGACCTCGTGCTGCTCGAAAGCTCGGAGAACGCGGAATTGGAAGCCGATGAGCGGCGCCTGTACGGCAGGGCTGCCAAGCCCGCCTTGCTGAAGCCGCCCTACACGGTGGACCACGCCCTGTCCGGCCTCGAAGGGGTCGAGAAGGTCGCGCAAGCCCTGGCGGCGGAACGTCCTTACCAGTTAGCCTTTGTGGACATTCGCATGCCCGGCATAGACGGCGTGGAAACCATCCAACGCATTTGGGAGAAGGACCCTCGTGTGCAGGTCGTCATCTGCACCGCCTTCGCGGATTATTCCTGGGAGGACCTCGTGCGCCGGTGGGGCCAGACCGACAAGCTGCTCGTGCTTAAGAAGCCCTTCGACAGCATCGAGGTCATCCTCCTGGCCAGCACCCTGACGGAGAAATGGTCGCTCGCCCGGCAGGCAACGCTGAAGCAGGAAGAAATGGAGCGACTCGTGGCGCGGCGCACCCAGCGACTCCTGGAACTGCAACCGCGCGAGGCACCCGCTGAAGCTGCGGTCGTTCAGGGGACCGATGGCACGGCCGACAGCAGAGAGTTGCCACTGATGCTGTTGGTGGCCAGCGATCCGGCGGTCAGCGCGCAGGTGACCCAAGGTCTCGGCAACCTGTACCAGATCATGAAGGCCCAGGACGGCGAAGAGGGCTGGCGCCAGGCGCAGGAGCTGGTGCCCGACCTGGTCATAGCCGAACTGGCCTTGCCGCGGTTGGACGGGGCGGCGCTCTGCCGCGCGGTGAAAGGCACGGAAATGACGAGCCACATTCCCGTCATCCTGGTTGCCCCGCAGGGGCGGGAGGGCTCGCAAGCCCGCGCGCTGGAGGCCCGCGCCGACCATTGCCTCCCCCAACCATTAAGCCTGACGGTGCTAAAGGCACGCGTGGACGATCTGCTGCGGTCCGGCAGCAAGGCGAAGGACGAAGCCGGCACGGATGCCAGCCTGCCTGCCAGTCGGCTGGCCGTGACCCAGGCCGACGCCCAGTTCCTGAAGCGCGCCATGGCTGCCGTGGACCGGCACCTGTCGGACTTTGAATTCGACGTCGAGGTGCTGGCAAAGCGCATGGCCGTCAGCCGCCGCCAACTGTTCCGCAAGCTGAAGGCCGTGCCCGGCACTACGCCCAACGCCCTCATCCGATCCATGCGCTTGAAGCGCGCCGCCCATCTGCTCCAGGAATCCGAGATGACGGTCACCGAGATCACCTATGCCGTCGGTTTCTCGGACTTGAAGCATTTCCGCACCGTGTTCAAGGAGCAGTTTGGGGTGTTGCCCGGCGACTATCCCCGAAAAGGCGCGGACGGCGTCAGTGGTCAACCAACCGAGCATGGAAATCCCTAAAACCGTCCAGTGCCCGTATTGCGGGCAGAACCGCGACCTGCTCCTGGACACGAGCATTCCGGAGCAGCGCTTCGTAACCGACTGTGAGGTGTGCTGCCGCCCGTTCGAAGTGCTTGCGGAATGTGAACCTGGCGAAGTCCTGAGCCTGGAGGTAAGGGGCGGCTAGCCGCAATGCCTTTCGAGGGGGCTTCCCACATGCTTATCACCCCGTCACCTCTCCGTAGCCCCTCCGGAACCACACCGTCGTACCTCTAATAGGCTATTAGAGGTACGACGGTGTGGTTCCGGAGGGGTTACGGAGAGGTGACGGGGTGATATCAGAATGCAAACGACGCAGAGACAGGCCCTTTCATAGAATGCCGGGTGTCCGCTAGTGGAAACAGGAGGCGAACCATTGGTGAGCGCCTACCTCCGTCCGTTCTTGGCACGATTTCCCCCTGATTTTGGCACGAAATGCCCGCGACATATGCCGGGGTTTTCGGCATTCTGGCCCGGTAATGATGAGCCGCAAACACGACGGACAGCAATGACCGATCACCTCAAACGCTCCCCTGATATGAAACGAATCCTCATCCCACTCGCGCTGGCCATATCAACGCCGGTGCTCAACCTGCAGGCGGCGGCCCCGACCTCGCCGACCACCGTCACCTGGGCAGGCGCCAACCACACCCCAACCAATCTCCTGTGGAGCGTGCCTGGCAATTGGAGCCTGAACCGCGTGCCCAGTTGCGCTGGAACCAATGCCTATGGCGACAAGGCGGATTTCAACTCCAGCACCCAACCACCCTGTTTTCTGAACAGCGCGGCCCTGCCCTCCCAACTGGTCATGGGCGATGGCAACCCGAGCGTCCTGGTTATCCTCAGCGGTGGCAGCCTGTCCACCAGCAACTACAGCGGCGTCAACTCCTACAACGCCATTGGCTACAGCTCGCTCGCCCGCCTGGAGCTGAGGAATGGAGGCAGCCTGGTCAGCAGCAACCACCTCTGGATAGGCCTCAACAACAATGCCCGCGGCAATTTCGTGATGAACGGCGGGACGGCCTCTGTCCTGGGCATGACCGGCCTGGGCTGGAGCGGGGGCATCGGCATCCTGCAGGTCAATGGCGGGACGCTGAACCTGGCCCAGTGGAGTGACACGGCTTCAATCTCGGCGCTTTCCCAGTTGGACATCCGGGAGGGCACGGTAAACATCACAGGTGACCACACGGCTTCCATCGCTAACTACATTGCCGGCGGTCAGCTCACCGGCTATGGCGGCGTCGGAACGGTGAGTTATTCCCTGGTCACCAATGCAACCTCTACCCAGACGGTGGTCACCGCTACCGCTGCGCCGGGGGCCGGGGGACCTTATGCGCCAGGCACATGGCCGACCAATATCAATCCGAACCTGGTGGTGCATTACTGGACGGTGGATCCGTCGTTGCCCCAGCCCAATGCGAACTGGAATAACTGCCTGGGCCTGGTTGCGGGCGGCGACCAGGCAACAACGCCCGTCACGCTCCAAGGCTTAGCCGGCCAGCAGGCCACCCAGCCCAATATCAACGTCTATGACCAGAACTGGACCGTTTGGAACACCAATGGACTCATTGATGTCCTGCTCAGCTTGTATGGCGACGCGAATATGCTGCGCTCGGCGGTAACGGACCCGAACCAGTGCCGGCGCTTCCAGTTCCTGGAAGGCACGCTGCCGACCGATTCCTCCTCCACCGTCTATGGAAACAACCTGATTCCTACCAACGCCTACAATTCACAGTGGAACTGGTTGCTGTTCACGATCACCAACAACCTTCAATCCAACCTGGTGGACCGGCTGGTGGGCTCGCTCCGCACTAACGCGACGGGTTCAACCAACTTCGGCGGCATCAACGGCGGCACTATCCGCCTGCAGGGGCCGGACAACAACATGCAGGGCATCACGGTCCGGGCAGTCGCCTTCGGCCAGCACGGGGCCTTCGGCACGGCGCCGGACATCAACCAGTTCGCGTTGCCCAACGGGTCCTGCCCGCCGGTGCTCGATGCCAACCTCGTCGGCATTGATATCAACGCCGGCACCAGCAACTACCTGCAGGTCATCAATGATCCGGCAACCGACCAGGGCGTCACCTACGTCAGCAACCTCGGGCCGCCAACCGACCAACGAAAAGCGGTCATCCCGACCGGCGATTACCTCAATTTCGGCATTCTCAGCAACTACCTGGGGCAAGCCTGCAACGACAATGTCACCATGAAAGTCTGCGTGGACTACTACGATGACCCGGCCTACGCGGGCGGCATCACCATGTTCGGTCCCTATAATTATGCGACGGACAGTCTCGGGGACGTCGGGACCCTGCCCGGCGCAGACCTGGTGCTGCTGCAAGGCACCGGGCAATGGGTTCGCCGCTCGTGGACGATCTCCAACGTGAACCTGATGGGCGTGAACACGGCGCCGCTGACCGGCGGGCCGCAATTCTACTCGTTGAATGGCCAGGTGGCAGTTTCACGCTGCGAGATAGCCGTCTTGCGCGCAGTGGGCCCGCTCGCCGGCCAGGACCCGCTGGCCACGTGCTGGCAGGATCCGAACATCTGCCTGGGCGTCTATGGCAATTATGCCGAGCTGGATCTGGCCAATGGCGTCACCAACGGCGTGGATGTGGGCACGTCCGGGGGCGACCAGACGGAGGTGGTCGAGATGGCCGGCCCCGCCGGCGACCAGCGCCTGTCGGTCAGCCCGAATTATGCGCCCTCCTATTATCTGAACTTCCAGATCCTCACCAACGCGCTGGGCCCGGACAGCCAGGGCAACGTTTACCTGGCCATGACGGCAACCTATTATGATGATCCGGCGCTGGCGGGCCTGACGTTCTGGCCGCAGGTCTGGCACGTCCAGCAATTCAACTCCACCTCGTTCGCCTACATGAGTTCGACCAAGAGCATCGTGCTGCAAGGCACGGGGAAGTGGCGTGATGCGTATTGGGAAATCGGGAGCATTTTCCTCCAGGGTGTTGGCCAGGCCCATGCGGCGGCACGCTTCCAATGCAATGGCCCGCTGCACATCTGCCGAATCCGCTACGCGGTGATCCGGCCTTGCGGCGCCACCGCCGGCCAGAACCTGCTCAGCAACCCGGTGCCGCTGGCGGCCACGCCTGATACCAACGGCCTGGTGCGAGTGAGCTGGCCTTACCGGGCGCCGCAAGCCGCCCTGCAGGGCATCCCCGCTTTCGGCAGCGCCTGGGGCGCGGTGGGCGGCACCCCGGCCGTCGAAGGTGGAGATACGAGCGTGCTCCGCATCACCCCGGGCACTAGCCAGTTCTATCGCCTGAATTTAACGCCTCAATAATCGCGGCTCTTGTAGGGACCGCCTGCCCGGCCAAAAGCCGGGCGGTCCGCTTGGTCCGGCTGGCACATGTCTGCCTCACTTTGCTCACGGTCTCCAGGCTGCCTGTGCCTGGCTCTCTTCGGCGGCCTGTGGCTAACAGCTCCTCGGGCTGCGGAGGCCCAGGCGCCGCAGACGGCGGTCAGACTCTCCAGCATAACGCCCGGCACCGAGTGCGCGCAGTTGGTCTATAACGGCGACTTCCAGTTGCAGGGCCCGGCGGGCGGCAACGGCCACCCGAACCCCAACGGGTGGACCCGGCAGGCTGATATGTTTGTCGGCGCTGGAACCAACCTGGTGCCGATGGACGCCGGCGTGGCCGCCCTGGCCTACGTGAGCAACTCGGCGTCCGTCGGCAGCTATCAACGCACCATCACGCTGCTGCCGGCCACTGATTACGTGCTCAGCGCCTACTTGTGGAACATGGGCGACTCGGCCAATCACGTCACGACGGTCATTGACCTGGACGATGTGCCCGGCGAACCGCAGATCACCTTGTCCTACAGCTCCGCCAATGCCGATCAAGGTTACTTCATCTACCGCGGTTTCAACACCACGAACACGGGCACGACGGTCACGCTGCGGGTCTTCTATGATGGACTGACGGGGACTGGCGCCGCGGCCAGTTACTACCCGCTGGCTGCCCAATGGGACAACGTGGCGATCACGGTGGCCACCAACTTCCTCGCGCCCCAGGCCGGCGGCAACCTCCGGCCCCTGGTCAGCCTGACCAACCTGCGCGATGGGACCAATGTCCTTCTGGAAACAGTGCCTGCCTTGCTCCCGCTGAGCGCGACGGCGACGGATTACGACGGGACCATCAGCACCGTGGAGTTCTATGCGGGCACGGCCAAGGTGGGTCAGGCAACCGCCAGCCCGTACACGATTCTCTGGACCAATCCGCCTACCGGCTTTTACCAGATAACGGCCGTGGCAACGGACAACCAGGGCGCCAGCACGGTTTCTGCCCCGGCAGGCGTTTCGGTCTATACCTTGCCGCAGCCCGTTTCGCTGGCCATCGCCCGCCTGGGGACCAACATCCAGGTTTCCTGGCCCACCTCCGCCACCGGCTCCAGCCTCCTGTGGGCCTCGAATTCGCCGGCACGAGCCACCTGGCGGATCACTACCAATGCCCCCGCCCTGAGCAACAGCCAGTACGCTGTCACCGTGTCGAACGCCGTGGGATCGCAGTACTTCCGGCTGGGCCCCGAGGTTGACGCCAGCACGCTGAGCAACAAGCTCATGATGGGCTACCAGGGCTGGTTCGCGTGCACCAATGACGGCTCACCGGGCAATCAATGGGAACACTGGTCGAGCAGCAAGACCCCGGTCGCCACCAACCTGGTCGTGGATTTCTGGCCGGACATTTCGGAGCTGGGCTCCAACGAGCTGTTCAGCACGGGCATGAAGTTGCCCGACGGCAGCCCCGCCCGGGTCTATTCGGCCTGGAACCAGACCACGGTCGCGCGCCACTTCAAATGGATGAAGGACAACCATTTGGATGGCGTCTTCCTGCAGCGCTTCGGCTCCGAGCTGTCTAATGCCACGCTCCTCCCCTTCCGCAACCAGGTGACCGTCAACGTCCGTATCGGCGCCGAGACCTATGGCCGGGTCTTCGCCATCATGTATGACATCTCCGGCATGTCATCAAATGCGCTCCTCAGCACCCTGACCAACGACTGGCTTTACCTGGCCAACACCATGGGCATTACGAACAGCCCCAGCTACGTCCGGCACAAGGGCAAGCCCGTGGTGGCGGTCTGGGGCTTCGGCTTTACCGACCGTCCCGGAACACCGCAGGATGCGACAAACCTCATCGCCTTCTTCAAAGCCGCCGGCTGCACCGTGATGGGCGGTGTGCCGACCTACTGGCGCACTCTCAGCAACGATTCCCAGACCAATCCCGCCTGGGCCACGGCTTACCGGTCCTTCGATATCATCAGCCCATGGTCGGTGGGCCGGTACGCAACCACCAACGACGTGGACAACTTCCAGCTCAACCAAATCATCCCCGACCTGCAGGACACCAGGTCTCACGGCCTGGATTACATGCCGGTGATCTTTCCCGGCTTCTCGTGGCACAACCTGAATGGGGGCACGCTCAACCAAACCCCTCGCCTGGGTGGCGCCTTCTACTGGCGCCAGGTCTTCGATGCGATTGGCGCCGGCTGCAACATGCTTTACGGGGCGATGTTTGATGAGATGAACGAGGGCACCTCGATGCTCAAGATGGCGCCTACCGCCAACCAGCTCCCGGTAGGCGCTTCGCTGGTGCCGCTTAACGTAGATGGCTACGCGCTACCCAGCGACTGGTATCTGCAATTGGCCAATCAGGCGGGCAAGATGCTTCGCCACGAGATTCCTTTGCAGCCGCGCTTGCCGATCTCGCCATGACCCGCCGCGAGTTCGTTAAGATGGTGCTCGCCGGCACTGCCGGCCTGGGCCTGCTGCCCACGGCTACGCAGGCCGTCGAAAGAGAGGCCTTCGCCTTCCCCTTGTTGGGCGACCTGCACTTCGACAAGCTCGCCCGTCACGACCTCGAGGCGCTCCAGAAGGAGAAGCCCGACGACGTGCGCCAGGTTCGTGAATACAGCTCCCTCACGACGGACATCCTCCCGCGCCTGTTTCCGACGGTGCGTGAGACTGTATCCGCGTTGAATCGTTCATCTGCGACGACGGTGCCGTTCACGCTGCAGGTCGGGGACCTGGTCGAGGGCCTTTGCGGCAGCGCGGAACAGACGCAAAGGCTGGATGCCGACGCGCTCGCCTTCGTGCGGGAGGCTCGCTTGGGCGCGCCGTTCCTCTTCACCAAAGGCAACCATGACATCACCGGTCCGGGGGCGGCGGACGCCTTCAAGAGTGTCTTCCAGCCCTTCCTGGGCGAGCAGGCGGCCGCTCTCGGTGGGGAGAGGAAGCTAGCTACAGCGCGTTACCGGATCGCCTACGGCAACGCGCTGTTTTGCTTCTTCGACGCCTACGACCGCGAGAGCCTGGGCTGGCTGGAGGCGGAGCTGGCGCGGCGCACGGCGCGGCATTGCTTCATCGTCATCCATCCGCCCGTAGTGCCCTACGGCGCACGGGCAACCTGGCACGTCTTTTCCAACCCGCGCGACAAGTCTCAGCGAGATCGCCTGCTGGAACTGCTGGGCGAACACAATGCGTTTGTGCTGAGCGGCCACATCCACAAATACAACCTGCTGGTGCGCGCCACTCCACGCGGAGGCAAGTTCCTCCAGCTTGGGGTCAGCAGCGTCATCAGCGACCCGGCGCCCCAGCCGCAACACCTGCTCTCGGGCGTGAAAGCCTACAACAGCGACCAGGTGAGCGTGGAACCCAGCTTCTCGCCCTCGACCGAGGCGCAGCGGCGCGCGGTGTATGAGGCCGAAGCGCCTTCCGTGAAGCAGTTCCAATACGCCGACCTGCCCGGCTACGCGGTGGTGCAGGTCAGCGGGCCGCGGGTCACGGCCACCATCTATGCCGGCGTCGGGCGCCAAGCCTGGCGCACCCTGGCGCTGTCCGACCTGCTGGCGAGTTGAAATATGAAGCCATCTGGGACGGCGCATCCGCACACTATTGCGTGTTGCGTGTTGCGTGGGCACTCAACACGCAACAGGCAATACGCAACAATGCTCAGATGCATTCTTGTCCTCCTCTGCGCGTGGGTGCCGCTGGCAAAAGCCCAGACCAGGCTTAAGCTCTCCACCATCATCCCGGGCACCGAGCAAGTCCAGTTGGTCTATAACGGCGACTTCCAGCTCCAGGGGACCGCGAGTTCGACCAACACGCATCCCTATCCACTGGGCTGGGCTCGGCAGGCTGACATGTTTGCCGACCCTGGCGCCAACATGGTGCCCGCCGACGCGGGCGTGGTGGCGCGCGCCCTGGTCAACAACGGGGCGCCGGTCTCCAAATACCAGTGCACCATCACATTGATGCCCGCCACCGATTACATCCTCAGCGGCTATCTTTGGAACATGGGTGACTCCGCCAACCACGTGACGACAGTCATTGACATGAACGACGCTCCTGGCGAGCCCCAGGTCACGCTGAGCTACTCCGACGCCAATGCCGACCTGGGCTACTTTGTCTATCGCAGCTTCAATACCACGAACACCGGCACGAACATCATCTTGCGGGCTTTCTACGACAATCCAGTGGGCACAGGCGCCGCGTCCAGGTATTTCCCGGTTGGGGCGCAGTGGGATAACCTGGCTATCACGAAAGCCAGCGACTTCGTGGCCCCGGCGGCCGCCGGCTCGGGCACGAACCTCCCCCCAATCGTTCACCTCACCAGCCCGCCCGATGGCACGAACATCGTGTCTCCCGGCGCGCCCGTCACCCTCCAACTCACTGCCTCCGCGTCCGATCCCGATGGCAGTGTGACCAATGTGGCCTTTTATGCCGGCGTGACCAGGCTGGGGCAGGTCACCACCAGTCCCTACACCCTTTCCTGGACGATTCCGGCTTCCGGCTCCTACCAACTGACGGTCGTCGCGACGGATAACCAGGGCGCGGCAACTGTCTCCGCGCCCGTAATGGTTTCGGCCGCGATCCCCGCCATTCCGTCCGTCCCGGCTCTGCGCATCCTGCCCTCGGATACGAACCTGACCATCTATTGGCCGACCTTTTTCACTGCCTTCTCTCTGCAGTGCGCCACCAACCTGGCGGCGCCCGACTGGCAGATCGTGACGAATGTTCCCGCGGTGGTCGGCGATCAATTCACCGTCACCCTCCCCCCCGCTTCCGTGCAGCGTTATTTTGCCCTCGGCACGGCGGTGGACCCCAGCACCCTGACGGGCAAGATGCTCATGGGTTACCAGGGCTGGTTTGCCTGCCCGGGAGACGGCTCCCCTATGAACAAATGGGAGCATTGGTTCGCCAACCAGACCCCCACGATTCCCAATCTCACGGTGGACTTCTGGCCCGACGTGTCGGAACTGGACCCCGACGAGCTGTTCCCGACCAGCCTGAGCCTGGCCAACGGCAACACCGCGATGGTGTATTCGCCGTGGAACCCCAAGACGGTCCTCCGCCATTTCAAGTGGATGAAGGACAACAACCTGGATGGGGTCTTCCTCCAGCGCTTCACTTCCGAGCTGAGCACGCCGTCAAACTTCGCCTGGCGCAACGGCGTGGCCAGCAACGTCTGGGCCGCCGCGGAGACCTATGGCCGCGTCTTCGGCATCATGTACGACATCTCCGGCCAGAACGAGTCCACCCTCCTCCGCACGCTCACCAACGACTGGATCTACCTGACCGGCACCATGCACATCACCAATAGCCCGCGCTACATCCATCACCGCGGCAAGCCCCTGGTGACCATCTGGGGCTTCGGCTTCACCTCGCGCACCAACACGCCGAGCGAGGCGCAGGCGGCCATCGCGTTCTTCAAGGCGGCCGGCTGCACCGTCATGGGCGGCGTGCCGACGTACTGGCGGACCCTGAACAGCGATTCGCAGACCGATCCCGCCTGGGCAGCGGCCTATCGCTCCTTCGACATCATCAGCCCCTGGTCGGTCACCCGCTTCAACAGCATCTCCGGCGCCGACACCTTCAAGACCAACCTCATCGTGCCCGACCTGGCGGACTGCACCTCGCGTGGCATTGACTACATGCCGGTGCTCTTTCCCGGCTTTTCATGGTACAACCTGGAAGACGGCACCTATCCCCTGAACCAGATCCCCCGCCTGGGCGGCACTTTCTACTGGCGCCAGGCCTACAATGCCATCTCCGCCCACTGTACCATGCTCTACGGCGCCATGTTCGATGAGATGAACGAGGGCACCGCCATGCTCAAAATGGTCCCGAACGCCGCGAACCTGCCTTTGGGCGCCTCCCTGGTCCCGCTGAACATTGACGGCTCTTCCAACCTCACGAGCGATTGGTACCTACGCCTGGCCGACCACGCATCCCGCATGCTCCGCGGCGAAATCCCGCTCCAGTCCCAAATACCGATTACCCCGTAGCCGCCGGAACGTTTCTCTTGGCCAGGATGGCTTCCACAATCTTCTTGCCTAGCTCCGGCTCCTCGATCAGCGCCTTCTGGGCCGCTTCTTTGCCTTGCCCGATGAGCTGGCCCTGGAACTGCAGCCATGCGCCCTTCTTTTCCACGACTTCGTTGTCAAGGCCCACATCCAGGATGCTGCCCTCGCGGTTGATGCCGTGATTGTAGATGATGTCGAACTCCGCTTCGGCAAAGGGCGGGGCGACCTTGTTCTTCACGATCTTGACCTTCACGTGGTTGCCGATGGCATTGCCGGCGGCGTCCTTGAGGGTGTCCTTGCGCCGGATGTCAATGCGCACGCTGGCATAGAACTTCAGGGCCTTGCCGCCGGGGGTGGTCTCGGGGTTGCCGAACATGACGCCCACCTTCTCGCGCATCTGGTTGGTGAAGACGCAGGTGGTTTTGGCCTTGGCGAGGAGCGCCGTAAGCTTGCGCAGGGCCTGGCTCATCAGCCGCGCCTGCATGCCCATTGTGGCCATGCCCATCTCCCCTTCCAGCTCCGCCCTGGGCACCAGCGCCGCGACGGAATCAATGACGATCACGTCCAGCGCGTTGGAGCGCGCAAGGGTCTCACAGATGGACAGGGCTTCTTCGCCGCTGTCGGGCTGCGAGACGAGCAGGTCATCCAGGTTCACGCCCAGGCGCTTGGCGTAAGCCGGGTCCAGGGCGTGCTCGGCGTCAATGAAAGCCGCCAGGCCGCCGGCTTTCTGGGCGCTGGCGATGACGTGCAGCATGACAGTCGTTTTGCCCGAAGATTCCGGGCCAAAAATTTCCACCACCCTGCCGCGCGGGATGCCGCCCACGCCGAGCGCCAGGTCCATTGCCAGCGCGCCCGTCGGGATGACCTCGATCTGCCGCAGCGCGCGCGCGTCGCCCAGGCGCATGATGCTGCCGTCGCCATAGGCCTTGGTGATGGCGGAAATGGCGGCATCCAAGTCGCGCTGCCGGGCGGCCGCGGCTTTGGCAACTTCGGCGGGCTTCGTGTCGGCGGCGGGGGCTTTCTCGGGAGATCGTTCAACAGTTTTAGGAGGCATAGTCGTGTATAGTCAGGTTTGGGACCTTATTTGCAAACGCAGGCATGTTGCGCAATCGCCGTCCGCACGTCAATCCGTCTCTGCCAGCACCGGGAATTCTTCCAAGCTCAGTTCCAGCTTGCAGGGGGATGCGCCGGGATGTGCAGGACACTGCGGAGCGATTTGGGTGGCAGAATGACCGTCGCGCCATGCACACGATTGGTGCGGGCCTCGGAATTGGAGTTGTACAGAAGGACTTCCCCGTTAGCCAGCAGAGTGGCATAAACCCCGTCAAAGCCGGTGTCCACCTCGGTGGCGTCGGCCTTCGTAGCGTCCAGCCTGGAGAGATTGTAGGCGGTATCGCGCACGAGTTCGTTAAAACTCGCTTGATCAAGGTCAGCAGCGGCAATCACCCAGCCCTTGCCGTGGGGAACGCCCCAAATTGCCGGTCGCTTCTCCACGCCGCCCAGTACCACCGTGCCTGGGTGGAGATCGCTGACCGTTGCGCCCGCCCGGCTGCCGGCATGCAGGTTCAAGTGACGCAGGAAGGCCGCATTCTGGATTTCGAGCGCCCCGCCCGCCTGCCAGGAACTGCGTGGAGTCAGTCCGAGCAGGGCGGAACTCAACTTGGTCACCCCTTCAACGGTCTGCGGCACTTCCTTGCCCCACCAAACGAGCACACCGCCTTTTCTGATCCAACCTGCCAGGACTGTCAACGTGCGCTCCTCGACGCAGTTGCCCTCGACCCAAACGAGCACCCGGTAGAGCTTGAGCGCATCATCCGCAACCAGTTCTTCGTCCACGACGTCGAAATCCATTACGTCACGCAGCCGCGCTCCTACGGCTTCCAGCAGGGGCGGGAAGCCATTCGTCAAGGACAGGCGATGAGCCGTCGTCGGAAAGAACAGGGCGGCATCCACCACAGGCTTTTCGCGCGTCAGGTAATTCGCGTATTCGCGGAACACGTTGGCGGCGCTGACCGGGTTTTGTCCCCAGTCCCAGAACCCATAGTTGCCGCACGACACGGCCTCCATGATCCGGCTCACTTCGCCTTCGGGCGTTATCGCGCCTGGGGGCTCAAGCCAGTGCGGCACGCCGTACACCTTGCAGGGGGTCGCAATGCGCTTGATCATCGCGGCATAGCCTTGCGGAAAGGGCGCGTAGCCGCCGTGAGTCGAGCGGATATGGACGCCGTACTGCCGGGCGATTTTCGGGAGCGCTGTCGTGTCCTGGCCGTACATCAGGTTCTCGCTGCCGCCGCCGACCGGCAGTTCGAGCAGCGCCTCCGGGAAGTAGTGGCGGGCAATCCGGCAGACCTCGCCGGTGAACCTCGTCATGCTCCCGCAATACCACTCCATGAAATCCAGCCAGTAGCGGCGTCCCTGCGAGGTGCCGGGAATTCTGACCGTAGGGTCGGATGCCGCCGGAGGATAAGTCACCTGCTCGAATTGAGCGAACTGCGTCCCCCAGGTCGAATTGAGCCTGTGCAGGGTGCGGTACTTGCTGCGGGCGAATCGTCGAAAGGCCGCCCGTGCAAAGACGTCGCCGCACCAGAAGTCGGGCAGCGCCGTGCCGTTCTTGCCAAACCTCTTTGGCTCGTCAGGATGCCAGCCCATGGGGAAGATCGTCTCGCCGAAATCGCCGTGGATGCCCAGGTAAATGGCATACAGCTTGTTAGTGCCGTGGCCGTAGTGTTGGGCGAGCGCCGCATAGCCGTGGTCGAACCAGGGCACAATGTCAGGACTCCAAATCGAGATCGCCGCGAGCCGGCGCTTCGAGCGCAACCCGACGGAAGGCACGAACCTGTCGGTGTTCTGATACCATTCGGGTGCCCAGTGGAAATGCGGAAAATACTGCCACTTCATTCCCGCCTGTTGCATCGCCGCCAGGCCCGCATCCGCGTTGGTCCAATCCCAGCGGCCTGGCGCAGGCTCGTTTACGGTCAAATGGTCCGAATCGGTTTGGGCGTGGGAGAACCCGAGCGACTTAACCAGGAGATTGTTCTGCTCGCTCATGACGCTGGTGCCGAGCAACATCGGCGGCCCTGGCTTGCCGGCGCGTGGCGCGGGAACTGGCAAGCCCGAGTCACGGCCCGGCGCGTCGGCGGCGAAGGCTAACGTAATCCCAACTATGAGGCGAAGGACATACATTGGGGCACTAGTTGGTTGGCGATAGACCCCCAAGGCTAGCCGGCTTCACGCCAACCATAGAAAATACCAATGCCTGGGCTTCTTTGGCTTGGCCGGAAACTCCGGGGTTTCTGACGTTGCTGGCGTCTGCTCGGCGCTCTCGACTGACACGGCCCGGACTTTGAGCACGCGGCTTTGCGCGATCACATCCTTCCCGCCCGTGTTGTCCGTGAAGTGATAACTTGTCCCTTTGAGCTTAGGCTTGTCGAGGCAGAGTATCTGGTCCCCGTTACGAAGGGTGATGAGATACTGGTGCGCACAGCCACACAGGACGACCAGGCCAACCAGCATGAAAGCCAGCTTCAATTTGGGCTTAATTAAATTCAGCATAACGCTTCGAGGGAGCGTCGGGCTCATGCCTTTGAGCGCCACCAACGCCAGATCCCGCGGCGCAATCTATGCGGAAGGCATGGCTAGAACCAACTAAAACATCGAGCTATGCCTTGTGCCCGCCCTCCCAAATCGCAATAGTCGGATGGTGAACAAACGCGAGATGCGGACCTTCAGTCTGAAGGCCGGGCTGCTGTGGTTGAGCCTTGCGGCATTCTGCGTTTCGCCTCCTCGAATCTCTGGCGCCACGCCGCCTCCTCCGAACGTTCTCATTATCCTCACAGATGACCAGGGGCGAGGCGATTATAGCGCGTTCGGCACAAGGGATATCCGCACCCCAAACATGGACCGGCTGTTCCGCGAAGGCATGACCTTCCAGAACTTCTTCGCCAACAGTTGCGTCTGCTCGCCGTCACGAGCGGCGCTGTTGACCGGCTGCTACCCGGATCGCGTCGGCGTGCCGGGCGTGATACGGGAGGAGACGCCGGACGATTCCTGGGGCTATTTGCTGCCGAGCGCAAAGCTGCTGCCGCAAGTGCTCAGGCAGGCCGGTTGCCACACCGCGATCATTGGCAAGTGGCATCTGGGCATCGGGTCGCCCAATACGCCGACCGAACGTGGCTTTGAGCTCTTTGAGGGCTTCCTGGGCGACATGATGGACGATTATTGGACTCATCGCCGGCACGGCCTCAACCTCATGCGGCACAACCAGGAAGTGATCGATCCACCGGGGCACGCCACCGATGTCTTCACAGGCTGGGCGTGTGAGTACCTCGAGGAGCGGGCCAAAACCGGCCAGCCATTCCTGCTCTACCTGGCTTATAACGCTCCGCATGATCCGATTCAACCGCCACCCGAGTGGCTGGAGGCGGTCAAGCAGCGCGAGCCGGGCATCTCGGAGAAGCGCGCCAAACTGGTCGCCCTGATCGAGCACTTGGATTCCGGCATAGGCAAGGTGCTCCAGACGCTGGACCGCACGGGCCTGGCCACCAATACGCTCGTCATTTTCACATCCGACAACGGTGGCGTTCTGGCCAACGGCGCGAACAACGGCCCGTGGCGCGGAGGCAAGCAGCACATGTACGAGGGCGGGTTGCGGGTACCCGGAGCGGCCCGCTATCCGGGTAAAATCCCGCCCGGCAGCAGCACGGAACGCCTGACCCTAACCATGGACATCTTCGCAACGGTCTGTGAGGCACTGAATATGCCTCCACCTGCGGAAGTGGACAGCGTGAGCTTCTGGCCGACGCTCCTCGGCCAGCCTGGGCCCGAACCCAAACGCGACCTGTACTTCGTGCGCCGCGAGGGCGGAGCCGCCTACGGTGGAAAGACGATCGAGGCGTATCGGCGCGGCGATTGGAAACTGCTCCAGGACAGCCCCTTCGCCCCCTTGGAGCTGTTCGATCTCAAATCAGATCCGCAAGAAGCGACCAACCTGGCCACGACGGAGCGGAGGGTTTTTAACCAACTTGAAGCCGGGTTGCGCCAACAGATTCAGCGCGGCGGGCAAGTCCCCTGGCAGCCGCCGCAGCCGAGGACGCCGTGAGAATCCGAGCCTACTTCCATTCCTTTAGCACGTCCACCAATGGCGGCCACTCGGCCAGGGCGGGAATCCTGACCGCACCCCAGGTTGTGCATAGATAGCCGACCACCTGGGGGCTTTGCTGCTGGCGGGAGTAATTGCTCAGCGCTTGAGCGGCGCTCAACGATTTCCAGCCTGCGGGCCAAACTCGAAACCCCTTCCCCACCAGAAAGGGCACGGAAGGATAGTTGGTCCGCAGCTCGTAGTGCCAGTCGCACAGGACGATGTCTTTGGGGATCAGGTCCACCGCTCCCGCCGTTCCGTTCCGGGCGGATTCCCACTCCCCGTAGCCCATCGCCTTGTCGTCCAGCAGGCGGTCGGCCCAGAGAAACATCTCCCAGTGCCGCTCGTCCACGACGTGGTGGTGAAAGTCGTTGACCGCCTTCGCAAAGAGCTTCGCCGGATCGTGCCCCTTGCAGCGCGGGCAATACTCCGAGCCGATGATGAAGACCTCGTCCATCCCCGCATGGAAGGCGGACGCTTCAAAGGCCGTCACTAGTTCGTCCACCAGCGCAAACACCACTCTATTAACCTGCGGGTTTTGTGGGCACCAGCTCCGGCAGTAGATGTTCGTGTTGTTCGGATATCGGCCAGGTGTTTCATCGAACTCTGGATATTTAGCCAGCAGAGCCGCCGTCGTCTTGCTCCAGGACTGGTGGCCCAGGCAGTTGATTTGGGGAATGAGGCGGATGCCCAGCCGACGCGCCTCGGCGGCGATTTCGTGCGCACGGGCCTGCGTGACGCAGCCGCGCGAGCTGAGTTCAGGATGGGACTTGAACTCGAAGTTGTAATCGGTCTCCAGCACGAGGGCGTTCACACCTGCGGCGGCGAGCTTCGGGAGTTGCTCCTGGAGCGCGGCCGCCTGGGCGTCGCTGCCCAGGAGCAGGTGAACGCCCCGCAGAGCCGTCTTCTGCCCTTGCGCCTTCGTCCTGCCAGCCTGCGAGGGTTTAGAGCCGACACTGCCGGTGCGGCAGCTCGTTGCCACGGCGAGAAAGATGATGAGCCAGAATTGCAGAGGCGGTTTCATGCTTGATCGGGAGAGCATCAGTCAGCTCCGGGTGAGCTGCAGCCCGGTGTCCGACAGCGCGAAGTCCACGAAGCGCGCGCGGGCATTGGGCGGGCACGCGGTCAGGGTCTGCCTGATCCGGGCGGCAGCGGTCTCATCTTTGGCGAAGAGGAGCAGGTAGCCGCCGCCGCCCGCGCCGAGGAGCTTGGCGGCGCCCAGGTAATCCTGGACGGCGTCGAGGATTTGTTGGACGGCCGGCGGGTTGGTGCCGGCATCCAGGCGCTGGTTCAAGGCCCAACTGTTCCGGATGGCTGCCTGGAGCATCGCGTAATCACACTTCTGGATGGCCGCGCCCGCCAGGTCGGCGTTCGCGCCGATGTCCGCGATGATCCCCAGGTGCAGCGGTGAGTTGAGGAAAATGCCGCGCACGATTTCAGCCAGGATATTCTTCGCGAGCCGGGTCAGGCCGGTGTAGTAGAGCAGGATCGAGCGGTTGGCGTATTCGTGGCCGAAGAGGTGGTGGGGCAGCCAGCGGATGGAGGGTTTCTGGGCGAGGCCGGGAGCGCTTTCGATGAGCTTGATGCCGCGGAAGATGGCGCCGGCCTGGTCCTGCCAGCCGCCGCCGGTGGTGAGCATTTGCTCGAGCGCCAGCGTGCGGGTGAAGAGCACGTTGCGGTCCCAGTCCAGGCCGCAGAGATCGCCCAGCGCGGCCAGGACGGTGGCGGCGAGGATGCTGCTGGTGCCGAGGCCGGAGCCCTTGGGGACCGCGGAGAGCAGCGAGAGTTCGATGCCGCCGCCAAACTCGCGGAGCTGCTGGTCCAGGGAAGCGAAGCCGCCGTTCGCGTGAAAGCGCGGGAGGAAGCCCGCGAGGGCCAGGGCCGCCTTGGCCAGGGCGAACGGGCGGTCCGGCTGGCCGAACGTGTCCAGCTCCGCGTAGGTGCGCACGCGCTCCTCGATGCCGAGGTCAATCGAGCGCATAACGAGCTCGGGGGCTTCGGAGAGCCGGGCAAACACCTGGATGGGCGGTTGGCCGTTAAGGTCCGCTGCCAGGTTGAGCACCTTGCCGCCCTGCTCGATGCAGTAGGGAGGCGTGTCCGTCCAGCCACCGGCGAGGTCAAAACGCACGGGGCTGCGCGCCCACACGATCTGGTCCTCCAGGGCCCGGGGGCGGGGGCAGGCGGGCGCAAGCTGGGCCTCGTGGGCGATCATCTCGCGGAGCCGGGCAAAGGCGCCCGCCTCGAACTGCTGCCAGTTGGGCTGCTGGCGATGACGCAGCACGGCGGAGCGAAAGATCTGGTCGTGCACCACGCGCAGCGGATCGTCCTCTGGGCTGAAGCGCAGTTCGGGAAGCTCATCGCTGCCGGCGGCGTAGGCCCGCGCGGTGGCCTCCAGGTCCAGCCGGAAGAAGACGCTGCGACGGAAGTTCTTCAGCATGGGCTGCAGGCAAGTCTCGCGCAGCCGGGCGCGTTGCTGGTAAAGGCGGCGCACGTTGACACGCTCGCAAAGCTCTTGCGCGGAGAGGCGGGGCAAACGGCGCCAGGTGGAAGCCAGCTCGTGGTCGGCATCGGACGGCTGGGCAAGAAGCCATGTTACGAAAGCGGGGTCAATCTGTCCCGCCGGCACGACGGGAAAGATGCGGCAGGCTTGCAGGTCGGCCCGCGGGTCAATGCCGCACTCTTCCAGGCCAAGGCCGCGCGCCTTGAACCATTGCCGTGCAGGCCCGCCGAACCACTGCGTCGCATCGTCGCCCAGGGGGCCGTGGAACGTGTCATTGAAACCATAGGCGCGAACGCAGACCTCCTCTTTGTCGCCGATGGGCACGAAGTCCAGGCATTGACCCGGCTGCAGGCGCAGCGCCCAGTTGTTATCAGGCACGCCGGTCAGGACATGTTGCGAGGCGAGCTTCCAACTGGCCGGCACGACGCTGTTCTCCACCCATAGGCTGTGATTGCCTTGCCGGCGCAGCGCGGCGTCGAAGCGCGAGTTCTGCGTGACCTGGTCGGGTTGCTGGCCGGTCGCGGCGCCTCCGGCGGTGGACTCGTCCAGCACGAGGTTCTGCAGGGCGGCAACCGAGGCAATCATCTGTTCGCTCGTCCCGAAATGGTAGAACTGCGCCTCGGGCAGCGGCACAACGGCGCAGGAGAGCGCATTCACTTCGGCGTCCTGGACAGTCGGCGTGCGGCCCAGGGCCAGGCCAAACTGGGCATAGAGCTCGTAGCGTTGCGGCCCCGCGGCCCCGAAGTCACTTCCCTTCCAGCCACAGCGCCCCATCAGCACGCTCAGGGCCCGTCGGCTCAGCAACCACATGCCGGTGTCCACCAGGCAGAGGTGCGTCTCGGCCAACTCCCGGATGCGCGCCGCCGGCGGCTTCTGCAGGAAGAACGCCAGCTCCGTGGGGCTCCGGCGCGGGGAAACGAAGACCCCGAAGTCCTTGGCTCTCTCGGGCGGCACCCACATGCCGAGGCCAAGCACGTCCGCCTCGGGGAACGGCGGCAGATTGCGGGCGAAGCGCAGCAGCACGTCGCCGCTGGTGATCAACGCCGCCATGGCCGGCCCGGCATGGGCAAGGACGCGCTCGTAATCGGCCAACTGCAAATCGAGCAATGACTGGTCCAGCCGCTGGCCGCGGGACCAGCGGAAGACGGGAATGGGCATGAGCAGCTTGCCGGTGGGCGCGTAGGCGGGCAAGCGCCGGCTCTGGCCGCCGGCGTGGAGGATGAGCTTGCGGCTCTGCCCCAGCCATTCAGGGAAAGACCGCTCCGGCGCGGTTGCCTGCCAGGCCGAGGCCAGTAAATGGGCGGTGCCCCCGGCGGAGCCCAGTGGCCGGTTCGCCGGATCGCATCCGGCGAACCACTCCGGCCGACGGCGGCCCTCCAGCGTCTCGAATTCCTCGGCCATACGCGGAGGCAGAGTGAGCAGATACTGGATCGGGGTTTCGACGCCGGGCATTGCTTCTGAACCGAAGGATGAAGATGGGGCCGCGGTGATGTCGAGGCAATTTGAGCGGAACACGGCGTTCATGAAAGGTGGTAGGGACGCGTTCCACCGCGTCCTCATCTTCCCGAGATAGCAGGGGCGCGGTGGAACGCGTCCCTACCACCCTTCATGAATTGGCCCTGGGTATGGCAGGGGATGTCCTACTCGGTTTCGAGACCGACCTGTGCGAGGTTGTCCAGGAACACGAATGAAGGCGCATACACGCACTGTGCCCGGAGATGGGGGGCAGTCATTCGCATTCACCCTCATCGAGTTGCTTGTGGTCATTGCCATTATTGCCATTCTGGCGGCGCTGCTGCTGCCGGCTCTGGCCGGGGCCAAGGAACGGGCCCGGCGCACGGCCTGCGTCAATACGATGCACCAGTTCCTGCTGGCCGCGCACATGTATGCCAACGATAACGGGCAGTTCCTTCCCAGCGGCACTTCCGACAGCACCACGCCCAATGGTGTGCTCGATGACTCGGTACCGGTGCTTTCGGGAGTGACCCGCACCCAGATGATGCAGTACGCCGGCAGCTACAAGATGCTCGGCTGCCCCAGCCTGGGCGCGCCATTCAATACGGCAGAGGGCTGGTTCCAGGATAACTATGGCTTTGTGATCGGCTACAACTACCTCGGCGGCCATGCCAACACGCCCTGGCCGCTGTTGCCTGGCGGCGAAGTCTGGGTCTCGCCGCAGAAGTTGACCGACGTCAGCACCAACCTGGGGCCCACCTCGCCTCTGCTGACGGACATGAATGACTGGTCGCCGGGCTTCGCCGGCTCCACGGTCCCGCATGGCCGCAGCGGCCCTGTTCAGGCCAGCGGGGATTATAGCAACCCCGGTGCGGGCGGCCTCTCGGCGGTTAGCCTGGGCGCCACGGGCGGGAACGTCGGCAGCATGGACGGCTCGATCACCTGGGTCCCGATCAAGCAGATGAAGGTGCGCCGCGGTTCGCAGCAATACGATACCGACGGCTGCTGGGCGTTGTGGTAGCGTGCAGGAGGTAGCGTAAGCCTCTGGCTTGCGATAGTCCGAACAATCCTCTGAATTCTTCGGATGGCGGCAACCCAGAGGGTTGCCGGGACGGGCGCAAGCCGGAGGCTTACGCTACTGGTGTCGATTCTGCCGTATCGGTATGCATGAAATGGGCAAACTGCTGGTCGTGGTGGGGCTGGTCCTGGTGGCTGTGGGCGTCTTGCTCTGGTCCGGGCTGGGCCGGGGCTGGCTGGGCCGGCTGCCCGGGGACGTCCATTACGCGCGGGGCAACTTCAGCTTCTACTTCCCCGTGGTGACCTGCCTGCTGCTGAGCGTGGTGCTCACGCTACTGCTGTGGCTGTTTAGGAGGTAGGAGTCTTGAGTCCAAGGTCTAAAGTCTTGGGTCATCGGCCATCAGCGCAAGACCTAAGCCTGGGGCCGTGCGCGCCGGCTGCATCTTGCCGCTGGCCTTAGTTTGATAGGGATGCCTCGCCGAGGCGTCCGTTTCCCACGCACGCGGACGCCTCGGCGAGGCGTCCCTACCTGGAAAAGGACAGAGCTGAGGCGCGCCCGGGCACTCTGGGCGTGATTACAT